>JAABUT010001638.1_pt1 | contig 24738 bp, 20 predicted proteins | sample 5559281 | NCBI WGS metagenome assembly JAABUT01 (sample SAMN10711880, study PRJNA513359) | rock metagenome | isolation source: Antarctica rocks | place: Antarctica: Victoria Land, Ricker Hills nord | collected 2016-01-04
GAGGGGTGGCCGCCGTAGCCGTCGCCCTCCCGCAGCGGGTGCGCCACCGGCAGGTCCGCAGCGCCCCTGCGACGTGCCTGGCCGTCCAGGTGATCCGCTAGCAGCTCGAGATCGTCGGCCAGTCGGGTCACCGCCGGCAGCCGGTGGGCGAGGCGTCGATCGAAGGCCCGCCGCGCGGCGCCCGCCCAGGGCTGCTCCTCGTGGTGCCGGCGGATGCGCGCACCGAGGCCCCGCAACTCCGAGGCGCGCCCGCGCAGCGCTTCCGCGTGCCGATGCAGGACGGCCTGGTCGGTCGCGTGCGCCACGGGTGCAGCCTGCGCCCCCACTCGTCCCCCTGTCCGTTGCGGTCACCTGTCGCCGCGGACCATGCTGGGCGTGGGTGCGCGCGCGCGGCACGGGCGCCGCAATGCGGATCCGGCGGGACGGCCCGCGTCACCCGGACGGGCTACGCCGCGGGGCAGCCGCGGCGATGGCCCCCCGGCGTAACCTGCGCCCGTGGGGCTCCGGGACCTGGCCTACACCGCCTACGAGAAGCGGCTGTCAGCCCAGCTGCGCGCGCGGCATGCTGACGACGTACCACGCCACGTCGGCGTCATCCTCGACGGCAACCGGCGCTGGGCCCGCACGGTCGGTGCCGACTCCTCCCACGGGCACCGCCGTGGCGCCGACAAGATCCACGAGCTGCTGTCCTGGTGCGAGCAGGCCGACGTCGAGGTGGTCACGCTGTGGCTGCTGTCGACGGACAACCTCGCGCGACCCGAGCGTGAGTTGCGGCCGCTGCTGGACGTGATCGAGCGCGTCGTCGGTGACCTCGCCGCCGATGACGAGGCGTGGCGGGTGCACCCCGTCGGCTCGCTGGACCTGCTGCCCGGCAGCACGGTCCGGGCGCTCAAGGAGGCCGCTGCCCAGACCACGGGCAAGCCTGGGCTGCACGTCAACGTGGCGGTCGGCTATGGCGGCCGGCAGGAGATCGCCGATGCGGTGCGTTCCCTGCTGTCGGAGCGGGCCCGGGCCGGGGCGAGCCTCGAGGAGGTCGCCGCCGGGCTCGACATCGACGACATCGCGGAGCATCTCTACACGCGCGGACAGCCCGACCCGGACCTGGTGATCCGGACCAGCGGGGAGCAGCGCCTGTCGGGGTTCCTGCTGTGGCAGACGGCGCACAGTGAGTACTACTTCTGCGACGCGCTCTGGCCGGACTTCCGGCACGTGGACTTCCTGCGGGCGCTGCGGTCCTACGCCGAGCGGCACCGCCGGTTCGGCGGCTAGCCGACCACCCCACCCGCGACCCCGTCCCGCGACCCCGTCCCGCGACCCCGTGATCCGCGTGGAATGACCCCCGGATATGGGGCCCCATCCACGCGGATCACGGTGCCGGGGGGTGCCGGGGGCTGGTGGCCAGGGGGCGCGGGGACGGTGGGTGAACGTCCCCCGCGCCCTGGCGTGTCGGTGGCCCGCTCGCCGAGCCCGCACCTAGCGTCGTGGCGGTACGGCGGGCACGGGCCCGCCGTCCGGGAGGCCGCCCATGCGATCACGCGTGCGGGGGCCGGCTCCCGGCCCCTGGTGGCCGGACCGGCCCCACGAGCCCTGACGGAGCAGTGTGAGCCCTCGCCGTACGTCCCTGCCGGTCGCCCCGTCCTCTTGCCGCACCTACGTGCTCGACACCTCGGTGCTGCTGTCCGACCCCGGGGCGCTGCTGCGCTTCGACGAGCACGAGGTGGTGGTGCCCCTCGTCGTCGTCGGGGAGCTGGAGGGCAAGCGGGACCATCCGGAGTTGGGCTGGTTCGCCCGACAGGCGCTGCGGCTGCTGGATGATCTGCGCGTGGAGCACGGCCGGCTCGACCTGCCGATCCCGGTCGGGGCCGGCTCGCTGCGGGTGGAGCTCAACCACAGCGACCCCTCGGTCCTGCCGGCGGGCTTCCGCGTGGACGGCAACGACGCGCGCATCCTCACCGTCGCGATGAACCTGCGGGCCGAGGGCTGCGACGTCGTCCTCGTCAGCAAGGACCTGCCACTGCGGGTGAAGGCGGGGGCGGTGGGGATCCCGGCCCAGGAATATCGCGCCGAGCTCGCCGTGCGCACCGGCTGGACCGGGGTCACCGAACTCGACGTGGCGCAGGCCGACCTGGACGACCTCTACGCCAACTCCACCGTGCACCTGCCCGAGGCCGCCGAGCTGCCCGTGCACACGGGTGTGGTCCTGCACGGGCCGACCGCGGCCGCGCTCGGTCGGGTGGCGCCGGACAAGTCGGTGCGCCTCGTGCGCGGCGATCGGGAAGCCTTCGGCGTGCACGGGCGCAGCGCCGAGCAGCGGATCGCGCTCGACCTGCTGCTCGACCCCGAGGTCGGCATCGTCTCCCTCGGCGGCCGGGCCGGCACGGGCAAGTCGGCGCTCGCCCTCGCCGCCGGGCTCGAGTGGGCACTGGAGCGGCGCACGGTGAAGAAGGTGGTGGTCTTCCGGCCGCTCTACGCGGTCGGCGGACAGGACCTGGGCTACCTCCCCGGTGACAGCGGTGAGAAGATGGCGCCATGGGGGCAGGCGGTGTTCGACACCCTCGGCGCTCTGGTTTCGCCTGAAGTCATTGGAGAGATCACCGCGCGCGGCCTGTTGGAAGTGCTGCCGCTCACCCACATCCGGGGCCGCTCGCTGCACGACAGCTTCGTCATCGTGGACGAAGCGCAGAGCCTGGAGCGCGGCGTCCTGCTCACGGTCCTGTCCCGGCTCGGCAGCGGCTCCCGGGTGGTTCTCACCCATGACGTCGCCCAGCGCGACAACCTGCGCGTCGGCCGGCACGACGGCGTCGCCGCGGTGATCGAGGCGCTGACGGGTCACCCGCTCTTCGCGCATGTGACGCTCACGCGCTCCGAGCGCTCGCCCATCGCCGCCCTGGTGACCGAGATGCTCGAAGACCTGCCGCTCTGAGGCGGGCTCGCCCGGGGTGGATGCCAGACCGTGGCATGGGCGCGGGCGGCCCCCGATCGGCCGACGCGGCTACGGCTTCGGGCGCGTCATGGCCAGGACGTCCAGGGCAGCGTCGAGGTCGGCCTCGGTGAGCCGGCCGTCGCGGACGTGGCCGCGCTCGAGGACGACCTCGCGGATGGTCTTCTCCTCCTTCACCGCCTGCTTCGCGATGGCGGCGGCCTCGTCGTACCCGAGGTAGCGGTTGAGCGGGGTGACGACGCTGGGGGAGCTCTCGGCATAGCGGCGCATCCGCTCGGCGTCGGGCGTGATCCCGTCGACGCAGCGGTCGGCCAGCAGCCGCGAGACAGCCGCGAGCAGGCGCACCGACTCGAGCACGTTGCGGCCGATGACCGGCAGCATCACGTTGAGCTCGAGGTTGCCGGCGGCGCCACCGAAGGCGACCGCCGCGTCGTTGCCGATGACTTGCGCGACCACCTGGCAGACCGCCTCCGGGATGACCGGGTTCACCTTGCCCGGCATGATCGAGGAGCCGGGCTGCAGGTCGGGCAGGTGGATCTCCGCGAGGCCGGCGCGCGGGCCGGAACCCAACCACCGCAGGTCATTCGCGCACTTGTTGAGGCCCACGGCGATCGTGCGGAGCTGCCCCGAGAGCTCGACCAGCGCGTCCCGCGACCCCTGTGCCTCGAAGTGGTCCCGCGCCTCGGTCAGCGGCAGCTCGAGCCGCGTCGCGAGCCTGGCGACGACGGCGCCGCCGAAGCCGGCCGGCGCGTTGATGCCGGTCCCGACGGCGGTGCCACCGAGCGGCAGCTCGCCGACCCGCGGCAGGCAGGAGTGCAGCCGCTCGACGCCGTAGCGGACCGCCGCGGCGTACCCCCCGAACTCCTGTCCGAGCGTGACCGGCGTGGCGTCCATGAGATGGGTGCGGCCGCTCTTGACGAGCCCAGCGAACTCCTGCGCCTTGCGCGTCAGCGACGCCTCCAGGTGCTCGAGCGCCGGCACGAGGTCACGGACGACGCCCTGCGTGGCGGCCACGTGGATCGCGCTCGGGAACTGGTCGTTGCTCGACAGCGGGTCGTTCACATCGTCATTGGGATGTACGGCGCTGCCGAGCGTGGCGGCGGCGAGGGTGGCGATGACCTCATTGGCGTTCATGTTGGTGCTGGTCCCGCTGCCGGTCTGGAAGGTGTCGAGGGGGAACTGCGCGTCGTGCTCGCCGGCCGCCACCGCGTCGGCGGCCGCCGCGATGGCCTCCGCGCGCTCCGGCGCGAGCATCCCTCGGCTCACCCGCTCGCGCACCGACTCGGCCTTGATGGCGGCGAGCGCGTGCACCAGGGCGGGCTCGACGGGGCGTCCGCTGACGGGGAAGTTCTCCACCGCCCGCTGGGTCTGCGCCCGCCACAGCGCCGCGGCCGGCACCCGGACGTCGCCCATCGAGTCGCGCTCGATCCGCCATTCCTGCTGCTCACTCATGCTCCGGCCCTTCCCCGCGAGCGGGGGCGCAGTCACGGTGGCCGGCGGCCGCCGCGTCGGCGGATCTGCCGCCCGGGAATGGAGGCCGCGCCGCGAGCGTCGTAGGAGGCATGGCTACCGCGACGTACAACGGCACCGTCATCGCTTCCTCGGACGACACGGTCGTCGTGGAGGGCAACCACTATTTCCCCCGCGAGGCCGTCACCGCCGAGCTGGTGCCCAGCGACACCAGCTCGGTCTGCCCGTGGAAGGGCACCGCGAGCTACGCCTCGGTCAAGGTCGGTGACGAGGTCGTCACGGATGCGGCCTGGTTCTACCCGGCGCCGAAGGACGCCGCCGCGGAGATCAAGGACCACTACGCCTTCTGGAAGGGCGTCACCGTCAGCGCCTGAGCACGGCGATCGTCGCGCTCGCTGACCGGATGGCGCTTCGGCGCGGTGCCGTCATGCCGTGCTGAGCGCGATGAGCGTGACGGTCCGAGCGGATGGCCCCCATGGTGCCGTCCTGCTGGACCGGGTCGACGTGACTCTCGCCGCGGGTGGAGCGGTGACGCTGGCCGGCGCGTCGGGAGCCGGCAAGACGACCCTCCTGCGGGTTCTCGCCGGCCAGCTGGAGCCCGACTCCGGCGAGGTGCTGGTCGACGGGGCACGCCTGTCGGCTCCCAGCGCGCGCCCGGTTCGGTTGCTCCCGCAGGACGCGGGGCAGGCGGTGGCGCTGCCGGGTGACGACGCCACACTGCCGGCGGTCGGCCTCGCCGAGCTGGCAGCGACCCTGCGCCTCGACCCGGCGGTGCTCACCCGGCCGCTGCAGACGCTCTCCCGTGGCGAGCGCACCCGCGCGCGGCTGGCCCGGCTGGCGGCGGCGTCCCCGGCGTACCTGCTGCTCGACGACGCGCTCGGCCCGCTGGACCCCACGGCCCGGGCCGCCGTGATGGCAGCGCTGGCCGGACTGCGGGCGGGGGGCACCGGCGTCCTCGTCACCACGGCCGACGTGGCCGGAGCCGCCCCGCTGCCCGGCGGTTCTGTCGTCGTCCTCGAGGATGGCCGGCGCCCGGCCCGAGCATGATCCGCGTCGGATGCCGCCCACTTTCGGGCGGGATCTGACGCGGATCATGAGGCCGGAGGTGGGGCCGGGCGTGGGGCCGGGCGCGGCTGGGCGGGAGGGGGCGACTGGATGGGGCGCGGCAGGGGCCGGGCGCGGTGGGCGGCAGGCGTAACGCGACGCGCCGGGCCGCGGACGTGGGGGCGCCCCCGCCGCACCTGGAGGATCTGACCCGTGCCCCCGCGCCCCGCCCGGCCCGCCCCCGCCCGCCTGAGCCGGCGGCGGGTGCTGGCTGCGCTGCTGACCGCGTGCGGTCTCGCCGCCGGGACGCTCCTGGCGCCGGGTGCTGCCGCTGCCCCGCCGCCGGCCCCCCTGGACAGCGCCGTCGGGTACGACGTGTCGTGGCCGCAGTGCTCCTCCCGCTCCAGCCCGGACAGCCGCCCCCTGCCCGCGTCGGCCTCCTTCGGTGTGGTCGGCGTCAACGGCGGCAAGCCGGAGAACGGCAACTCCTGCTTCTCCCAGCAATACGCTTGGGCGCGCGACGTCGCGACCGGCAAGCCGGCGCTCTATGTCAACGTCGCGAATCCCGTGGCCGCCGGGCAGAAGTGGGGCCCCTACACCGGGCCGCGGCCCTGCGACAGCAGCAACGCCGACGACCGCGGTTGCGCCTTCGACTACGGCTACACCTGGGGGACCTCGGCCGTGGCCCGGCTGGACAACCTCGCCGTGGAGGTGCGCGCACTGACCTGGTGGCTCGACGTGGAGCTGTGCAGCGGCTGCAACCCGTGGCGCACGGACACCGACGCCGGCCGCGCGGCCAACCAGGCGTCGGTCGCGGGGATGGCCGCAGCCCTGCAGGCGCGGCCCGACCGGGTCGCCAGCGTCGGGATCTACACGACGGGGTACCAGTGGAAGGCGATCACCGGCCAGGCCGGTGGCCTGCCGGTGATGGCGGGCACCGACGGGCTGCCGCTGTGGTACCCGGTGGGCGGTGACGGCCGCGGCGTCGCCCTCGGGCACTGCGGCGACCGGGCCACCCCGAACGGTGGGTCCGTCGCCCTCGTGCAGTGGCTCGACAGCAACTCGCCCTTCGACCAGGACCAGTCGTGCGCCCCGCTCGCGCCCACCATCAGCAGGGTCACCCAGGGCGCCATCGCCGGTGATCCGGTGACGGTCGCGGGCAGCGCCCCGGCGGGGGAGACGCTCACGGTCAGCGTGGGTGACAGCTTCACGCCGGCGCGCGACGTGACGACCGTGGTGGTCGACGCCGCGGGCCACTGGAGCTATGTCACCGGCTTCACGAGCAACGGGACGGTCGCCGTCCGCGACCACGATGGCCTCTCCGCTGGCACACCGGTCGTCGTGGGACTCAAGGTCGGCATGCCGAAGGTCCGAGGCGCGGGCGTCGACCGCCGCGGGCTGTGCCTGCGCCGGCTCGACGGAACCACCTTCCCCTTCGCGCCGGGACAGCAGGCGATCGTGCGCGGCCGCTTCGACAAGCAGGTCGGCTATGCCAACGTGCGCAAGCGGGGTGGCTCGGGGATCTGGACCGCGAAGGTGCCGGGAGCGTGCGGCGTCGCGTCGAGCGTCAAGGTGACCGTGGCCGGCGTCCTCCGGCCGTCGGGGCAGCGCTACGCGACCGACGGGCGCACCCCCGCGGTCGTGCTGGCGCCCCGCCGCTGACGCTAGCCCGGCTGCCGGAGGTCGCTCCTAGACTCGACGGGTGACGGGCGGACCGGGTGACGACCTCGTGCTCGTCGTCGACTTCGGAGCGCAATACGCGCAGCTCATCGCCCGCCGCGTGCGCGAAGCCAAGGTCTACAGCGAGGTCGTCCCGCACACGGCGCCGGTCGCCGAGCTGCTGGCCAGGCGCCCGAAGGCAGTGATTCTCTCCGGCGGACCATCGTCGGTCTACGCCGCCGGCGCCCCGGCGGTCGACACCGCGCTCTTCACCTCCGGCGTACCGACTTTCGGCATCTGCTATGGGTTCCAGGCGATGGCGCAGGCACTCGGCGGCCGGGTGGACCACACCGGCGTGCGCGAGTACGGCGGGACGCCGCTGTCGGTGCTGCCGGCCGAGTCGGTCGTCTTCCGTGGCCTGCCCGCGAGCCAGTCGGTGTGGATGAGCCACGGCGACTCGGTGGTGGCAGCACCCGAGGGGTTCACCGTCACCGCCGCAACAGCGGGGACACCGGTGGCCGCCTTCGAGGACACCACGCGCGGCCTGGCCGGCGTGCAGTTCCACCCGGAGGTGCTGCACAGCGCCAACGGGCAGGCGGTGCTCGAGCACTTCCTCTTCGACATTGCCGGCTGCCGGCCGACCTGGACCAGCCTTGCGATCGTCGACGAGGGAGTCGATGCCGTTCGCGCGCAGGTCGGCGGCAAGCGGGTGCTGTGCGGACTGTCCGGCGGCGTCGACAGTGCCGTGGCTGCCGCGCTGGTGCAGCGTGCCGTCGGTGAGCAGCTGACGTGCGTCTTCGTGGACCACGGCCTGCTGCGGGCCGGCGAGGCGGAGCAGGTCGAGCGCGACTTCGTCGCCGCCACCGGCGTACACCTCACGGTCGTCGACGCGGCCGACACGTTCCTCGCCGCGCTTGCCGGGGTCATCGACCCCGAGGAGAAGCGCAAGGTGATCGGCCGGGAGTTCATCCGCGCCTTCGAGGGCGCCGCGCTGGAGGTCGTCGCGGCGGCGGGGGCGCACGGGGAGACCGTGGAGTTCCTGGTGCAGGGCACGCTCTATCCCGACGTCGTGGAGAGCGGCGGCGGCTCCGGCGCCGCGACGATCAAGAGCCACCACAACGTGGGGGGCCTGCCCGAGGACCTGCGTTTCGCGTTGGTGGAGCCGTTGCGCCGCCTCTTCAAGGACGAGGTGCGCCAGGTCGGCGCGGAGCTCGGCCTGCCGCCGGACATCGTTGCGCGCCAGCCCTTCCCGGGCCCGGGCCTCGGGATCCGGATCGTCGGGGAGGTGACCGCGGAGCGCCTGGACACACTGCGGGCGGCCGACGCGATCGCGCGGGAGGAACTCTCCGTGGCCGGTCTGGACGGCGAGATCTGGCAGTGCCCGGTGGTGCTCCTGGCCGACGTGCGCTCGGTGGGCGTGCAGGGTGACGGCCGGACCTACGGCCACCCCGTCGTGCTGCGCCCGGTCAGCTCGCAGGACGCGATGACGGCGGACTGGTCCCGCGTGCCCTACGACGTGCTCGCTCGGATCTCCACCCGCATCACCAACGAGGTGCCCGAGATCAACCGCGTCGTGCTCGACGTGACCAGCAAGCCGCCCGGCACGATCGAGTGGGAGTGAGCAGCGGAGCCTGACCTGCGGTTTTCCCGCTGGGTCTACCGGGCCTCGGAGCGCGTTCGCGGCGCTCCACAAGCGCGACTCCAACTCGGCCAAGATCAGTGGTGTGGAGCCACTCCACTCATACGGGTTCCTCAATGGGCACGAGGTCGTCGTCAGTGATGTCGTCACCTTCGGCCTCGTAGTCGCCCACGTCTGCGGCGTCGCTGTCGTCGCTGCCGTCGCTCACGACTGGCTTGCCCATCGCGTTGGTGATGAGGGCGATCAGGGCCGTGCGTCGCTGGATGAAGAAGGCGTCGAAGTCGGCGGCGCGGAGCGTGGCGGGATCGAGCAGGTGGGTGGTCAGCACGGCGTCGAGCGTTTCGGAGTCCACTCCGGCTCGGCTTTCGAGCACGTGGACGTAGGAACCGGGGCTCTTGCCACCGATGATCCGGTTGGTGTCGAAGGAGATCGCCGTCTTGTTGACGATGCTCTCCTGCCGGTTGTGGTCGATGCCGTTCTTGGCGCACCAGTCTTTCGGGAAGATGTGGTGAATGTCAATCTTGTAGCCGTAGAAGGAGGCCATGTTCATGGGCTGGTGCTTGATCCAGTCCAGGCAGTCGGACTGCATCAAGAGCGCGTACACGCCCTTGTAGGCGGCGCTGTTGCGCGTCTTGAGGGTGAGTAGCCGGGCGGAGCGGAAGGAGGCGTCAGCGACGGTGCCGGGGTCGGGTCCGTTGTCGATCCAGGCCAGGACTTGTTCGAGGTCGCGGGCGAAGCGAGTTTCGGTGGTACCGCCGTACATCTCGCCCATGACCCCGCACCAGTACCAGCGGCGCAGCATGGCGTGGACGCCGTGCGCGTCGGCCTTGGTCCCGAGCACGACGCGAAGGGCTGCCAAGGGAACCAGTTGCGTGCGGTAGGGAAGGTCGGGGGCTCGGAAGAACCGTTCGTGCGAGAGGAACTGGTGGCACCAGTCCAGCGCCTGCGTGACGGCTTCGGCCCACTGCTGGTAGTCGGTGAGTGTCAGGCGCAGGATGTCGCGGCGCTTGCAGGAGACGCCGGGTGCGTCGGTGGCCGGGTGCCCTGCATCGAGGTGGGCTTGTCGCCGGGCTCGGGTGGCGAGCAGCGAGATGACTTGCAGGAAGTCGGTGTTCTCGAAGGACCGGAGGACGGCCTGGGTGTCGAGGCGGGCTCGGCGGGCGTGCCAGTCGTCCTTGAGCCGGAAGTCGTCACTGGCGAAGGTGGCGGTGAGCAACTCGAATACGTTCAGCGGCACGCCCCCGGTGTTGACCTTCTCGAAGACGGTACAGACGGCCTCCTTGGAGGTGTCCTTCGTGAGCCGGATGACCGGCACCTTGTAGTCGGTGATCTCGGACAGCACCTTGACCTTGAAGGCGCTCCAGCGGGTAAGGCGCTCGGCCATAGAATCTTCTTCGAGCCGGAGGTAAGTGACCATCCACAGGTCGGTGGCTGCCTGGTCGAACAAGATCCCGACCGGGAACATCTCCGCAGCGCACTCCAACTCGGTGGTGGAGAAGTCCGCGATCACGTCCCGTCCAAAGTTGTCGCGGATCCTTCGGTCCTCCGGGACGGCAACAATCGCGTCTTGCAGGTCCCCGTCTGGGGCGAGAGCGACTTTCATGTCGAGGTAGTACCAGCGGGTGATCTTCTTCTCACGGGAGTCCTTCGTCGCTACCGGCTGGCCGGAGAACAAGGACTGGTATAGCGAGGTGGTGCGCTGCTGACCGTCGAGCAGCAGTTGCTCCGGTGGGAGGAGTTGAGCGGTGGAGACGCCCGCGAGAGGCTTGGGGGCGAAGTTCATCCCATCACCGCCAACCTCCAACGTCATCACGACCCCAACCGGATGACCCTGGGCCACGCTGGCGATCAGGCTCGCAATCCGGTCGCTGTCCCACTTCCATTCCCGTTGGAAGTCTGGCAACTGGATCTTGCCAGCGGCGACCTGTCGAAGCAGGTCGCCAAGGGGCACATCTGGGCTCTCGAACGGCACGGTGTTCCTCTCGGTGGTCCTGCCGCTGACCCTATCGATCAGGCAGCCCTGACCGTGGGAGGTCGCGCTGTTGGCCGTACGCAGTAACGGTACATTTACTGCGGTAGGCTGTCGGCCCGACCCGCAACCGCAGGTCGGAGGAGTGCCCACGTCGACGCCAGAGCGACGTGTTTACGGCGACCACACCGGAGCCGCCATGTCCCCAGCCAGTCCAGCCCTGCACGCCGTCCCCTCGCCCGGACACTCCGCGACGTGGGCGGACGCCACCGAGGCCTTCCTGCGTCGGCACCTCAGCCCCGGCACCCGGCGGGTCTACCGGCTCACGCTCGAACGGCTCGGCCAGCACCTTGACCCGGGCATCGTGGTCGACAGTTTGTCGGCAGCCGACCTGGCGGACGCGCTCCACGCCGCGTACCCCCAGACCAGCCCAGCGTCGTGGAACCGGCATGTCGCCACCGTGCGGTCCCTCCTCGCCTTCTGCCGCCGTCACGGCTGGCTGGAGGGCGACGCCACGAGGGACCCCGGTGGCCGCCTGGAGCGACGCCCGGCCCCGGAAGACCACAGCCGATCCCTGGCCAAGGCCGACCTGGAGAGGCTCTTCACCAGCCGCGACCACTCCGTCCGCGACCGCTGCCTCTGGCGGATGCTCTACGAGACCGCCGCCCGAACCGAGTCGGTCCTCCGCCTCAACATCGAGGACCTCAACGTGGCCGAACGGCGAGCCACCACCGTCCGCAAGGGCGGAGCCACCGACGTGCTGCACTGGGCGACGGGCACCGCGCGACTCCTGCCCAAGGTCATCGACGGGCGCACGAGCGGGCCGCTGTTCCTCTCCGAGCGCGCCCCGGTGCCGAGTCGCGCCCCGACCCGCGCCGACCTCGACGCCAGCACCGGCCGCGCCCGGCTCTCCTACCGCCGCGCCGCCGAAGTCTTCACGGCTACCAGTGCCGGCGCCACCCTGCACCAGTTGCGTCACAGCGCCCTCATCCACCTGGCCGAGGAGGGCGTGCCAACCGTGCTGCTCATGGCCAAGAGTCGTCACGCCAGCCTCCGCACCCTGCAGCGCTACGCCCGTCCAGGAGTGGAGGCCGCGGCAGCGATGACAGCGGCCCACGATCCTGCGTCGCGGTCGCGCAGGGGCTGAACGAGGTGGCCTTGCCATCGGGCCTGGCAACTCGCCAGGGTGCCGGGGGCTCACTACGAGACTTCCAGCGGGAGCCCTGCCTACTCCGTGGAGTCGCTGCACCCGCACCTTGACGAGGTGAGTCCATCAAGCCCATCCGGGCTCCGGCCGAGTGTCGATGGTGGGCGCAGATGACCCGTGGCTAGTGTTCAGCGAGGTGAGGGTGGTGCAGGGCGGTGGAGACGAGGGCTTGCCATCGTTCGAGCAGCCACCCGTGGCCGAGGTCGCGCTGACGGTCTACTTCCTCCCAGCGCTAGATCTGGATGTCTCCCACATGGGACTCCTGCGGGAGTCGGTGAGGGACCGGCTGCCTGGCTTCCAGCAGCACCCGACGCTGCCGCCTCAGCAGCCGGAGAGCCTTGGGCAACCGGCATCTGGGCTGGCCATGCACTTCACGTTCGGGCCGAGCAGCGCGACACCCCGGTGTTGGTTCTACTCTGCGGACGAGCAATGGCTCATGCAGGTTCAAGCAGACCGCCTCGTGATCAACTGGCGCAAGAGCCCCCAAGGCCCCCGTTACCCGCGCTATCCAGCAGTGCGGGACGTGTTCGAGCGGGAGGCCACCGCCCTGTGGTCCTTCTTAGAACGACAGGGCGTGCCTTTGCCGTCGCGCTTCATGGGCGAGATCACGTACGTGAACACCATCCAGGCGGGCACGACCTGGCAGACCCACGCAGAAATGGGGAGCGTGTTCAACGTGACGCTTGGTGACCCTGTCCCCGGCGTGGTTATGGAAGACGGCCGCTGGAACGGTCGGTACGTCTTCCTGAATCGGACCAACGAGCCCACCGGCAGGCTCTACACCTACATCGAGCCTGTCATCACGTTCCCGGAAGCCAAAGCCGCCTACAACTTCAACCTGGTCGCACGCGGCGGTGAGTCACCCAATCTCGCGGATGTCCTTGACCTGCTCGACTCCGGTCGTGAGGTGATCGTCAAGACATTCGAGGCCATGACCACGACCCAGATGCACGATGAGTGGAGACGAAGTGACGGTCGCTGAGTTCGAGGGTGTCACCGGGACCATTCGAGGCACCTGGAACCGTCCGGCCAACGCAACCGACGGATCCTTCAAGCGTTCCGACACGGGTGCCGTGGTCGAGCAGGCGCTCTGCAACACGGCGAGCAACTTGACCCTAGGAACCTGGCTGAGCGGTGCGCGTGCCATAGAGCAACGGTTGTCGGAAGTGGTCGACTTCGCTCGGAGCAAGAACTGGGACACCTACGGTGCCACTCCGGTGGCGGCGGCATGGGCAGCCACCGTGGGCGCATGGCTCTCTCACATCGCCGCAGCGACGCGAACCAGACCCGATATCGACCCCACTCCTGCGGGGGGCCTCCGCGCTGCTTGGGAATCGCCGCGCGGTTTTGTCGAGGTGACCCTCGATCCGCTCAGCACCCCGGAGATCGAGATCGAGATCGACGGTGAAGGCGACGAGTGGCCGATGCGTGGGAACGCTGAGTTCTCCAAGTTCCTGAGGATGCTCTGGCTGCTCAACGCCTGACCAGCGCAGACGTGACGAACCCTGGGTCGACACCGGATGACCCACTCGGTGTCCCCGACGGGTTCCTGTTGTGGCGTCGAGTACCGGCGTACCAGTGGATGCAAGACGGGGACGGGGACTGGTCGGTGAAGAGCGGCGCCTTCAGCGACAGCAGCGACGGCAGCGGGATGTCCGTGCACCGTGCCCTGATCGCGCACGAGCACAGCATTGCGATGGAGGACCTTCTTCCTGAGCCCAAGGATCAACTCGGAATGGTGTCTCTCGATCCCGCCGGGCTCAGGGCTCTCGGCCTTGGCGCGGTGCCGGACCCTCTGGTGGAGGATCCGACACACGCCCTGGTTACCGGCCGGAAGAGCGGCTCGATGAGGCGAAAGATCCGCGACATTGCCATGATCCTTCGCGTGCCACCCCATCTCGACGGCTAGATGGCCAGAGCCCTCGCGTCAGGCGCGGGTGTCCGCGCAAGCACGGTCACGTTCTCGTCGCTGCCCACCATCGCGCTCAGGAACGCTCGCCCGCGAAGCGCGTGGTCTCGACGGAGTCGTTCGACGCTCAAGCCGAGGTAGATCTCGGTCGGCCCTTCCCAGGAACCGTACGACAAGTTGTACGAACACGGTGCGGAGGATCTGGCTGTCCGTCACGGCGAGTGAGGCTCGACAGCGGCTGTTCCCGCTCATCGAGCAGGTCAACGATGACCAGGCGGCGGTCGAGATCGTCTCCAAGCGCGGCACGGCCTTCCTGGTCAGCGAGGACGAATACCGCTCGCTCACCGAGACTGTCTATCTGGTTCGCTCACCCGCCAACGCGGAGCGCTTGCGGCGCAGTCTCGCCGACGCCCGGGCCGGTACGACGGAGGAGCACGACCTGCTGTCGTTGAGGATCGCGTGCACGTCGCACGGGTGGGCTGACTGCACCAGTTGGGCCGATGAACGCAGCGGTCTCCCTCGGGTCAATCGCCTGCTCGCAGAAGCGTTGCGCGATCCCGCTGGGCCTCCGGCAAACCCGAGCGGCTGCGCGGCGACCTGTCGGGCTGCTGGTCCCGCCGCATTGACCACGAGCACCGGCTCGTCGACACCATCGAAGGCGGCGTGCTGGTCGTGCTGCAGGCGCGCTACGACTACTGGCGGGCGCTCCACCCGGGCAGAGCGGAGCGGGGCCGCCCGCGGTTAGGTCAGCGGCAGGGCCTTGGTGAGCACCACGAACTCGAGGTCGTCGACCAGTGGTACGCCGAACCGCTCGTCGCCGTACGGGAACGGTCGGCGTTCCCCGGTCGTCGCGTAGCCCCGGCGCTCGTACCAGGCAATGAGGTCCGCTCGCCGGGCGATCACCGTCATCTCCACCGTCCTCGCCCGCCAGCCGGCGGCGCGGCGTTCGCTCTCGGCGAGCAGGGAACCGCCGAGCCCACAGGCCTGCAGATCCGGTCGCACGGCGAAGGTCCCGAAGTAGGCGGTCTCGCCGCGTCGTTGCAGCCGGCAGCAGCCCAGCGGGTCGCCCTCGTCGTCGACGGCGAGCACGAGGACGCCGCCCGCATCGGTCACCGCCTCGGCGACCTCGCGGGCGTCGGTGCGCTGGCCGGCCAGCAGGTCGGCCTCCGTGGTCCAGCCGGCGCGGCTGCTGTCACCGCGGTACGCCGACTCGACCAGCCTGACGACGGCGGCGACGTCGTCCGGCACGGCCTCGCGGAACCGCCAGCCCGCACGCTGCCCCCCCACGCGGCGATCCTGCCAGCCGCGGCCGACCCGGTCGGGCAGCCTGGGCGGATGCCGACGGGCCCGCCGCGACCACCGCTGCTCGTCGTCTCGGCCTCCGCGACGCCGGCGAGAACCACGGTGCGCCAGGCGATGCGCAGGCTCACGCCCAGCGCGGCCTCGTCCGGTCCGTGCCCGCAGACGTCTCCCATGAGCACGTGCACGGTGCCGTCGGCCGCCTCGACGACGTCGTAGAAGTCGCCACCGAGCAGCGACTGCGCCCGACCAGGGCGATAGCGGGCGGCCTGCGCCAAGGTGGCATCCCGCAACAGGGGCCGGGGGAGCAGCCCGCGCTCCAGCCGCGCGTTTTCCTGCGACCGCAGCTCGGCCTCGCGCAGCGCCAGCATCGTCTCGTCGTTGCGGCGGCGCTGCATCGCGTAGCGCACGACGCGAAGCAGCACGCCCCCGTCGACCTAGCCCTTGACGAGGTAGTCCTGGGCACCGGCTCCCACCGCCTCCACCCCCCGGTGCTCATCGACGAGTCCGGTCAGCACGATGACCGCCGCCGTCGGTGCCGCCGCGAGCAGGGCGCGCACCCCCGACAGGCCGGTGGTGTCAGGCAGCCCGAGGTCGAGCAGGACGCACGACGCCAGCGGGAGCAACGGCATCGCCTCGGCCATCGTCCGGGCCCGCAGGAGCTCGACGGGGGCACCCGTCTCGGCCAGCAGCTCACCGACGAGAAAGGCGTCGCCGTCGTCGTCCTCGACGAGGAGCAGGCGCAGACCATCAGCAGGCGCGCGCCGCGGCGAGATGATCTGCTCGCTGCTCGTTACGTCCTCGCCTGCCGTCTGTCGGAGACGCCGAGGTTAGCTGGGCCGCAGGGCGCACGAGGATGGGCGCGTGCGACTCCTGCGACTGCCAGCGCCGACGCTGTTCCACCCGCTCGCCCGGGCCGTGACCGGCCCGTTGTCCCGGGCTCTGACCGGTCCGCTGGGTGGTGTGACCGGGCGGGCCGCCGCGGCCGTCGAACGCGCCACCGGGGAAGGGCACGGCGCCGCGGTGCTGCTGCGCGCCGGTGTGGTCGGCTCCGCCCGCCCCGACCGCGCCCTGCGCGCCGGCGCAGCGGTCCTGTTCTGGGGACCCACCGTCGCCGGTGGTTACGTCGCGTGCGCCGCGCGGGACCCCGACGGCGTGGCCGTGCTCGACGACGACGGTCCGGTCACCTTCGCCGAGCTCGACGCGCGCAGCACCCGCATCGCGGTGGCCCTGCGCGCCAGGGGGCTCGGCGGTGGGGCCAGCGTCGCCCTGCTGTGCCGCAACAGCCGGCACCCCGTCGAGGCCCTCGTCGCCCTCTCCAAGGCCGGCGCCGACGTGCTGCTCCTCAACACGGGCCTCTCGCCCGGCCAGGTGCGCGACATCGTCGCCCGCGAGGCCGCTACCGCCGTCGTCGTGGACTCCGACCTCGCCGATCTCCTCGCCGAGGTGCCCGGTGACGTGCTCCGCGTGACCGGGCACGGGGCCGGCGACCTGACGCTGGACGACCTCTGCGCCGAGGCCGCTGACGCCGCCGCCGAGCGGTTGTCGCGCCCCGAACGCCCCGGCCGGATCGTCGTGCTCACCTCGGGCACGACCGGGACGCCGAAGGGCGCCGTGCGCAGCGAGCCGCGCAGCCTCGCCCCCGCCGCGGCGTTGCTGACGCGCATCCCCTACCGCTCGCGTCGGGTCACCCTGGTCGCCGCGCCGCTCTTCCACACCTGGGGGTTCGCCAACCTGCAGGCCGCGACCGCGCTGGGGTCGACCCTGCTGCTGCAGCGCCGCTTCGACCCGGCCACGGTCCTGCGGGCCCTGACGGAGCAGTCCGTCGACACGCTCATCGCCGTACCCGTCATGCTCGCCCGGCTGCTCGACGCTGGCGCGCCCCCGGCCCCGCCGCCCATGCTGCGCATCGTCGCGGTCAGCGGGTCGGCGCTGCCGGGACCGCTGGCGACGCGGTTCATGGACGCCTTCGGTGACGTGCTCTACAACCTCTATGGCTCCACCGAGGTCTCGTGGGCGACGATCGCCACCCCGGCCGAGCTGCGGGCGTCGCCGGGGACGTCGGGACGCCCGCCGCGGGGCACCCGGCTCGCCCTGCTCGACGCCGCCGGCGAGCCGGTCGCCGCGGGCGAGACCGGGCGGGTCTTCGTCGGCAACGGGTTGCTCTTCGAGGGCTACACCGGTGGTGCCGAGGCCAAGGAGCAGCGCGACGGGCTGATGGCCACGGGTGACGTCGGCCGGCTCGACGCCGACGGCCTGCTGCACCTGGCCGGCCGCGACGACGACATGATCGTCAGCGGTGGGGAGAACGTCTTCCCCCGCGAGGTCGAGGACGTCCTCGCCGGCGAGGCCGAGGTCGCCGAGGTGGCCGTCGTGGGCGTCGACGACGAGGAGTTCGGGCAGCGACTGGCGGCGTACGTCGTGCTGCGGACGGGGGCAACGCTGTCCGAGGAGGAGGTGCGAGCGCGGGTGCGGGGCCGGCTCGCCCGCTTTTCAGTGCCGCGGGACGTGGTCTTCCTCGATGAGCTCCCGCGCAACGCCACCGGCAAGGTCGTGCCGCGGGAACTGCCGCCGTCGCAGGGGTAGCCGCGTTCATCGCCGTATCGCCTACCGAGACGTAGCGTCCTGGTGGAGACGGCCAAGGGTGAGCAGCACGTCGGTCGGATGCGCCGGCCCCCACTCGGCCACGGCGTACCCGAGGACGTTGGGTGGGTTCTCCAGGGTGGTCATTGCGCCGCAGCCGTCCCCTGCTTGCTGCGGATGCCGTCCAACGGGCTGCTTCCGACCGGTCTCTCGCCGATACCCCCGGGGTAGCGTCAGCCGTCGTGACCACCACGTCGCCGCCGCCAGCGCCTACGCCGTCGGGGTCGCGGGCCGAGCGGCGGCTGCTCTCCGGCCCACCCGCGACGGCCAGGGGGCCACGCTCGTGGGCCTACGCCCTCGTCACGGTGAACCCACCGCCGGGCGAGCCTGACTGGGGCACCCGCTGGATCGTCGTGACGCGCGCCGCGGTGCTGCCGATGACCCTGTTCGCGGGACTGGTGGCGGGGCTGCTGGCGGTGCGAGCCACCGGTTTCCGGTGGGCCGACCTGGTGCTCGCGATCGTCGGGGTCACCCTGGCGCACCTGAACAACAACCTCACCAATGACCTCTTCGACTCGGCCGTCGGCCTCGACGTCGAGGGCTACCCCCGCACGCTCTACGCGCCGCATCCGACGCAGTCGGGGTTGGTGACGCGCCGTCAGCTGGGGGCGGCGATCGGGCTGACGACCGCCGGCGCGGTGGCGTGCGGTGCTGTGCTGCTCGCGCACCGCGGCTTGGCCGTGCTCGCCTTCGCCGTGGGCGGCGCACTGCTGTCGATCGCCTACACCGCGCCGCCGCTGCGCCTGAAGGCGCATGGCCTCGGCGAGCCCGACGTGCTCGTCGTCTGGGGGCCGCTGATGGTCGGGGGGACGTATTTCAGCGCGACGGGTTCCCTGCCCTGGCAGGTGCTGCTGGCGTCGCTTCCCTACGGCCTGCTCTGCACGTCGGTGCTGCTGGGCAAGCACCTCGACAAGGCGCCGTACGACGTCACGTCGGGCACCCGAACGCTGCCGGTGATCCTCGGTGACAGCCGCGGTCGTGCCGTGACGATCGCGACGCTGCTTGCCTTCTATGCCACGGTCGGGCTCGCCGTCGCGCTGCGGGCCTTGCCGTGGCCGACCCTCGTCGTGGCGCTGGCGGTGCCGCGGCTCGTGAAGGTGATCGGCGCCCTCCGGGCGCCGCGGCCGACCGAGCCGCCGCCGGGCTTTCCCGTATGGCCGCTGTGGTTCGCGGCCGTCGCCTTCGTGCACGTGCGTCGCGCCGGTGCGCTGCTGGTGCTCGGCCTGCTGGCAGCGGCGGTGTTCGACGTGGGACTCCCCGTCGGCGGCTGACGCCCCCCCAGTGTCGAGAGTCAGCTTCTCGACGGGGACGCCCGCCAGCCCATGTCGAGAGTCAGCTTCTCGACGGGGACGCCCGCCAGCCCATGTCGAGACTCAGTTTCTCGACGGGGACGCGCGGCGCCGGAAGTCGAGAATCGCCGCGACGCACGAGCCTGCAGGCGCTCAGCTGGGTACGCCGTCGGCCGGCGAGGCCGCCGCGCGGACGCTGCCCGCCAGCTGCTCGAGCCCCTGCACGGCCGCCGCGGTCTGCTCCTCGGTCGGCTCCCCCGGACCCCACGCCTCGCGCTCAAGGGCCAGCAGCACCTGCACCCGGGCGCGCCACCCGCCGGGCACGCGAAGCAGCAACTCGGCGGGGGTCTCGTCCCGCCGCCGCCCGGCGCCCGCGGCCGCCAGCGCCGCCTCCAACCTCGCGAAGGCGACTCCAACCGGGCCGCGCCGGACAGCCGAGGCCCCGACTCCCTCCGCCGCGCCGACGGGCGGCGCGGACGCACGACGGCGCCGGGCGACCAGGACGCCGGCCACCGCCAGCAGCACCACCGCCACCCCGATCAGCACGAACCACCCGAGCGCCGACAGCCGGCGCAGCAACCGCAGCAGCGGCATCCGCGACTGCGGCGGGGCATCCCCCGCGAGCGGGATCCCGACCGTCGGGTCCGTGTCGACCCAGCCGCGGCCCGGCGTCCAGTACTGGACCCACGCGTGGGCGTCGCTGTCCCGTACCACGGTCACGCTCCCGGCGAGCGCTCCGCCGGCGTTCACCGGGCCACTCGTGTTGCCGTTGGCGCCACCCCCCGCGCCACCGATGGAATAACCGCTCACCAGCCGCGAAGGAATGCCCAGCGAGCGCAACAGCACGGCCTCCACCGAGGCGAACTGCTCGCAGAACCCGCTCCGGGCGTTGAAGAGCACGTGGTCCACGGCGTCCTGCCCGGCCGGCGGCACCGGGGAACGCAGCGTGTAGCGCAACGTCGCGCGCATCCGCGCCTCCAGCTCGGCGACGACGCCGGCGGGCGCACCCCGGTCCGCCCCACCCTGGCCTGCCGCACCCTGGCCTGCCGCAACCCGGTCCCCGGCCCAGGCCCGGGCGATGTCGCGGACCCGCGGCGGCAGCGTCGACGGCAGCGCGAGCCAGCGCGCGGCGTCCGCGGGCGCCGTCAGTCGCCCGGCGCGGGTGGTGGTGGTCGGAACCCCGCCCGCCACGAGGTAGGTTGCCCCGGTCGGCAGCGGTCCGGCATTCACGTCGCCGAGCCCGTCGACGACGACCTGGCCCGACAGGCCGACCTCCAGCGCTCGGCCGCCGGCGAGCAGCGTGTCCTGGGGCTGCAGCAGCCGGACCTCCGTGTGCGTGGCGGCGGAGGCGTCGCCGTCGGCGGCAGTGGTGGGTACGTCGTGACGAGGGCCCGGCCCGAGGTCGGTGAGGGGCTTGCCGTGGCGGGACCAGCCGCGGCCGTCGTAGCTGTCGAAGACCTGCGCCCGCAGCAACCCGTCCTCCGCATCGGTCCGGAGTTCCAGGACGGGGCGCTGCGATCCGCTGCCCCGAACCCGCAGGTCGAGGTCGTCGCGGGCCGTGAGCCCGACCCGGGCCTGCCCCGCCCGCGCCCCGGCGCCGTCCGCGCCGACCTCGCCGACCTCGCCGCCCGCCCGCTGCGCGGACCCGGCGTCGGCGCCGCGGGACCCGCGGGGCCCGCCCGCCGGCTGGGGGATGAGCAGCCACCCGAGCGCGGCAACCAGCGCCGTCGCCAGCAGCGCCGGAGCGACGCGGGGGTCGCGGCGGCCTGGCGGCCCGGCCGCCGCGCGGGTGAGCAGGTGCAGTTGGAGCGCGGCGCAGAGGCCCCAGCCACCGCTGAGCACCGCTGCCGTCACGGTGCTGCGGTCACCGTCGAGCTGGCTCAGCACGCTCGTCAGGACGGCGAGTTGCACCAGGGTGGCGACGGTGAGCTCCCGCCGGCTGCGGAGCCGGGCGGCCTGCAACCCGGCCACCGCGAGCAGCGCACCGGTCAGCGGGACGCGAAGGTCCTGACCCTGCGCGCCCAGCAGGCACAGCGGCAGGAGGAGCAGGTGGGCAGCGCCGATCGCGAAGGCGGCCCCGCCGGCTCGCGGCCGCAGCGCGAGCGCCACCGTGACCGGCAGCCCGAGAGTCGCCAGCGCGGCGACCGCGACCGGCGCGGCCCCGGTGAAGGCCGCGGCCAGGGCCGGCAGCCCGGCGGCGAGCGCGGCCACGGGGGCGAGCGCGGGGACAGCGGCGAGCGAAGGGACAGCGGTGAGCGAAGCACCTGTCGTCGGCGCGGTCACGACGCGACCGGCATCGGCGACGCCGGCCCGGTCGCCACCGGCGACTCCGCGAGCAGCGACGACGCGAGTGTCACGGGCACGTGCGCGGCGAGGTCGGCGAACGCCTCGGCGGCACCGGGGGGCACGGGTCCGTCCGCCGTACGGCCCAGCAGCACGTGCAGCGCCGCGCCGCGGCGCCGCACCTCCTCCTCGGCGGCACGCAGCTCGGCCGTGGTCCACAGTCCCCAGCCGACCCCGGCCGCCAACAGCACGATGCCGCCGGTGCCCGCGCTACGGCACGCGTGGCCGAGCAACTCAGGCAGGGGCGTGCGCAGCGGCTCGACCTCGGCCAGGGCGGTGAGCAGGCCCACGGCGGAGAGTTCGGTACGGCGGTCGACGACCGCGGCTCCGGCCGGGTAGGCACCAGACGCCCGCTCCTGCGCGCTCGCCGCCCGGGCGTGCAGCAGCGCCACCGGGCGGCCCTCGCGGAGCGCGCCCAGCCCGACGGAGGCGACGGCCTCGAGGAGTTCCTCGTCGGCGTCGGCGCCGCTGCCGGGTGGGCGCTCGGGCAGGACGGGTGCCGCGCTGTCCGGCGCCAGCTGCACCACGAGCGCCAAGCCGGCAGCCCGCGGCGGGTCCCACTCCCGCACCGTCAGCCGCCCAGCCCTGGCGGAGGCACGCCAGTGCACGGCCCGGGGCTCGTCGCCGGTGCGGTAGCCGCGCGTCCCGCGGGGCTCCGTCCCCCGGGTGAGCCCCAGCGGGGCCGGCAGCGCCGACGCGTCCTCACCGCGGGCGCCCAGGCGGAGGCGGCCGGGCAGCGCTCGCCAGCGCGGTGTCACCACCAGGTCGAGCGGCAGGTCCAGCCGTCGCCGCCGCTCCAGGAGTCCGAGGACACCGCCGTCGGTGATGGTCAGAAGGAGGTCGCGGTGGTGGCCCCTGCGCCGTGCCAGCGCCCGCAGCGTGGCGCGCTGGCGGTCGCCGCCCGGCTGCAGCACGAGCGGCTGGACCGCGAGCCGGTCGTCGAAGACCCCGGACAGGCGCAGCGGCGGGGCGGCACCCGGCCCGCGCCAGCCGACGGACAGCGCGACGGCGACTTCGGTTCCCACCGGGACCACCAGCGCTGCACCGGCGGCAACACGGACGTCGAGCCGGTCGAGCCGCGTCCGCTGCAGCCAGGCGACGGGCAGCGCGGCCAGCAGCAGCGCGGCGAGCGGGTAGAGCCCCGGGGCCCGGGAGCGGGTGGCGAGCACCAGCAGCAGACCACCGAGGAGGGCGACGGCCCGTCCCGCGGTGGTGACGACCGTCGTGGTCCCGCCGGCACCGGTTGCCCTCACGGCGACCCGAGGGGGACGGGGGCGGCCCCCAGCACGTCGACGACCGCCTCCGCGGCCTGCACCCGACCGCCACCGCCCACGGCCACGAGCCGGTGGGCGAGCACCGGCACGGCCAGCGCCTTGACGTCGTCGGGGGTGACGAAGTCGCGGCCGGCCAGCAACGCCCGGCCCTGACTGGCCCGCACCAGGGCGAGGGCAGCGCGGGCGCTGGCCCCCAGGCGCAGTGCCCGGTGCTCCCGCGTGGCGCGCGCGAGGCCGACGGCGTAGGTGAGCACGGGATCGGACACGTGCGTCATCCGGGCGTGTGCCCGCAGCGCCTGCAGGCCGGCGACATCGATGACGGGCGCGAGGTCCTCCACCGGGGGCCGCACGAGCTGGTCCCGGACGAGGTCCCGCTCGACGTCGGCGTCGACGTAGCCGAGGGTCATCGCGACCATGAAGCGGTCGAGTTGGCCCTCTGGCAGCGGGAATGTGCCGTGCTGGTCCACCGGGTTCTGGGTGGCGACGAGGAGCATCGGGTCGGGCAGGGGGTGGCGCACCCCGTCCACCGTCACCGCGGCCTCGTCCATCGCCTCCATGAGCGCGGACTGGGTGCGCGGCGAAGTCCGGTTGAGCTCGTCGACGAGGACGACGTGGGCGAAGACCGGGCCGGGGACGAAGACGAAGCGCTCGCCGTTCCACACGCCGCTGCCGGTGATCTCCCCGGCGGAGAGGTCCGGGGTGGCCTGCACGCGGCGGAAGCTCGCGTCGACCGAGCGGGCCAGCGCGCGGGCGAGCAGCGTCTTGCCGGTGCCGGGCACGTCCTCGATGAGCAGGTGGCCTCCTGCGACGAGCACGGTGACGGCCGTGCTCACCGCCTCGGGCAGCCCCCGCACCGTCGACGCGACGCTAGCGACGAGCCGGGCGGCGGCGGCTGACGCGGCGGCGCGCTCGATGGGTACGACGCCGACGGAGCCGGGTGGGGCCCCGACGGGCGGGGTCGCGGGGGCGGCGCTCACCGTCTGAGTGTCGGCCTGCCCGGCGGCAGACGTGAGGTCCGGGTCGCCGTGCCCCTACGGTCGACCGGGTGCGCCGCACCCCCGCTGCCGACCGGCTCGCCCCCCTGCTGCAGGGACTGCTCGGGGCTGCGCCGCCCTATCGGCTGCGCGCCTGGGACGGCAGCGAGACCGGCGCCGCCGATGCCCCCGCCACCGTCGTGCTGCACTCCCGGCGGGCGCTGCGCACGCTGCTCTGGCAACCCGACGAGCTGGGCCTCGCCCGCGCCTACGTCGCGGGCGACCTCGACATCGAGGGCGACATCTATGCCGCCCTGGACTCCCCGGAACTCGTCGAGCAGCTCGCCGGCAACGACGGGCTGACACTGACGACCGGGGCGAAGCTGGCGGCCCTGCGCACGCTGCTGCGTCTCGGGGCGGTCGGCCGTCGGCCTCCGTTGCCGCCCGAGGAGATCGTGCGCCCGCGCGGGGTCGGGCGGCTGCTGCACACGGCGCAGAGCGACGCGGCCGCGGTCAGCCACCACTACGACGCGGGCAACGACTTCTACCGCCTCGTGCTCGGCCCCACGCTGGTCTACTCCTGCGCCTACTGGGCCGAGCCGCCGTCGGGCTCCTACTCCCTGGACGAGGCGCAGCGCGACAAGCTCGAGCTCATCTGCCGCAAGCTGGCCCTGCAGCCGGGTCAGCGCCTGCTCGACATCGGCTGCGGTTGGGGAAGTCTCCTCATCCACGCCGCGCAGCACCACGGGGTGACCGCGGTGGGGGTGACCGTGTCGGGCGAACAGGCGGCACTGGCCCGGGAGCGGGTCGCCGCCGCCGGCCTCGCCGACCGCGTCCAGGTCCGGCTGCAGGACTACCGGGAGGTGGCCGACGGCCCGTACGACGCGGTCGCCTCCGTCGGAATGGCCGAGCACGTGGGCGTGGCCCAGCTCCGCGGGTACGCCGATGCCGTCGCCGCGCTGCTGCGGCCCGGCGGTCGGCTGCTGCACCACGCCATCGCGTCGCGCCCGGACCCGGCGGAGTCGACCGAACCACCCCGGTCGTCCTTCATCGATCGCTACGTCTTCCCCGACGGGGA
>JAABUT010001640.1_pt1 | contig 24716 bp, 30 predicted proteins | sample 5559281 | NCBI WGS metagenome assembly JAABUT01 (sample SAMN10711880, study PRJNA513359) | rock metagenome | isolation source: Antarctica rocks | place: Antarctica: Victoria Land, Ricker Hills nord | collected 2016-01-04
ATGGGATGCCGAAAGGAAGCAGTTAAGATATAATATACCGTAGTAGAAGGATCGGGGATGACCACTGGAGTTGTAAATTCAAGGCTACCGCTTGGATAAAGGAGGGCACGTCAGGAGATGAGCGATACATGGCATGCGAATTTGCAATTCGGATTCGCAGGTTGAAGCAGTGATCACTACCATAGTATATAGAGACCTACGCTTGTCGTGAAGCATGCTTCTAGGTGGAATCTCTTTTCTCCAAACTTTGAGTGGCAGACTCCGCGAATGATCGATTTGCGGAGAGGCCGACGACTGGGTTCTCGTGATTCAAATCAAGAGACGTGTACTTTCCGGCCTTAGGAAAATCCCACAGAAAAAGGCTTTAAATGACTGTCGTGGAATGGGCAAATCTGAATGTTCTCTGTAGATCGGTACATCATGCTCTTCGGTGTGACTGCAAGCTTGAATGACCCAACTATTGTTCATATGTACAAAAACTCCAGATAGCCCGTGCCTAGGCATTGCTACATCAATAGGTTCTCTTCTAACAATCTCTTTCGTAGGATCACCGTGATCTTTGCTACTCACTCCATTGCCTTCAGCTTCGCCACTCTCGCCTCCTCCGCTCTGACATTTTTCTGCTTATAGTGAGCAATAAGATCTTCCAGGTTCGCGCTGTGGCCAGCGGGAACGTTATAGGGCGAGCCGGTATTGAAAACTCTGGACAATTGTATTAGCAGTCTAGCCTTGAGGGATCTGCTTTCCGATGGGTAGTATTCGGCCGAATCTACTCTGTGTGAAAAGCACGGACGATCTAGAGAGCGTAGACATACTCTGGAAACTTCAACTCAACATGCTTGCTGCCCGGACTACTCTTAAACAGATTCCGGTCCTGCGCCGCCTGCTCAATCATGGCCGTATGTAACGAATTCCTTTGCTCCCAACTCCCTAACCACTGACTAACGCTCTTGATAAAGCGCGTGATAAGCGGTTGCGCTTGGTCGGCGCTACTACCATTCGAAGACCGGGAGAATTTATAAATTGCGAAGGAGAGGGGTAAGGCGGCGATGGTCAAGTAGAAGCCGCGCTGTTAGGGTAAGCTTGTGCATTCATCGGGATTTCTTCACCGCCAGGGCTGTTAGGGGTAAACGTACGCCCAGTGACTCGTTGACAGCTTCAGGGTGATGGCCATGGTGGGTGGGCTCGTTCTTTCCGGCAGCGGCTGCATGACCACTGGGCTCGCCTGGAGGATGGGTGCTGCTGGCATGGCGCCGCTGTGAACGGCGATACGTCTGCCGGACGAGACGAGCAAGGTCTCGCCTTGTTTGCAGCATTGTGGAAGAAGTGCAAAGCCGCCAATGGATTGATATCAATATGCAGCTTTAAAGAGGTGATATGTGGATATAGCCGCTTAGTCATTGGGATAGACCAATCGGATTTAACAGAGAATATCGAAGATGCCAACTATGAAGAATTTCTAAATTTCTATAAAAGCAGATGTATCTTCTCCGTTTCTCATAAACATCTCTGTGCTATCGTGGCACTTGCTAAATATTCTCAAGGATCTTATTTCGTCATGCTAGCATTTCTTATCACCGCCATCTCCTTCCTCTCCTTCGCTCAAGCAACTGTACCCTCTCCCGCCGCATCTGCAGACCTCATATGTCACACAAGTAACCCAGCAGAATGCTACCCAAGAGAATTTTTACCTACAGACGAATTTCGAATAGTCCATGATGACCAGTCGATTCCCAAGGGTCTCCATGTCCGATTGAACCTCGCAACCGGGGTAAAGGAAGCAAAAATTAATGTACCAGACTTGGACGAATCAGAACAGCACTATTCGGATCTTACCGTTGAAGTACCCATTCCAGAAGAAAAAGAGCAACGTTCAGATCTCATCATCTTGGAAGAACCTGAAGAGCAGCCGTCATCACCCAGCATACATGATCAATCGAGTCCAGAGCACCAACACCCAATACGCCCCCCAACCTTCCAACCCGAGGAGCATTCTCTTTTTGCCGATAGCATCTCCGTTCTTAAGTCATCGCCCAAAGATGACCTAGAAACCCAGCTACTCGCACTCTCTGACCTCCAGGATCTCTCTCACTCTTACCACTGGGGTGTCACCCTGGCTCGAGACAGAGCGATTTCTCACAAAATCTTCCAACTCCTCTCAGCCTCCAGTCTCTCGTCTGACCTCCGCTCCGCTGCCGCTCTTCTCCTTGGTACCGCGATACACAACAACCCAGACGCACTGACAGCCGCACTTAGCCATTTCTATAACGACGAATGGCCCACTGGCCCACTCGAAGCCGTCCTGGTTGCCCTGGTGCATGAAAATCCCCCAAAACTTCTTCAAAGGATGGTGTTTGCTCTATCCGGCTTGTGTCAAGATTCCTCTCAACTATCAAAATTTGTTGATGCTGGAGGGTTAGAGGTCTTGCATAGTATATTTGATAAAGACACTGTGAGCATATCTAGCGATGGCAAACTTCAAGCGAAGATTGCGAACTTCCTTTTGGATCATTTTTTGCAGATCGAAGGAGGTACGAAACCATTAGCAGACACAAAGACGGTCACTGAACCAGGTCGAGTCCAAGGTACGACCGCAGATGGGAAGAATTTGGTCGAGGTAGCCAAGGCCACCCATGTTATTGAGTCAAAGCTCGAGGGAGAAGATCCATGGGTCTTGACAAACGAAGACAAGGAACAGGACCATCTACAAGAAAAAACCGACTTAAATATGGGGCGGAGAATGGCCGGAGTTCTTCAGCCCTGGTGCTCAGTTTTCCCGCAAGGCATGTACCAAGCGGAGAAAGCAGGAACAGTCAACATATTCGCAGATATAAAGCAAGCACATTCCGCACTGGAACGTATGTTGGAAGGGAATGGGTGCAGTTGCGATACCTATTGTAGCTCTCTCGATTGATAAACCGATTCACCACAATCCTATTCGCAACCACTATCCATCCGAGCAAGATGCTGACGCTATCATACACTAAGAACGATGAGGATGTTCATGCCAGATGATATAAATACCTGTGTACTGTCAGTAAGACTACCAGGTTCACGAAGCTCGGAGTTTGCCTACCTTCCCTGGCACCTCAGCGTTCTTCGAGCTCAAATTGCATGTCGCCAAGATCTTGTCCCGCGCCGATATTGCCTTCGTCCACCGTATCCCCTGCCTTCGCCGCCTTCCCTGTCATCTCCTTCGCCTTGGACTCCACAACATTCACCTTCATCTTCTTCCCCTTACCCTTCAACTCAACCAACTCCTCATCTTCGCCACTCCTCACATCACCCTTCTTCACAATCCTCGCAACCCCCTTCTTCTGGACTCTAGGCTTCACTGGAGACCCATCTTTGGAGGCAGTCGCGAGCTTCTTGGCGGCCTTTTTTATTTCCGCTTTGATGACTGGTTCATCCTTAGCATCTTCACCGCCTTTCTTGGCCCGCTTGGCAACTTTCAAACTCTTACCCTCTTCCTCGTCTGCGTCCGAACCCTGTTCCTCCTCCTTGACAGTCGTGCGTGCACGCTTAGTGACCGGCTTGGCGACCGGCTTGGCGACCGGCTTGGCGACCGGCTTAGCAACTCCAGCCTTCCCGTCCTTTCCTTCGTCGCCTTCAATACCGTGAGCTCGATCGTGGTCGTCTTTTAATTCTTTAGCCTGGACTTTCAATTTGCGGAATCTATGCTCCAGAGAGGAGGCAGTACGGGCGCCCCCGCTCAGAGCAGCCATGACCTTGTAGTTCAGGGCGAGTTTGGGATTGGCTGCGAGCAACAGTAGGATCAACTCTTCCTCGGTGGGGGCAGCTGAGCCGCGACCCTTGGTGGGGCTGGTTGGTCCAGGTGGGCTGGACATGGTGGCTACTATTGGGTCAGCTATCGCCATCTTGAGAAAGTGTTACGACAGAGAGGTGAAGTATCAGCAGGGTAGTCTTGGAAAGAAAGAGAAATCCTAGGTTGTTGATACTGAACCGCGGAAAGAGCTACCAACCCCCTTGCCCCACCGCAAGAGTAGCCAGCGGCCCCGCCAAAATATTAATTCGTCCTTTCCTGAACAGAAGCATGGAAAATGCGACAGTTTGGGGCGCAACAACAAGAATTGAATCAACGTTTCCGCATTGCCCTCCACACAATCAAGCTTCATCTCTACAGTCCCTCATGGCTAAGGATCACAAGGCCCCCTCACCACTGGGTATCTTCCGCCAAAAAGTGAAGGTACACACCAAAAACACGATGAAAAAGATCGTCCAAGGCGACGGGCCGCAACGTGTTCATAGCTGAAATAGCACCGTAGCGAAAAGCCCGTAAATTATGAATGCTCACGGTGTAATGAGCTGGGATATGCGTTTGATCTGAGGTTTCCTAAAAGTGGTCGGTCGTGCTTTCCAAAATGAGAAATGTGAGGGATTGAGCTGGCGCGTGGAAACTAAAGGACGAAACAAAAGGACAGGAAAAGCTCTGTGCGCTCTTACCTTCTGTTGATTGTATGCTGTGTGATCTGACAAGTTTTCCACGTTCCTGAGGTTTGTTTTCTGGACTTGGTTGTTGCTGTGTTGCGGTTGTTTCTGGAATTATGAGCTCACTTCCAAAAAAAAAAGGGGGGGGGTTGAGCGTCAAGTAACAAGGAAGTGTTTACCTTTTGTTTCGCCCTCAACGTTGTAGAACGCTCTTAGCAACTCTGTAGTCCTGTTTTCAAGGTTGCTGGATTTGTATCGAGAATGTTCTACAATCGTGAGCTCACATCTCACCACAAAGTTCCACGGTCAACTACCTTAGTAGTATTCACCTTTTCTTCGCTCCTCAGTAGAAACCTCCTAGATTCGGTGCGAGTTTCTCCTTGAATCTAGCTGATGCTTGGTTGTACGAGGGTAGTTATTGTCTTTGACCTTGTAAGCTCATTTCAAACCCCATAGTCAAGAGCCAGCTTGTGATGATTACCTACCTTGTGTACACCTTTGCTGTCGTAGAGGTCTTCCGAGTAGTTTTTTTTTGGAGATGTATCGCAAGTCGACACTCTTCCAAAAATCCTGCAAATCACGGTTTTCGAAGGTTGCTGTTATGTTGTGGCTGTCGTTGATCAAGTAGCGCTCGCTCACTTTGTGGAAAAACAACCTGTTGAATTATCTGTTGATTTGTAGTATTATTCACAAACTCCCGCAAAGCAACACCCCCGATGCACGAAACGACAGAATCCACTTGTCCTAAGTAACTAACGAAAGTATTCTACCGACTCTTCTGGATATTGGAAGGATCACAGGATGGGTTGAAAGAAGCAAGATATGGTCAAGTAAGGTAGGCGTGCGGAGTGAAGTGATCCAACCCTCAACCCTCCAACCCCGATTCTCAAGACAAATAAACCCTCTCCACCGCCCCAACACCAATTTCTCCACACTCTGAAAGACGCAAACGGTCAGGTGGGTCGAGATAGTAACTCCCCTGCGCTGGTACTCGATAAAGTGGCTGTGAACCTGAATGGGAGGAGAACTTGATTAAGTCTTTCAACTATCCACTATCCTATCGTAGAAAACCACCCTCACCTTCCCTCTCCCTTTCCCAAACTCTCTCCTCCCCCCCAAAACGCTCTTCTTCCCCCGATATCCTCCCTCTCTTGTTCCCCTCACCCCTCACCCCCCTCCCAACACCCTAACACAACCCCACCCCTCCTCTGAAAAAACCTTCACCTAACCCCAATCCGCCAAAACCACCCAGGCCTGGTAATGTATTCGTACAGCATCCTTAGTGTGAGGAGGAGGAGGAATATGCCTAGGGGGATAAGCATTTCGATCGTTGAGAAAGAGAGGGAGTTGGGAGTCGGGGTAGGCGGGATAGGTGGGTTGGGGTTGGAGTGTATTAGCGATGGAGGATATGTTGGAAGGGAAGGGAGGGTAAGAGAATATTGGAAACGGGATTTTTGTGCAGCAAAATTCATTTAAAACTATAGCTGCCGTCTTAAGTAGATCATACAAGCGCTTGCTAGAAAGCACCAGGTATTAGGTATTCGCTTCAATGGAAAAAGTCCAAGAGCGATACGCCCTTCCACCATTGTCCTACCAGTAGCGTAATGCACGGGTAGGATAATAACACATCCTTCCGATAGAAATCTTGAGATCCTTTAAGAATCTAGTAATACATGCCTTCCGTTCCTCCCGTTCGTTGTCGTCATCTGAAGCTACCCAGCAGCAGCGACCGGCATACTCCCTTTCCTCTCCTCCACCCCCTGCGCTTGGTCCTGCGCTTGTGCAGCAAGAGGTACAGGTATGCTAGAGGCAGAAGGATCTTTACCGGGATCTGAAGGCGGTTGCTGTGTGCCGTTCATAGATGCGTGTATGGGTTTGGAGTCTGGTAGGGTTTGAGGACGCCATTTTGTTAGGATTTTGGTGGTGGGGGCTTTGGCGTCGTCGTCTGGAAGCTGGTTAGGAATTGTTTAAGGGAGAAGGGTAGGATAGTGGCTTACTGTTCCGCCACAAGTCTTCGATTGCGTCTATGCACATCTCACGGACGGGTGGTCTGACTAGGATCAAATAGCTGCGCTTCGATGAGCTTCCTGCCCTTAAACAAACAAGAAAAGGGCTTACTGTATCGCATTAACCGCCAGGGTGACCCTCTCGGGATCCCGCGCCAGCCCTTCCACGCGTTCCAGTATCTTCTCATCTATCCCCGGAACCTCTGACAAAAACCTAATCAGGACCTTGTCCTTTGCATCCAGATACGGCACAATACCGTCGAGAACTTTTAGCACCCATCGTTCGTAATGTTGCTTTGGTGGCGGTGATACTTTGTGTTTCTGCTGTTCCCAAGCTTGCGTTTGCATCCGGTCATTAAACCATTCTTCGTTCAACCAGGAAATCGCTATGGGTATTCGGGTCCGGAAATCTTCAATGATGTATTTGAAAAGGGTCTCTCTTATGCCGTCGCTGAGACTGAGCTCTGTCACGGTCTTTTGGATGGCCGATTTTGATTCCTCCTCGCTTGATTGATCACCTTCTAATCCTGCAGAAGCGCGCGTTGCCAACCTGGTGATCACGGTGATCCATGCCTCTCTATCGTAGTTGCTCCCTGCTAATCTATTCAAACCTGGTTTCTGCCTCTTCGCTGCTGATGGTTCGTCAAGAACACTCATCACGCTGAAGACCCGGCTGATCGTGCCTTTTCCTATGTGTTCTGTTTCCTCAGCAGTCAAAGGCGGCGGCGGCGGTAGTTTGAATGGACCAAGGGCAACCTCGGGGGACGCTTCTAGTGAGTCTTCAGGAGGCAATGCATCTGTTTTGTTAAGTATCTGTTCTGTATCCTCTGTAGGCTGAAAGTCTGGCTCGTAGTCCTCTTCTTCATCGTCGAGAGTGAGGTTTGGGCCTTGGCCTTGCTTGGCTGCTTGTTGACTTCTACCTAAGGCGATGTAGCGAGATCGTACGCCATTGATGGCTTTCTCGAGAGCCTCTTGATTAATGCGGTGGAGTACAGGTAGGGTTATTCTTACCACTAAATCGATAGGCAACTGCGTCACATCGAATGAAGTCAGGCCTACGTCGCCGGTCAAGGTGAAAAGCTGTGCTGAACTTGTAGGACCGGGCGGCAGGGGGGGCAAATTGGGTTCAGCTGGGAGATCAGCTGCGAGGCGCTGACGCTTGGAATTGTCAATTCCGTCTGTCGGCTCGATGGGAAGTGCTCTCTTCCGGCTCCCTTCGTCAAACACTTCGAGGCGGGACTGCATGAGACGATCAATCTGTTGCTTGATTCTAGGCGCGAATGGTCCACTCTCGTTTCTGATTGGACTGTTAGCTCTTGCTTCTATTCAGTATTAGGCGCTTCATACTTTCTTAGGATATTCAGGAGTAGAGCCCTCGTGGTCCTTTCCATAGACTTTATCTGCACCTTGATTTTGGGAGTCATTGGCGAATTGACTTGTTTCATGGGGTTGAAATTGAGTATGGCAGCAACGATCTTGTTCGAGATGGATTGTCGAGTTCTGATCAGAACACCGAGGCAATTCAGGGTGGCATTAACCAAAAGAGCATTACTGTAATCATGGAATCAGGGAGCGGTTCAAGTCTACAATTGTTTCACTTACCTTGGCTCCTCATGGAAGACATTTAGGAGCCTGTCCAAAAGCCCTGAAGCTTCCGGTTCCAGTCTTGGCGGTGGAATCAAGGGATGGTCTCGAGGCACAAGAGCTAGTGAGATCTCACTCTGTTCAGGTCGCTGCGGTCATCATTAGTATGGCGCCATCGTTCAGCAATCTTCGAGATCACGCACCCGTGGATCTGCAATTACGCCCGGTGTCTGCACTTGAACAACTCGTTGCACAAATTTGATGCAGCACACTCGTATTCCAGTAGAAGCCGTGTCCCATCTCTTCAATATGTTGAGCTTGATGGCAGCCATTCTCTCCCATGTTTGCGTATCAAGAGGGTACGTTATGCTGGTAGAAGAGGCCACATGAGATACCATTTACTCGCCCATTTCTCAGTATCACCAGCACGGACGCCTGCGTGATAGTCTACGGGGAGGAGGGACAAGGGTTTACACGTACATGTAACGAAAGACTAAGCCGTAGATACTCGCCGCAGCCTGTACTACGCTCTTGATTACACCCGTATCCTCATCCGGTATGTCCAGCAATTCCTTCAGAGTTTGCAGGACTACGATGCTCAAACTCTCTTTCTGTTGAAGTGGGATTGTAGGGCTCGCGAACGTCTCAGCTAAGAATTCAGCGCCCCATCTTCGCAGCTCAAGTCGTGCATTAGCGCCAACAATTGGTAAGATCCCTTGTACGATTTGAGGATATAGTACGGAGTCAGCGAGGACAAGTTGACGTGCAGCTTCGAGCTGGGTCAGTTGGTCTGCAACTGAGAGAGCCATGGCGTGGTCCGGGTGTTTGTGGTCGTCGTAAGATCAGCTGTAACCAACGTTGTTCAAGCTTTACCCTATAAACTGGCATTCACCTTCATTCACACGTACAATTCATCACCTAGCCAGATGTTTGATACGTCGATCGTAGTAGTTTGCCGGTAGACTAGTAACACATAAAGAGAGGAGTCTACGACGCATGTGTATTATGAAGGAAAGAGGTCGCGAGGTCAAACAAAGCTTAATCGATTTCTAGACAAGGATTATACTAGCGCGCCGTGCTCTACACTAGCGTACATTACCGCAGAGCCGCAAAGGCACAATCCGTCACGATATCAAAGTCGAAATCATATGCTCAGGGCCTAAACGGATTAGTCAGGGGTATCTGTTGATTTAGTTAGCTGAACCTTCACCTCCATAGAATACACACTTACACCTATGGCTGCTTCAACAGGTTATGACCCCCGGACCTCTTATTTCATAGAGTCGCTTCATATCAGTGTGTTTGTGTCCGTCTAGACTACGATACAGTCAGTCAATCAACGTCGTCGTCATCGTCATGGTTAAATAAAGTTACCCGATCTAGACGGACTGCTCAAGAGCTTGAAAGAAGAGGAGCTTAGAATGAAGAGCTTGGAGGTGATCCATTAACTGCACGGAAGAGGCAAATGGTCAAGGCATGCAGAGGGAGGTAATCTGTAATCGTGGAACACCTTGCTCTCATTGTCAAAAGAAAGGCAAAAGATCAGACGAAGGAGACTACATCGATTCGGGTTGGATCAATTACAACGGCCGTCAGAAAGACGGTCATTGATTAGAGTCATGAAGATGGCTCGGGCATTGAGGATCAGTGGCAACTGATTCGGGCATAAACAGATCTGCAGGCAAGTTAATATTCGACAATGATATCAGACAGACCTATTCAATTAGAGTCACGGCAATGACTCGAGCATACAATGAATCAGAATGATCTACAGAATAGAAGCTAGGATGGCTTCGGGCATACAAAGATCTGCAGGCAAGTTGATATTCGACAATGATATCAAACAGGTCTGTTCAATTAGGTATTTGGCAAAGATACTGGGCATAAAAAAAAGAGCCTTCAGAATGAGGTTATTCAGATATCTGGCAAAGGTATCGGGCATTAGGGTCAGCGGCAACTGGCCCGAGCAATTAGATATCGCGGCAACGATATCGGGCAGGCAATTAGGTATTTGGCAAAGATACCGGGCATAAAGGAAAAAGGGCCCTCAGGATGAGGTTGTTCAGATATTTGAACATATCGAGCATACGGCAATGGCAGGTTCAGGAAGACCTATTTGATAGGGGCTAGCATGGCTTCGGTCAATACTAACAGCTATGGCAAATAGCAGGTTACATGGCTTCAGAGGGAGCTAATTGATCAGAGGGAGTTTTTGCTTTCTTTCTCGGCTGCATTGGTTGCAGAGGAAGCTTTCTGGCAAAGAAAGCTTCTGAATAGCAAAATTGGCGGCAGCGAGGTCTGGGATAGGCCTGCGCAAGAGGAGTGTTGATGCACGTGATGCTCAGGGTCTATCCTAATCGGGTTAGTCGGGGGTATCTGTTGGTTTAGGTACCCCAGTTAGGTGAACCGTCCACCTCCATAGAATTTACACACTTACACCTATCGCTGCTCCAACATTTTCAAGATGCCATTGTAAGCGCCTCGAATTGATCTCTCTCCCAGATGTCTTGATTCTGATCTATCCCTCCAAATACCTTTCATCTAATCCTTTTTCCTCAAACTCCCTTTCCTCCATTTACCCTCTCACTCAGATCCCATCTCCCAACCCCCGCCATCCCTCGCTCTTTCACACCCTCAAATCAACCCCACTAACTAAACCTCTACCCACAGCCTCCCCCGCTCCTCCTACTACGATAAAGAATACCGCCAAACCGCCGCCCTAATCCGCGCTCGCCAACCTTACCTCATCAAGAACATAATCACCGGCGGGGCCATCTTCGCTTTCACCATCGGTGTCTGTACGTCCATATCTCTCTCCACCCTTGGGGTAAATTACAAACAGGACGAGGGGCTAATTGTGTTGTGAAACGGAAACAGATGTAATGACCATCAGAGCGGTGTCGCAGGACGATTTCTCAGACGTGCAGATACCGGATGCCCCCGTCCAGCCACCGCGTACGCCGAATGTGGGGGTTGAGAAGGGTGGCAGAGCCGGTGAGTAGTTGATCATAGAGATATTATGACGGGGAGCGAGGGCTCTGTGTTAGGCCCAGGAAATCTGCGAGGTTGGGCGCAGAGTTGGGGCTATTTACCTGGGGCTCAGAGGAATTAAGTTGGCGCATAAGGTGTCTTTTGTACTTGGCACAGCATATTAAGGAGCTGGATTAATGCAGGAGCGGGAAAAACCTGGGCACTATGCGCTTGTCCAGCCATTCGCTTTGATTGCAGGGAATACGGAATTAATATGGCAGATATATGTCATGATTGTCTTGGAGAGCGCAGGAGAAGATAAGAGCCTAAGGCATCAAAAGCCAAATACATAGCACATCTCCTCTCCACTGACTGTAAGAGGCAACCCAAAATCCTATTCGTGAATATAAACCCTACAACGCAAGTCTCCACCATTATACAAGTATATAACTTAACAAGAAGGGAGTTCAAGATTGGGTACCCCCGCCCTCGCATTAATGTTCTTACCAGGCAGCCACTGCACCAAATACAACAGCCATCAACGCGCCACCCACATTCAAGCTATTCACCACCGCTCCGTTCCTCGGCGCACTAGCAGCCGACGCACTCGCCGAAGATGAGCTTGATCCCGTAGGACTTGCGCTCGTGCTTGAAGTCCCGCCGGTCGAGGTCCCGCTAGTCATACTCGTTGAACCTGTCGAACTCGAACTACCAGTAGTGCTAGTCGACATGGTTGACGAGCTACTACCAGAAGTCGTGGAAGAGGCAGAGGTAGCGCTGCTGGCGGATGTAGACGAGGAGCTATCAGTGCTGCTTGCGCTTGCACTGCTGGAGCTGGTGACGGAGGCGACGGTGTTGCTGGACTCGATAACGAACTGCGGGGTGTAATTAACCTTAGTAGGGTCCGTGTCCGATATGATTTCGAGGGCGTAGTCGGAGTTGCGCACAGTGTCGGTTGGGGGCGTAAAGGTGAAGGCACCGTTATTTGGAAGGTTTGCTGTTACGAAGATGGGTGGTCAGCTGCGTTCGAATGTTGAAGGATGTGCCGTGAGTATTATGCTTACATCCAATAACAGTACCCGAGCTCAAGTCGCTGTTGGCGCCTTCGCGCAACCGGAGTGTGACAGTTCCTGGAGTCGTTGGATTCCACTGGATATCAGTGGGCTTGCCAGCAGTGAAGGAGAATCCTTGGGGGACTTTGAAAGGGTTAGGGCCAGTAGCCGTTTGCGCAAGGACCGCAGTCGAGAAGGCCGCAACGGCTAGGAATATCGAGCGCATTGTGGATGGGGGGCAACTGCGTCCGGCCTTTGTACAGGAGATATATAGTTATAGGTTCGTTTGATTAATATTCGTTGAAGTTTCAGTGTCCGGGAAACGAATGTACAAGAAGATGAGAAATACAAGATGACTTTAAAAACGACAGTAGAATTGAATTGAGGATTTAAAAAAGAAGAACAGAAAAGCGAAGGCTAGAGGGGTCGGAAATTCGGAAGGACCAAAGTCTCGAGTCTCGACTATGTACGAGATAGGTAATCGAGATCCCGGGAAGCGCGAGATCGCCCGACAGGGGCTGCAAGAGATCTCGGGGCGTACCGAGCGAATTATGAAGGTAGAACACCACCATCCACCAACAATTGAAAGAAGAGGCAAACGAGAAAAACAATCTGTACGCTCTGCATATCTTACGACAAATATATTCTGGCAGCCTAATATGACTGTGGCCAAATTCCAGGAAATAAGAATAATCTTTCCTGGTCTTCCATGTACAGAGAATGCTAGGGCACCCACGGTCCATGATGCTTGGTAAGGCTGTGAAGGCTCCTTGCCCTACCACAGTGTGGTTTTTCAATGAAACCATCGTGGCTCTCGTATCACTCAATTCATACCTCCAGAACGACTCACCGGCAAGGCTATCAGCGGATAATCGTAAGGAATGTTGTCATCGATCATCGAGTCCTTTGCCCCGAAGAAGGTTCCAATGCTATTTAAACCCCCTGCTTTGCAGTTAATAAAAACGAGAAAGAGGCCAGGGGCTATTGATCCATTTCCAATTTCTGTCCTTCCCAGTCAGCGGTTTCTTTGCACGCATCGAGAGGACTAGAGACGATGAAATACCATTGTTTTGCTGATCGAATTGTAGAGGGCATTACAGACTTAGAAATTCAGAAGAGTACAGACTCAGCCAGAGCAACAGAGGATCTAGCCACAGAGGAAACTGCTTTTCATACTTAGAGAGCGAAGACAAGCTCTCAGAGGCGAACGAGCGGCGGTTTTGCCACTGGATATACTTTAAATTGACCTTAGGTCACGGTTACATCTTTATGTGCGGCCGCAGATTCGGTGCTCAGTGCACCTGGAACCTAAGCATCTTTGATTGAGTCGTGATCTTATTCAGGCCTGGCCTTAGTCGGTTCAACCAGGCAGAACGAACTGGGTCGTCCGGTCAAAGTTAAGATGACTGGTAGATATCGACATATTGGATGATCAAAATGATGATTGTGAGACTGCGTAGGAATGACGGTGAGAAAGCACCAAAGAATTAGAAGAAGTGACGTGGCGCCGATATGAGACATGATTGAGCACGAAGAAACCTCCATGCTCGATTTGCCTCAGGACCTTAGACGTACGGGGCTAAGCCCCTTCAGGTTAGCTCTGCTTACTTCGCGAGCTCGGTGCAGCACGCTTCCGCAGTAGGTAAAGCGCTAACCCGAAGGGGCTTAGCCCCGTACGTCTGAGGTCCTGAGGCAACGCTCCATTCGATCTGTGTATTCTGTATACAGAACTTGATTGTAATCAAGTAATCTCGTTCAAAACTGCGACACCTCTCTCATTCCTTCGCAATCGTTGGTTCGCTCTCTAAGTGATGCAGATGCGATAGCCTCGTCGAGGTGACCAGACGACTGTGAACAGCGTCACTAAATCCAAACATACCCGACGACTGCATGGGCACAGCGGCAAAGAACATGCCGCAAGCTTTTGGATTCGGTTTCAACGACGAAGACATTGAGGACGATGGGGATAGAGAAATGCCAGCTACCACTAACGATGGAGAGCCGCCAGACGACACATGTGAAACGGCGAAACCTAAATTGCATACTTTACAGGAAATGGTATGACGCGTTGCTATGCTTCTTTTAACTTCGAGGATGGCATGTCTCCGGAGAACTTCGAAAGCGCCTTTACTGTTCCTTAAAGCGAGGTTCTAGACGATCTCACAATACTCTGTCTCTGTAGAAGCCGTGAGGTTTTCATTGAGAGGACTGTTGCCACCCATGCCTAGGTTTGCAGCCATGATGTACAGGCCCACATCTCTGATTTAACTGCTATAACTTCTACCCTGTTACCTGCTGCCATCTACTCATATGGTATTGATTTCCTTGATGCAATCGCCTTTTGTTAATATTCTCCAATTCTCTTTATGATATGTCTTCAAATGGACACCCTGAACACATATCTTATCTCTGGCGATTCCGTGCTGATCTTAACAGCTATCAACTCTCCCTGATACCATCTCGTACAGTACTGTTGTGGTCAAGGTCCTTGAAAGACAGGTTCGACATAGCCCGGTTTACCTTCCGCGCCGCGAGCTATTCGACATTCGCGCTCAATTGATGGCCGAGGATACTGGTATAGACCAATCCGTAACAGCCAGTCTCTCTGCCGACGACATAACGCCGAATATCTATGAGGGCGGCTTCAAGACCTGGGAATGCTCCTTGGATCTCGCCAGCTATCTTGGCTATTATATACCTGGGTTGGGAACACTCGGACCGAAAGATTTGCATATCGTTGAGGTACGTCTTGGTCCAGCCTTGGCGCTCGTTGCGCCTTGATGAAGACACTCCAAAGAACGGTGAATGACTTTCCTAACTAGCTTGGGGCTGGCGCAGGCCTTCCGATCCTTTCGCTTTTCCGAGATCTAATGGTTGATGACTTGCGTGAACCATTCCCTAGCGTTCAATTGACTGTCACGGATTACAACCCCTCAGTCCTCCATTTATCTACCGTCCCCAATCTTCTCCTCGGCTGGGCCAATAGTCTCGATATCCAATCTTCATGCTCTGGCGACTTGGAGGTCACTCAAGAACTTCAACAGCTGTTTACCGACTCGTTGAATCGATTCGGTATAAATATCTCTGCCGTTTCCGGTGGCTGGAGCCCTGCCCTTGTTGATCTCATCTCATCACAGCATCCCCCTCCAAATGAACGCATAGTAACATGTGACACGCTAATCATAGCAAGCGAGACCATCTACTCGCCTTCTACCATCCGCCTATTCACATCAACCTTGCTCTTGCTGCTTAAAGCAACCGAGGAGCGAGGTGGCAGGTCGCTGGCCCTGATCGCTGCGAAAAAGGTCTATTTTGGCGTCGGTGGTGGGGTAGACGAATTTCTTACGGTCCTGGATGAGATGGGAGGGGAGGCCTCCGTGGTGTGGGAGAATGAAGGTGAGGGCGTGGGAAGAGTAATTTTGGAGGTTGTTGTTGGGGCGTATGACAAAAGATATCACAATACTGCGGAGCTCATGAGGCGATTACACAGACCAAGATAGGTCAGCTCGGCTTCAACATTGAAGGACTCCGCTTCTGAAAAACCCGGCCGATTGAGCTTCAGCGATATGGCCGAGCTGAGATGATGAATCTGGGAGTCCACGACTAGACGCAACAGACAGGGGCTCTAACACGAGCGACCTAAAATGATATAAAGGACGGCTCTGAAACGTAAGGGCTAACGGCAGGCTCAAGGTAGAGCCTCATCATACAGCCTCCAGCGTCCATCTCATCAGTTTCAACAAGCAATCGTTCTCGCTTCACTGACCCTCTCCATATACTTAGCGGTATGGACTGCTTCCTCAACATGGTGGCAGAAATATTAATGCCCCGCTTCACAAGCCCATTCCTCCAACCCTCTTAAACGTCGCATCCGCTTAACGCCCCTAATTGATCCATTTCCCCTTGTCCGCCCGAAATGGAAACACCTCTCACCACCCCAACGTCTCCACCAGCCAGCAAATTTCCTCCGGCCACTTTAGCTATTCTCGCCATCTCCTCCAATCCCCGAGTTTTTCACTTCCCACTTTTCACTATACTTGTTCTCCATTAGTTTTGGAATATACTCTAACGCGTTCATCGTCTCTTTTTTTCTTCTTTGTCTTCTTCCAGAGTTGAACTGCAAGCTACTGCATGAGCGCTACGGCGGCTAATGACCGACTTGAGGCGCTGGAGCGTTTGTGTTTGGTCTACATAGCCAGATGACGCTGCGAAATGTTATGGTGAATTAGGCTTGAGTTTTGTCTAGGAGAACTTTTGTGTCACACCATTAAATATGAAGTAGAAGTAAAGAATCTTCCAGGGGGGAGTTGAGATCCAAGGAAACTCTAGCCGTGCAAAGTGGACTTTTCTGTTTTCTCGGTGCTTGTCTGCCAACGTGGGGGAAATTCTTGTGCGAGTTGGAAAGATAGATGGGGTTTCCTTCATAACAATGGTTTTGGGTAGAAAATCTCATTCTATTGAGTGTGAAAACCAGAGTGTTTCCACTCGTCGACTTCGCCATGTGGAGGTTCCGTTTTCTTTCAAGTCGAAAGGTGTGAGACCATATTTAATCTCTGACACCATATCATGATTAAAACCCTACACATGCCCCCCCGCTCACTATCCCCTCCCCCTCCCCCACCCCCTCCACCTCAACCTCAACCTCCACGACCGGCCCCCTGAACCCCTTCCTCCCCCAAACCACATAATAAACCACACTAAACCCCACCACCGCCCCCGTAACCACGACACTCCAATTCATGGTCCTCGCCGCCGCCTTCGCCCCCGGCGGCCAAAAGCTCCAAAACACCACAAACAGCATCCACGCGCACGCGAAGGCGTTGTTCGCCACGCCGTACCATCCCGGTATGCGCCAGGGGCCCCAGGTGAGGGGCGGGGATGCGATGGTGGGGGGTTTTGGTGGCGGTGGTGGTGGTGGTTGGGGTGGTTGGGGGTGGGGTTGTTGGAAAGAGGGGGCGTGGATGCGAGCGGTGGTGCGGCGCCAGAGGAGGAGGACGGAGGGGAGGAAGTAGGAGGCGTAGAAGGAGGAGACGGAGAGGGAGATGACGTCGTTGAAGAGGGTGGGGGAGGCAATGTTGAGGAGGAGGAGGAGGGAGGGGAGGGTGGTTACGAGGATGAGGGAGATGAGAGGGATGGATGTTTTGGGGTTGATCTGGGCGGGGTTAGGGGTTAGTAGGGTTTCGTGAGGGGGTGGTTTCAGGGGATATTGGGGTGTGTTCAAGGAGGGTTTGGAATAAGATGACTTTGTGGACGGGAGAGGGAGGGTATGACTGAACGTGGCTGGCCTTACCCTACTCAGGTATCTTGAGAATGGAAGACCTTTGTCGCGGGCGAAAGACCAGGCCATTCTTGAAGATGTCGCAACAAAACCAATCGTCGCGCAGATGCTCATGATAATGATTATGGAAACCATGATTGTGGTCCCGCAAACCGAGTTGGTTGCTTGAGCGAATATCTCGATAAAGGGGTACCTTGTGGGAGTATTCTTTTCAAGCCGTAAGCGAGAGAACCAGCGAAGAGAAGTGTGAACTTATCTACCAAAGCGTTTTTGATATCCCCGAGGCAGAACAAGAGCGCCATCGTCATAGCGAAACCGAGAGCGCCGTTGAGGAGGACGCTCGTGAATATCGCGCGCGGGACGTTGAGAGAAGCATTTTCGATTTCCTCCGACATCTGGTAAGAATGTAAGCGCTGGAGCGTGTCAGAATATGTTAGTTCTTACGTGAACAGCAGCGTCGGCGCCTGAACCATGATTTGTGAGCTGGGATATGTAGTGAGTCTCTAGATCTTACTTACCAACGAATTCGGCGACGCTCCCGATGAGTCCTACGCAAAAGGAGAGGCTTTGAGTAGACCAGTTCCCCTCATTCAGAACAGTATCAAAAACATCCGCGGCTGACGTATGTGGAGCCATGTAAACAAAAGGTATCAAGATGCCAATGAAACCCAGAATATGAAGTATTAAAATCAGCCCCTCGATACGAGGCAGAGCACTGTTAGCAACGGCGTTGGTGAATATGGCAACGACAACAGAAGCCCAGCTGAGTAGTGTGCCATGCAGAGGGTTGAAAACATAACTGGAATAGTTCAGGACGATAAGGCCTTGAATCATTGTGCCGGCAATGTAGCATTCGGCGGCCACGGTGGCTATCCAGGCAATCGTGGTGAGCCAGCCTGTGAAGATCATTTCAGCCACGGAAAAATCTCCAGTTCCTCAAGACGTCTCGGGGGAGTGAAAAGCAGCCGTCGGTTCTTCGGATTGCTGTCTAAGGCTTATTCGTGACATACCTGTCGTGTAGCTCAGAAACTTTCTGGAAGACTTCGGGGCGAGCATGAACACCCAATAGTATTGTCCCCCAGCTATAGGAGCTCTATATGTTCGAATTTCAGTTCCTGAACATGAAGATGGTGAGATTTGGAAGCCTTACATCGAGGCCAGCTCGCCAATAACGGTGTATGTTGATAGACTACCAAACCATGCTATCAGGAACCCATATGCAACGCCAGCTGGGCCTCCACTGAAGTAGGAGTTAGCTATTGACGTATGGAAAGTGATACACAATCACGTACTTGACAAATCCGGCTGTAAAGAGCCTGTCTACGGTTAGAATAACGAATTGATATGTGGATCGATATCCCACTCACGGGAGAACTGTCTCCCACGTGACTAGTATCGTACAGCTGAAGCCAAATAGAGACAGAAACCCAAAGTTGCGCTGAGTATCGTCAGCGAGATAATTTGATACAAAGCCGAAAACCCTGGAATTTTTACCTTGAGTACCTGCTTCTTACCCAAGCGAGCCAGTATCTCTCGGTCATTATCAAAGGAGCTTTTAGCTTCGATGTCTGCCATCACGACTATCCATGTCATTCAGAGAGCTCATGTTCGTAGATTGTGGATCTTCATCACAAGAAATAGTATGTGAGAAGTGGGAGATGAGTCTGCTCGAGCATCAAATTGTAAGAGATTCCAATAGTCACCAGGAGAAAACAGCTATGTCCAGATACGATCAAACAACGAGTTAACAAGAGTGAAAACCGAAGGAATCGCAATCTTTTGGGGCACCAATAAAGATGTGGGCGCCAAGCAATGGAAACTTGCTCAAGACTCGCTGGACTTGTCCACTTGAAGAAAAGTATCAACAATTTCTCGTTCCGTCCTATCTAGTATAACCATGCATTGATGGCCAAAGGTAACCCCACAGACTCGGAGTAAGCCCATTAACACTATTGCAGCAACACTGGCTGGCATGGTAAGGCGCAGAAAGCTGCTCCGTTAAAGACTCGGAGCACATTCTCTTTGGCACACCTTAAGGTACCTTGATAGGTTCGATGGGCAATTTCGTGCATTGATTTGTGACTCTTTTAAAGCCACCTCGTCGACACCATGGCAAATTATTGCCCCCCTTACTGCGCAAACCCCAAAACCGCGCATTAGTACTGATTATGCCACACTATGACTTTTGTGTACTAGCGTTATAAAATAACGTTAGCGTGGGCGGTTTGGCAATTTGCGCAGATAGAGGTTAAACACGAGTATTGTTTAGTGGTTGAGAAGGTGAAGCTCGAATGTAGAGATTGCGTACCCGAGAACGAATATTGTGCTGTTGTGGGGTAACGAGCTGTGTTTTGCACTGAGGTTGGGAGGACGGGTTGTTCTTTTGGCGTGATTTGGGACTGGGTGGTGGGATGATTGAAAAGCGTAGAATGAGGGTGCGAAGGGAAGGCAAGGTTGAAAGATTGAGGGTCTGTGAAGGTAAGAAGCAGGGTAGAGATGATGTGACACCCAGATGGCTGAATGACGATGTGAGTGATAAGTTGGTCTGAAGATGATTAAACGAGCGATTATGATGCGAGTCGTTAAAGAAATCGTCAGAGCAATCGTGATTCAAAAATGTGACAAGAGTAGGGGATCGAACATGCGAATAGTGCAGAGGGATATTTAGAATAGAATATCATAGACGAAGCTGAACATCTTTCGAGATGATTAACTGAAAAATTCATTGTATAAGGTTTTGTAAAAGGGTTGAAAGAAGTAGGAAATCAACATAAGAATTAACGACAAGTTGATTCTCGAAGAAGAGAAAGTTAGAAACCAGAGTATCTTTCCATGTGTCTCATTAAACAAATCGCACGAGGAATCTTTGTCAGGCTTTCAAGAAGAGTAGAGAGACGAACAAGTAAGTTGACATAACAGAACATGCTTAAGAGCAAAAGCAAAGCTCTTAAACGCTTGCTTGACTTCTCGAAGTAGTTAAACAAGCTTGTCGACTTGTAAAAGAAACAGAATGAGGTTAAAACAGAAACAATTTCTCGATACAGTTAAATAGATGATTCGTAACTTGAGTTTCAGCGAAGCTTATAAGAAGATAGAAAAGACGAACCAGAAACGTAGAAAAGATGTTTGAGAAGAAACAGAGATACTCATGCCTTCTCAATAAGGCGTAACAGCTAACAGATCGATTAGTAAAGTTCTGAGTGAAATGTGATTAAGAATTAAGACTGCCTTTCGAACTGTTCAGCTAGAAACTTCATAAGACGGGTCTTACTAAGAGTCTGAGGAGAGATATATGACGATTACAAAAGATGATGCAGAGAAAATTCTTGAGGGCAAAAGAGAAATGCACTGACGCTTGATCAGCTTGACTGAGTGATCAAACAAGCTGATTAATTAATGAGATTAAGAAGGTAGAACTAGAAAAGAGACGTTTTTTCGATATACTTGAGTGAATAGTTCACAAAATGAGTTCCGGTTCAGAGTCTGAAAAGAGAAGAAGGACGACTACAAAACTTGACGTAAAGAAAATATATGGGCCCAACAAGGCAATGCATGGGCGCTTAACCGACTTCTCGAAGTAGTCACACAAACCTTCGGGATTCAAACCTAAAGAAAAGAACTTTTTGCTCTGAGCTATGGACATAAATTGTCCAGGAAAACTCGCCACCCCTATCTTACATACAGGCGCGGAACTACTACTTCCGCTGCTCCACAACTAGGCCAGAACGCGCTAAAGCACCATTTGGTTGAGCCAGAGGGGGTCCTGCGCCGAGATGGCGTGTCCGAATGACCTCGTCACCACGACTGTAACGAACAGCCTCGGCGGGTATTCTGCGTAATTGCCCCTTTTGTTCAAGTGGAACTCCAGCTTAGTCGAGGTCTCGCATATCGTGCAGGCTACGAGATCTTGCAGACCCGAGTAGGCGTTCTCGTGGCAATATAGGATGCCGTCGACGACTCGGGGGTGGCTGGCTTGGATGTGGGGGCAGAAGCTGATAGCATATCCGACGAGCTTACGCTCAAGCCAGTCCGCCCGGAGGAGTTGGTTCCTACTTGGCCTTGGGCCCAGATCCAAGTACCACTCGTATGTTACTCTGATGCCTCCAAGGAGATGCTTGGACCATCGTATACTTGCTGGTAGGGGGGGCATATCTTTCTTTTCGGCTCCAGCGACTGGAGCACTGCTGCTCTCTTCGCCTAACACGCCGACGACAGTTCGGCCTATGGCTAATTGACCACGTACTTTGTAAACCGCGTGCTGACTAGCTCGAAGCTCCCGGAAACGGATTGTATGATCGTGCGTGAGATAGACTTTTCCCAGTTGGCCTTTGCAAACTCGTTCTTCACCGGATTTGCCCACTTCTTCCTGCGTAAAGGCATCCGCATCATGTCTTGTTCTGCACGCACTACAGGCAAGCCGGTCGTTAAGACGATGACTTGTGTCACGTTCATCCATACAAACTCGCTCAAACATCAGGTCAGAGCTTTCCATAACTCGATCCATTAGTGTGGTGAACGCTGGGGTGCAACTGTACAAGATGCGACTTAACATCCTAAGCGAAATCTGCGAGTTGAGCGGGAGTTGATTGAGAATCATGTCCCATACCTCTTGAGACAAGTCTGGTAGGTGCGTGGGCCCGCTGCTAGGAGAAGAATGCACAGACGCCATAGTGAAAAGCCTGATAATTGGCTAGATGTACCTAGATGAAGACAGGTCCGGCGGTTGATCGGCGTTGATTTTAGTTTAAAAAGCTTGAAGATGGTGTATGTCTATCTGGACGAAGACAGGTGCGGTGGTTGATCTGCGTTGATTTTTGTTTAAAAAGCTTGAAGATGGTGTATGTCTATCTAGAAGACAGGTGCGGCGGTTAATGGCGTCTGATCTTGGACAAAAAGCCTGAAGTTGGTGTAAGTTTATGTAGACGAAGACAGGTACGGCGGTTGATCGTGGCCCGAAGTTTAGTACAACTAAACTTGGTAACGTCAGCTTCTGGATATGATTTCCACAGATATCTTGCTCACCTAAAGAAGGAGCTTGTGGTCTCTGGGTGTAGTATACTACTAAAAAGTAGAAGAGTAGCAACAAGCGGAGCGATTGTGAAGAGGGGTCTAGACTTTTGACAGAATAGCACGCGTAGAAGACGGATGGGGCAATAAGATGAGATGAGCCGTGTTCCTTCTTAGAATCAGCCCCTAGAGTGGTCCTAGTAGTCAATATGAGATGCTCGGACGATCGCATGCAGACAGCTTGATCTTTGCGGTCACGGCATGGATAAGATGTATCAGTAAAAGGCCTTGAGGCTTAGGATACCTTGAACAATAATGAATGAAAAAACGCGAGGCGGGAGGCAGGCTAACGACGCGGTATAGGCCCGAAGATTATCCATGGCTGTCATAGTGCACGATGGCTAGGGGTAAAAGAAAAGCCGAAAACATAAGTTTTCATCAGGATAACTCTCGAAAGGAGTAATTACAAAGACTATGTCTCAACGATATGATACGATATTGTCTGACAGCGTATGAAAGCATGAAGTAGATTGAAAAGAGAGGTCGAGCCAGCTGCAAGATAGAAGAGAAAGGCATGGGATCATATCTGGACTGGAAAGCAGATAAAATGGCTATGGAGATGTGATATGAAAACAGCCCGGGCCTTCACATCTTTGTATATTTCAGCTTAGACCTGCTCTCATGCATTGATTTGAAGACCGAAGTAGGGTAATCAGACCATGAAGTAATTGCTCGTATCCTCGTACGGTCTTTCGATGTAGCAATGTCGTCCAGTCGTCGATAAATAGAGGGAGTGCAAATCACGCTAAGCGTCAGGGGTTTTATCTGACTACGCATCACTCCTAGCAACACTGACGTATCAACAAAGCCTAGCCAAGGACTTGTACGAAAGTGATAGCTGCACCTCCCCAGTCTTAGTAGAGACCAAGGCATCTACCAACATGCCTACCCACAAACCAATCGCACCCTATCATGTTCAAAAACTACAGGAGAGGTAAAGGCCGCGGCGGTGACGCCTCCGCCCAGAAAGTCCCCCTCAAAGGCCTCTTCTCCAACGGAGTCTGGCACTGTAACTGCGAGCCCCGCCTTCCAGCTCAAAACTTCCAAACCAAAAACGGTGGCAAGAATCACGGGCGCTGGTTCTATACCTGTCAGCTACCTCAGCCCAAACGCTGTGATTTCTTCCTCTGGGCCGATGAAGCACAATCCAGAGAAGCAGCTGCTGTGCTGAATAATTCTCGGTCGGAGCCGGTGTCTGCTCCCCAGACTCCTAGCAAGGGTTTTATAGATGGAGTCTCTACGCCTCAGACGCCAAAGTCACTTGGTAGATTGAGGCAAAGCAGTCTAGATATCACAGCTCCCTACACCCCCTCCAAACCCCCGAGCGCCCCCCGCTTTTCTGTCCCGAGCGGCATTAAAGCACCTACGCAAACCGCTGCTGCCGAGGAATCTTACGATTGGCCTCTCAGTGATGATGAAGAACTCTCCAAGGTCGCCGATGAGCTATCCAGCAATGCGATGCCACCGCCTGAGACTCCGCGCAAAGCAATAAAGATTGATCTGCTGTCTACACCGGGGAAACGCAAACGTGATGAATTAGAAAGTGAAAGCGCTGCTGCATGGCCTACACCAACCTCTGGCGCAAACACTGATATCTTCACCACCCCCTCCACCAACGCCCGTGCCAACACCCTCTTCCCCCCCAGCGCCGGCCTCCCCTCCCCCGCCGAAACACCCTCGCCCCGGCGCTTCAAAGATGCTCTCGCCGGAAACAGCCAAGACAGCGATCTCGCAACCGAGATGCTCCAAGCGCTCCAAACCGCATCTATATCTCCTGACATCCTAGCCACCGTCAAAGCTATCTGCAACAAGCACGCACTGTTTACGCACGGCGTGATCAAGGGGAGAGACATCTCCAGATCCCTGATTGCGAGCAAAAACGAACGGATAACGGAGCTGCAGGGTGAGATTGAGGGGCTGAGAGCGGAAAGGGAGACGAATAGAGCGGTGATTAGGCATTTGAGGAGGGAGGCCGAGGAGGGCAGGGGGAGGTCGTAGGGATTTGCTGCATGGACAGGTGTGCGGGTGGGACTATTTCCGGTTAACGTTTACGAGGAGGACTGCCATGATTTGAAGATCACTCCCTGGTGTTTGGTAATCTGAGTTAACGTATCGGATTTCTGTTTTCCAAAACAAGCAGCATAAATACATTTACAAAGATACCCCAATGACCATCTACTCTCCTCAACCCTTCTTCCGGCATATAATATCATCTAAAACATACATCAAACGCCGGGGGGGGGGGGGGGGGGGGGGCGGGGGGGGGGGGGGGGGGGGGGGGGGGGGGGGGGGGGGGGGGGGGGGGGGCGG
>JAABUT010001641.1_pt1 | contig 24698 bp, 23 predicted proteins | sample 5559281 | NCBI WGS metagenome assembly JAABUT01 (sample SAMN10711880, study PRJNA513359) | rock metagenome | isolation source: Antarctica rocks | place: Antarctica: Victoria Land, Ricker Hills nord | collected 2016-01-04
GGCCAGCGCGCCGCGCACCAGCCCCGGGCGGGAACGCGCGAGCGCGTACGTCGCGCGCTGAATCCCGATGTTGCGCGCCCGGGCCAGCTTGTAGACGACGGAGGCGGGCAGCACCTTCGCCAGGCCCGCGGAGATCTTGTCGACGGCCGGCAGCCAGACGATGTAGCTGGGGGAGCGCTGCAGCATCGTGACGTGCCCGGCGGTCTCGGCCATGGCGGGCACCAGGGTGACGGCGGTGGCGCCACTGCCGATGATCACGACCCTCTTGCCTGCGTAGTCGAGGTCCGAGGGCCAGTGCTGGGGATGCACGACCGGCCCGGCGAAGCGGTTTTCGCCGGGGAAGTCGGGGCGGTAGCCGCCGTCGTAGTCGTAATAGCCGGTGCAGGCCAGCACGATGGTCGCGGTCATGCGGTGGCGTTCACCGCTTGCTTCGTCGAGCGACTCGACGCTCCAACAACCCTCCGCCGTGGACCAGCTCGCCTTGGTGACCTTGCGCCCGAACGTGATGTGCTCGTCCACCCCGTATTCGCTGGCAGTTTCCGCGACGTAATTGCGGATGGACGTGCCGTCGGCGAGGACCTTCGTCTCGTTCCACGGCTTGAAATTGAAACCGAAGGTGTACATGTCGGAGTCCGAGCGGATGCCCGGGTACCGGAACAGGTCCCACGTGCCACCGATACGTTGCCGACGCTCGAGGATCGCGTAGGTCTTGTTGGGACTCTGCCGGGTGAGGTGGCAGGCCGCGCCGATGCCGGAGACCCCGGCGCCGATGATCAGGACATCTACGTGTGCGGCGGCCATCTGGCACTCCCTGTCGCTGTGCGGATGCCGCGACGGTATCGCAGACACCGTGTCGCGTTATTCCGGCCACCGGAAACAACCGAAATTCCCGGTAACCGTGGTCAGGCGAGGCCGCGGATCGTCAACGACGGTTCCCGGGTGCCTCGGATCGTCGCGACCATGTCGAGAGCCTGGCGGGTCTGCGTGACGTTGTGCGCGCGGAAGACGCGCGCACCCAGCCACGCGCTGATCGACGTCGCGGCGAGCGTGCCGACGAGCCGGTCGTCAACGGCTCGCCCGAGCGATTCGCCGACAAAATCCTTGTTCGACAGGGACACCAGCACCGGCCACCCCGTGGCCACCACCTCCCCGAGGCGGCGCGTCACCTCCAGCGAGTGCCGGGTGTTCTTGCCGAAGTCGTGGCCCGGATCGATCACGACGCTGCCCGGGTCAACGCCGAGGTTGACCGCTCGTTCTGCCTCGCCGACGGTGCAGGCGAGCACGTCCGCCACGATGTCGTCATAGGTGACGCGGTGCGGGCGGGTGCGCGGTTCTACACCGCCTGCGTGGGTGCACACGAGTCCGGCATCGAAACGCGCGGCGACCGCGGCGAGCTGGGGATCCCAGCTGCCCCAGGCGTCGTTGAGCACATCAGCGCCTGCCTCGCAGGCGGCTACCGCGACCTCGTGGCGCCACGTATCGACGCTGATCACGAGCTCCGGGAACTCGGCGCGCAAAGCGGCGACGAAGGGCACGGTCCGCTCGATCTCCTCCTGCGCCGTTACCGCCGCGCCCGGTGCCGCCTTGACGCCACCGACGTCGACGATGTCTGCGCCGTCACGCACCACATCGCGCACGCGCTGCAATGCGGCCTCGAACTCGTACGTCGCGCCCTTGTCGTAGAAGGAGTCCGGCGTCCGGTTGACGATGGCCATCACCAGCATGGCGTCATCGGCGAAGGCTCTGCGCCCGAGTTTGAGCATCACATCTCCTCGCTCGCCCCGGCCGGCGGTCGCTCGTGTGTGGGCACCTCCCGGGAACGCCACGGCGGGGCGAGCGCGCGGTCGAACTGCCACAGCTGGTCGGACGCGTCAGCGGTGGCCGGCTGACCGCGACGGCTGGCCACCGCCAGGATCTCGGCCGCCATCACCGCGAGGTCGTGCACCGACTGATGGGCGTGTGCCCGCTCACCGAGATCGACCTGTGCGATCGCGTCGAGGCCGTCGCGCTCGTAGACATCGAGCAGCGTGGACATCTCGACGCCGTAGCCCACCGGGACGGGCAGCGATGCGAACGTCGCGCGGCGAACTGCCCACTCGCCGGCCAGCGGCTGGACGATCTGCGCGAGATCGGGCCACCACAAACCCAGTAGGGGACGGGCGACCAGCTCCGTGACTCGCCCGCCCTGCGGCGCATGCGCATCGCCGCCAAGGCCCCTCCCGTCGTCCAGGATGCGGTCGTAGAAGCCCTTGACCAGGCTGACCCGTTCGTCGGCGAGCAGCGGTCCGACGAGCCCCGTGACGAAGTGCGTGCCCCACTGCGTCAAGTCGGCATCGACGAACACGACGATGTCGCCCGATGTCACGAACTGGGACTTCCACAACGCCTCGCCCTTGCCGGCGAAGCCACCGTAATCCGGGCGGATGTCGCGTGCGGCGTGCACGGTGGCGCCGCCGGCGGCGGCGTTCAGCGCGGTGTCGTCGCGCGAGTCCGAGTCGATGACGACGAGCTCGTCGACCAGCGGAGTGTCGTCGACCAGCGCCCGGCGGATCGCCGTGACGATGCCTCCGATCGTGGCCGCTTCGTCCCGGGCCGGAATGACGACGCTGATGCGGTGCGTGCCCTTGGCCGCGACGAGAGCACCGGGGTCCCACTCGTCCCACCGGCTGGTGGCGCGCTCGAACCAACCAGCGGTAGCAGGGTCCACGGAACCCACGCTATCGACCGCGCGATCCGTCGTGGCTTTGCTGGCTTCGCCGCCGCTGTCAGTCGGGCTTGCGGGCCGTTACCAGGAACGCTGCCAGGTCGCCCTCGACGGGACCGTCTCCCAGCCTGCGCGTCATGTCCTGCGCAAGTTGCTGCGTGAGGCTGCCCAATGGCCCGAGGTCCTGCAACTCGAATCGGAGTGGAGTCCCCATGGCAAAGCCTTCGGCAAGCAGCTGCGCCGATGCGCTCTTCCCACGTAACACGAGGGGTTCGATGCTCTGCACGAGCAACCCTGCGGATTGCACGTCCAATCGGATCCGGTCCGGGTCGGCGTAGCCGTGTGGCACCCGGACGATGAAGCTCGGCGGGCTGTCGGGAAACATCGCGGCCAGGCTCGCGACCATTGCGGCCGGGAAGTCGGATGCCTCGACCGCGTCCCACGTGCTGAACAGCAGCGTGCCGCCAGGAGCCAGGATCCGCGCGATCTCGGCGAAGGCGGCGGCCTTGTCCGGGAAGAACATCACGCCGAACTGGCACACGACAAGGTCCGCGCACGCGTCCGGAAGATCGAGACGTTGAGCATCGCCCTGCTGCCAGGTAGCCCCGGCGACGCGCTCGGCCGCCCACGACACCATTGCCGGATTGAGGTCGGTGGCGGTGATATCGGCGCCGGGCAGGGCGCGAACCAGTTGCGCGGTGGTGATCCCGGTGCCCGCGGCCAGCTCCACCACGCGCCGCGGACCCAACGCCGCGGCCCTCTGGGCGAGGTGCGACGCGAACGGCGCGAAGAGCGCTCGACCGAGGCAACGGTCGTACACCTCTGGCATCGACCCGACCCAGCTCGTCTCGCCGCTCACCCGGTGAGTATCGACCACGGGCGACGAACCGCGCCGGTCTTGGCTCGCCCGAACCGATCGACGCCATCGGGGAATGCCGGCACCACGATCCGCCGCGCCTCCTGCCGGGACAGAAGATGGCCGCTCGGGCGCCGGCCGCTACCTGCCATTTCGGTCCCGGTGCTTACACCCCGGCCAGCAGCAGGGCCGGCGCTGGCCCTCCACCAGCTCCTCCTGGGTTCGACGAATGCGGCGCCCTCGGGTCATCTCCTGCTTGGCATCCTCGACCCAGCAGATGAACTCGTTGCGGCCCAAGGGCGTGATGTCCTTCCAGGCAGCGAGTGCCGTGGTGTTGGTGATCAGCGCCTTGCGCAGGTCTGCGGGCAGCTTGTGCACCGCCCCACCGGGCACGCGCGGGATGCTCACGGGGCCACGTTAGCGGGCCGAGGGTGAGCCCGCGCACCGCACCAGATGGTGATCGCATGACTACCGTCGGACTGCACTGACCAGCCTTCCCCGATGCCTCCGCCGGCGAGCGCATGCTGGTCGGGCACCAGGATTGTTGCGGCTAGCCCTTGACTGTCGTGCACTTATGGACGACAGTCCTAATCATGTTAGATGCGCCGATGCGTGATAGGAAAATGGAACGGCGTGTGGCGACGAGGGCGGAGATTCTCGATGCGGCGTGGGAGATCGCCCGAGAGAAGGGGCTGTCCGACCTGACGTTGCGCGAGGTGGGGTCCCGGATCGGTATGCGGGGGCCTTCGTTGTATTCCTACTTCGACTCCAAAAACGCCATTTATGACGCGATGTTCGGCCAGGCCTGGACCCAGTGCCTGACCGGTTTCGATGCCCTGGGGTCGATGCCGGGATCCCCGCGGGCCGCGGTGAAGACGCTGGCGCGCGCGTTCTTCAACTTCGCGAATGCGGACCTGGCTCGGCACCAGTTGATGAACCAACGCACGATCCCGGGCTTCGTCCCTAGCGCTGAGGCTTATGCGCCTGCGGTCGAAGTGCTGGAGTGGGCCCGCGCCTACCTCGTCGCGTGCGGGGTGCATCGGGCTGACCACTTCGATCTGTACACCGCGTTGGTCGGCGGCCTGGTCGACGCCCAGCAGGCCAACGACCCCGGCGGAGACCGGTGGTCACAACTACTCGACCAAGCCATGGACATGTTCGCCGATCACGCCGGACTGCCCCGATCCAGAAGGAGTTCCCCATGAGCCAAACCAAGGCGCTCGCAGACCCGCCGACCGCGCCGAGGACCTCCACCCTCGACCGGCCCACCCTCATGCGGCTCGCCGCAACTGAATACGCCCGGTTCGCCGCCATGCTGACCGGGCTGCAGGTCCAGGATTGGACCCAGCCCACCGAATGTGCAGGCTGGGACGTCCGGGCGATGGCGGGCCACGTACTGGGCATGGCCGACATGGCCGCCTCGATCCGGGAAGGTCGTCGCCAACAGAAGGCGGCAGCCCAGCGCGGCGGGGTATTCATCGACGCGCTCACGGCCTTGCAAGTCGAGGAGCGAGCCGAGTTCACGCCCCGTCAGGTGGCCGAACGGTTCCAGGTCGTCGGCCCGCGTGCGGCCCGCGCGCGTCGACGAACCCCGGCTCTCATCCGGCGCCGCAAGATGCCAATGCAGCAGAACGTCGGCGGCCGGCCAGAAACCTGGAGTCTCGGCTACCTCATCGACACCATCCTGACCCGCGACCCATGGATGCACCGCATCGACATCAGCCGCGCCACCGCCCGCCCGTTAGCCCTCAGCGCCGATCATGACGGGGTTCTGGTCAGCGACGTGGTCAGCGAATGGGCGGCCCGGCACCACGAGCCGTGCCGCCTCAACCTCACCGGACCCGCGGGCGGATCCTGGACCTTCGGCGACGGCGGGCCCAGCATCGAATTCGACGCGATCGAGTTCTGCCGCACCGTGTCCCGACGCGAACCGGGCGCCGGGCTGCTGGCCACCGAAGTGCCGTTCTGATGGACACCCGCGTCGATGAGATCGCCGATCACATCTACCGGCTGTCGACCCTGGTTCCCGATGCCGCCCCCGGCGGGTTCACCTTCAACCAGTTCCTCATCGACGCCGACGAGCCGCTGCTGTTCCACGCCGGGCACAGAGCAATGTTTCCACTGGTATCCGCAGCCGTCGCCACCGTGCTGCCGGTGGAGTCACTCCGCTGGGTCACCTTCGGTCACGTCGAAGCCGACGAGTGCGGAGCGATGAATCTTTGGCTCGCCGCCGCACCCCAAGCCACCGTCGCACACGGCGTGATGGGCAACATGGTTTCCATCAACGACCTTGCCGACCGGCCGCCCCGCGACCTGCTCGACGGGGAACTGATCGAACTCGGAAGCACACGCGTGAGACACCTCGACACACCCCACGTTCCACTCGGCTGGGAGGCTCGGGTGTTGTTCGAGGAAACCACCGGCACCTTGTTCTGCGGCGACCTGTTCAGCCAAACCGGAGACGGCCCCGCGGCGACCGGCAACGACCTGGTCGCCCCCAGCATGCACGCCGAGATCATGTTCGGCTACACAGCGTCGCCGTCCCGGCTTGCAGCCACCGCTCGCACCCTCGCCAACCTCGCACCCCGAACCCTGGCATGCATGCACGGCTCCTCATTCACCGGTGACGGCGCACAAGCGCTGCGCGACCTCGCCGACGCCTACGACGAACAGTTCCCCCTGCCCGACCGCGCGGCATGACCGCCGGCGCATTACCGAAAGCGCACCCGCACGAGCGTTCTGCGCGAACCGTCTCGGAAGGCGGTAGCGGCCTCGTCCACCGCCGATTAACAAACCTCATCGAACCAATTCGAATTGGTGCCAATTTCGTGTCCGAGGGGGGACTTGAACCCCCACGCCCCGTAAAGGGCACTAGCACCTCAAGCTAGCGCGTCTGCCATTCCGCCACCCGGACGAGTGCGGCCACGAGTCTAGCCGAGCCGACCACCTCGTTCCCCGGCACCGCTGATCACACAGAGCTACGTATCTTCCCTTTGACCTCACGGACAGCTAACATTATTCCCAGCGCGCTCGGGGCATCCGGGGGGCGTCCGACCGACCGTCATCATCGGGTGGGGCTCGCGGGTGACGAAGCTGTTCCGGCCATCTCGGTGGCCGGATTCGGCGGGAAGGGCGCGCCCTGACCGCGCCCCCATCAGCGGCCCACGGCGTCATGCGCGCTGGTATGAACGAGGCATGAGCACGTTGCCCGAGCAGACGATCACCGCGCAGGACGAGGTCACCGAGCTGCTCGTCGATCTCATCCGCATCAACACCTCCAACCCGACCCACCCCGAGCGGCCTGCTGCCGAGTGGATGGCGGCGAAGCTGGACGAGGTGGGCATTGCCTCGCAGATCATCGAGGCCGAGCCCGGCCGGGCGTCCACGATCGCGCGCATCGAGGGCACCGATCCTTCGCGGGCGCCGCTGTTGATCCACGGCCACCTCGACGTCGTCCCCGCCGATGCCGGCGAGTGGTCGCTCGACCCGTTCGCCGGCGAGGTGCGCGACGACTACGTGTGGGGCCGCGGTGCCATCGACATGAAGGACATGGACGCCATGACGCTCGCGGTGGTGCGTGAGTGGGCGCGCACCGGGCGCAAGCCCCCCCGCGACATCGTCCTCGCGTTCGTATCCGATGAAGAGGCCGGCGGACGGCAGGGCGCGCACCCGCTCGTCGACCATCACGCCGACCTGTTCGCCGACTGCACCGAGGCGATCAGCGAAGTCGGCGGGTTCAGCCTCACCCTCGACGAGGGCACCCGCCTGTACCTGATCCAGACCGCCGAGAAGGGCATCAACTGGTTGCGGCTGCGTGCCTCCGGCGCGCCGGGCCACGGCTCGATGGTGCATCAGGACAACGCGGTCACGCGCTTGGCCGAGGCAGTCTCGCGCATCGGTCGGCACGAGTGGCCGGTCGTCGTCACCGACACCGTGCGCGCGACGATCGAGGGGCTCGCGGAGGTCACCGGCAAGGACATCGACGCCGAGGACGTCGACTCGTGGCTGCCGCTGCTCGGCGGCGCGGCGCGAATGATCGGCGCGACGATCCGCAACACGGCTAACCCGACGATGCTCGAGGCCGGCTACAAGTCCAACGTCATCCCGTCGCGGGCGCAGGCGACCATCGACGCGCGGTTCCTGCCGGGGCAGGAGGAGCTGATGCTCGCGACGATCGACGAGTTGGTCGGCGCAGAGGTCACCCGCGAGACGATCGTGTCCGACATCGCCGTCGAGACCGGATTCGAGGGCGCCCTGGTGGACGCGATGTCGGCCGCCCTGCGCGCCGAGGACCCGGGAGCGCACCCGCTGCCGTACCTGATGAGCGGCGGCACGGATGCCAAGTCGTTCTCCATGCTGGGCATGCGCTGCTACGGCTTCTCGCCGCTGCTGCTGCCGCCGGAGCTCAACTTCATGTCGCTGTTCCACGGCATCGACGAGCGGGTGCCCATCGACGCGCTGAAGTTCGGCGTCCGCGTGCTCGACCGACTGCTCGCCTCCTGCTGACGGTGTTGCTCGCCGCTGCTGCTGCCGCCTCCGCCGAAGTCGGGGCCACGTCCTCGCGGCTGGCAAAGGTGGCGCGTCTGGCTGACCTGCTGGCCGAGGCCGAAACGCACGAGATCCGCATTGTCGTCTCCTGGCTGTCCGGCGAACTGCCGCAACGCCAGATCGGGGTGGGCTGGGCAGCGCTGCGTTCGCTGCCGTCACCTGCTGGCGCACCGTCGTTGACCGTCGGCGCTGCGGACGCTGCGTTCACCGAGATCAAGGCGACGTCGGGCAAGGGCTCGCAAACCCGTCGGGCCGAGCTGCTGGCCGGGTTGTTCGGCGCGGCCACGGAGGGTGAGCAGTTTTTCCTGCGCCGGCTGCTCGGCGGCGATCTGCGTCAGGGCGCGCTGCTCGGCGTGATGGCCGACGCAGTCGCGAAGTCCGCCGGCCTGCCGTCCGCCGATGTCCGGCGCGCGGCGATGCTCGGCGGAGCCCTGCCGGCGGTAGCCCTGGCTGCGCGGACCGGCGGTGCTGCAGCGCTCGCCGAATTCCGACTGCAGGTCGGCCGACCCGTCGGGCCGATGCTCGCGCAGACCGCGGCCGGCGTTGCCGACGCGCTCGAGCGGCTGGGCGGGCGCGCCGTCTTCGAGGCGAAGCTCGACGGCGCGCGGGTGCAGATCCACCGAGACGGTGACCAGGTGTCCGTCTACACCCGCAGTCTCGACGACGTCACCACGCGCCTGCCCGAGGTCGTGCACGCGACGCTGGCGCTGCCGGTCACGACTCTGATCGCCGACGCGGAGGCGCTGGCGCTGCGCGCGGGCGGGCGGCCACACAGGTTCCAGGTCACCGCGTCCCGCTTCGGGCGCAGTGCGGACATCGACGCCGCCCGGTCGGACCAATCACTGTCGGTGTTCTTCTTCGACCTGCTGCACCGCGACGGCGTCGACCTGCTCGACGAACCGGGAGAGCGGCGCCATGCCGCCTTGGCCGAGATCGTTCCGACCGCACAGCGGGTCGATCGCCTCGTCACCGACGACGCCGACGCCGCGCAGCGCTTCCTGGACGTCACGCTCGCCGCCGGGCACGAGGGTGTCATGGCCAAGTCGCTCGACGCGCGGTACGAGGCCGGACGCCGCGGCGCGGGCTGGCTGAAGATCAAGCCGGTACACACGCTCGATCTCGTCGTGCTCGCGATCGAGTGGGGCTCCGGGCGGCGAACCGGAAAGCTGTCGAATATCCATCTGGGTGCGCGCGATCCGGCGACCGGGGGCTTCGTGATGCTGGGCAAGACGTTCAAGGGCATGACCGACGCGATGCTCGCCTGGCAGACGCAGCGCTTCCTCGCCATCGCCGACGGTCCCACCGACGGGTACGTCGTGCGGGTGCGTCCGGAGCAGGTCGTCGAGGTCGCCTTCGACGGGCTGCAGGCCTCGACGCGCTATCCGGGCGGCATGGCGCTGCGCTTCGCCCGGGTGCTGCGCTACCGCGAGGACAAGGCCGCCGACGAGGCTGACACCATCCACACCGTCCGCGAGTTCTACGCGAGGAGCTGAGCACGCATGGCGTCTCGTCGAAAGCAGCAAGATCCAGACGGAGACTTGGCCCTAGGTCGACAGACCCGGCATCGGAACGGCAGTCAGGCGGCGCTTGCGGCGCAGCGTGACGCGCCGGCTGCCGTCCATGTACCGCACGACGCGAGCGAGCTCCCAGCCGCCGAATTCGGCGTGCAACGACAGCTGCGCCGCGGCGTTGCGCCCGGTGACCTCCGCCGGGATCCGCAGCGGCGCGTACTCCCAATCGGGATCAGCGCGATTCGTCATCTCGACCATTGAACGTCACGCCGTCGGCGTTACCAAGCGGCGCGCGCCCGAAGCTCATGTCGAAATCGCGCATGGTGAACGATGCGAACGGGCGCCGGCCGGCGAGAAACCCCAATGGGCCGGCCGGGTCGGCGCCGAAGGTCGCCGACGACAGCGCCACGGTCGCGCGCGAGCGCACCGGACTCACTTTGGCCGTGCCGTTGCGCCATTGGACGATGGAGAAGGTGACAGGTAGCCGGCCGGGCAGCGGCACGCGTGGCCGCACAGTGCCCGATGCGATCGGCCCGTTCTCGTCGTGCGCGGTGAAGGTGTCGCCGTCGAAGCGGAACCTCGCGAGATCCTTCGGGATGCCCCACAGCGCGCGCCCGCCGTCGCGCGAGGCTTCGCTGTCGACCCAGATGCGCACGATGGTCGGCAACACGGTGCGCCCCCGGCGCACCAGCAGTGTGGCCATCAGCTCGCGGTAGCTCAGCACGCCACCGGGCTCGTAAGACACCCAGGCAGTGCCGATGATGCCGTACTTGCCGACGCGTACCGGTGCGCAGCCCGGCGGCAGCTCCACCGCAACCTCGGACAGCGGGACGCGAAACGCCGACGCGTGCAACTGCCCGCGCAGCGCCCACGGCTCGGGCGGATAGTCGCTCATTTCAGTACGCCGGAAAAAAGGGTGTCGACGAGGCGGCGGGCCTGCCGCGTTCGGGTGCGGCCCGTCGTGCCGTGCATGGTGAGTGCCGCGTCCAGGCCCGGTTCGAAGGGTGCGAGCGCGAGATGCGGCAGGACGAGGACGAGCAGCGAGACGGCTGCGTCCAGGTCGGCGTCCGCGCGCAGCTCGCCGGCTTCGACACCGGACTGCAGCAGCGGCCGCAGACCTTGCGCGTACAGGCGGTGCACCGGCTCGCGGACCGCCGCGCGTACCTGCGGGTCGAGCTCCATCGTCGTGGCTGCGGTGACGGCGCGCTCCAGCGGATGCGCTGCCATATAGGCGATCCAGACGTCCACGAGGCCAGCGAAGTGGTCGACGTACGACTCGCCGTCGCCGGCGGAGCGCAGGTAGGGCTCCATCGCGGCGTAGATGCGCAGCGAGGTCTGCTCGGCGACGTACGCGAAGAGATCGAACTTGTCGTCGAAGTACTGGAACAGCGATCCCTTGGCCACGCCGGCCTCGCGCGCGATGACGTTCAGGCTGCCACCGCCGTAACCGTGTCGGCCGAATTCGGCCATCGCCGCGTCCAGCACGCGGTCACGGCGTTGCGCGTCGAGGTTGTCCCAGGTGGCGCGAGGCATTGCACCCTCTTCGAGTCGATGTCATAGTCACAGTCACAGTCACTATGACCACCCGGTCACATTCACGCAAGGGGTACGCATGGGCAAGGTCTGTGTCATCGGAGCGGGGTCGTCCGGCATCGCGGCGTGCCAGGTGCTGCAGGTACGCGGCATCGACTTCGACTGCTACGAAGCCGGCTCGGAGGTCGGCGGCAACTGGCGCTACCTCAACGACAACGGCATGTCCTCGGCCTACCGGTCACTGCACATCAACACCTCGCGCGAGATCATGGAATACAAGGCGTACCCGATGCGCCACGACTACCCGACGTATCCGAACCATCGGCAGATCGCGCTGTACTTCGACCGGTTCGTCGACAACTTCGGCTTCCGCGACAAGATCAGGTTCCGGACCGAGGTCGTCGCCGTCACGCCCGACGGCTCCGGCGAGTGGGACGTGAGCGTGCGCAAGCGCGGCAACGAGCGCGCCACGAAGCAGCACTACGGCGCGGTGCTCGTCGCGAACGGTCACCACTGGGACGCCCGCTGGCCCGAGCCGGCCTTCCCGGGTGCCGACACGTTCACCGGCGAGCAGCAGCACTCGCACTACTACAAGACGTTCGACGCGTACGAGGGAAAGCGGGTGCTGGTTCTGGGCATCGGCAACTCGGCCTGCGACATCGCAGTCGAGACGTCGAAGGTGTCGGCGCGGACCTTCTTGGCCATGCGTCGCGGCGCGCACGTGGTGCCGAAGTACGTCTTCGGCATCCCGACCGATCACCTGACGACCTCGCCGGTGGCGCGGGTGGGCTGGTTCCCGCTGCAGCGGGCGTTCCTCGGGCTCATCATGAAAGCCGTGCGCGGCAATGTCACGAAGTACGGGCTGCCCGAGCCAGACCACAAGATCGCGTCGGCGCACCCCACGATCTCGGACGAGATCCTGATCCGCCTTGGACACGGCGATATCGAGGTCAAGCCGAACATCGAACGCCTCGAGGGCGACACCGTGCACTTCACCGACGGGACGTCCGAACAGGTCGACATCATCATCTACTGCACTGGCTACAAGATCACTTTCCCGTTCCTGGCCGAGACGATCATCACCGCGCGGGACAACGAGATCTCGCTGTTCCACCGCGTCGTCGACCCGGCACACCCGGGGCTGTACTTCCTCGGCCTCGTCCAGCCGCTCGGCGCGATCATGCCGCTGGCCGAGGCGCAGTCCGAGTGGGTAGCGGATCTGCTCGAGGGCAAGGCCACGCTCCCGTCCGAGGCCGAGATGCGCGGCGAGATCGAGAAGTACCACCGGGGGCTCGCGAAGCGCTATGTCAAGTCGAAGCGGCACACGATCCAGGTGGATTTCCTGGAGCACTTCGCCGAGATCAAGAAGGAGCGCAAGGCCGGCGCAACTCGCCGCGGCCAGTCGAGGAGGCTGCCGTCGCCGGCGCAGCAACCGACGCCCGTCGCGTCCTGACGACCCGCCTGCCTCAAGTTGACTGCTGGTCGACGTACTCGCGCAGCAGGGGGATCAGGCGGGTGCGGCGGGGGATCGCGCCGACGAGACGGACCGCCCGCGCGACCGCCGGGCCGGCCGCGTGCACCACGGACAGGTGCCGCTGCGCCCTGGTCAACGCCGTATAGACGAGCGGACGGGACATCAGCCGGCCCGCTTCGGGCGGCAACACCACCACCACGGCCGGGAACTCGGAGCCCTGCGCCCGGTGCACCGTGATCGCCCAGCCGTGCAGCAGATCGCCGAGCGCCTTGCCCTTCACCTCCGCCGGCCCGGACGCGAACGCGACCGTCACAGTGCCGTCGGCGTTGACGTCGCTCACCCGACCGACCTCGCCGTTGGCGTAGCCGAACGGTTCGGCCTCCAGGTGATTGGCCGTGGCCACCACGCGGTCGCCCGGGTCGAAGCGGCGCTTTCCGGTGCCCGGATTCAGCCGCGCCTTGAGCGTCGCGTTCAGCGCCTGCGTACCGGCCGGCCCGCGGTGCACGGGCGTGACCACCTGCACCTGCTCTGCCGCGATGCCCAACGCCCGCGGGATCGAGTCGGTGACCAACTGGGCGACCCGGTGCGCCGCCTCGCTCGAGCCGCGGGCGGGCACGATCACGACCTCGCGCGTCGGGTCGTCGACCGCGGCGAGGTCGCCGCCGCGTACCGCAGTCGCCAGCCGCGCGATGGTGCCGCCCTCGGCCTGGCGGTAGAGCGTCGTCAGCTCGGTCACCGGCACGGCGGCGGAATCGATGAGGTCACCGAGCACCCGGCCGGCGCCGATCGAGGGCAGCTGCGCGGCGTCGCCGACGAACACCAGATGCGTGCCGTCCGCGCAGGCCGCCAGCAGCGCCTCAGCCAGCTCGACGTCGAGCATGGACGTCTCGTCCACCACGACGACGTCCTCGTCCAGCGGCCACTCCTCGCCCCGCGCGAAACCGCCGTCGAAGCGCACCCCGTCACCGGATTGTCGTGCCTGCGCACCGAGCAGTCGGTGCAGCGTGGACGCCGGGGAGTCGCACAGCTCCTCCAGGCGCTTCGCGGCACGGCCGGTCGGCGCGGCCAGCGCCACCGACTTTCCGGCCCCCTCGGCCAGCGACACCAGCGCCGCCACCGTGCGGCTCTTGCCGGTGCCCGGGCCGCCGGTCAGCACCGTAACTCCGCCCTCGAGCGCTGCCTCGACCGCCGCGTGCTGGGCGTCATCGAGGGTGGCGGTCTTGCGTTTGGGTGCCTTGATGGCCTGGGCGTTGGCAACCAGCCGCGCGATGCCCTGCGCTATCGCGTCCTCGGCCTCGACGTAGCGTGCAAGACCTAGCAACGCGTCGTCGGACTCGTGCACGGTCGCCGCGTCGAGGGCGGCATCGACCGCGGCCTCGACGTCGGACACGCCGAGGCCCGCGAGCGCGGCCGCGACATCCGCGCGCGGCGAACAGGTGTGCCCGTCGCGCGCGTCCTGCGCCAGCACCCAGCCGACGAGCGCGCGCGAGCGACGCGCGTCGTCCCGCGCCACGCCGGGGATGGCCGCGCGCGCCACCCGATCGGCGTCCGCCGGCGTGACGCCGACGATGGCCAGCAGTCGCCACGGGTCGTCGCGCAGCAACCGCGGGGCGGGCGGCCCGAGCATGTCGACCGCGCGGCCGGCGACCCGCGCGTCGAGACCTGCTGGCACGACCAGTTCGGCCACCTCGTACGCCGGGCCGGCGGCGATGAACGACGACAGCAGCCGCCCGGCCCGCTGCGGCCCGACCTTCGGCAGCGCACGGATCGACTGCGAGGTCACGTCCGCGGGCCCGTGGATTCCCGCATCGCCGAGCGCCGCGGCCAGTCGCTTGCCCAGGCCCGGCCATAACCCGGCCGCGCAGAACGCCGCGAAGACCGGGTCGGACCCCGGCTCGTCTGCAGTCAGTGCACGTCCTCGGGGTAGGCGACGATCGGCGCCGACACGTCGTCGAGCGCATCTCGGATCTCGCGCGGGAGGTCGAGGGTCTCGCTGACCAGCGCTCCGGTCAGCTGGCCGAGGGTGCGCGCCCCGAGGATGGGGGCCGCCACGCCGGGCCGGTCGCGCAGCCACGCCAGCGCCACCGCCACGGGCGAGGTGGCCAACCCCTCTGCCGCGGTCGCCACGGCTTCGACGATGCCCGCCACCCCCGGCTGGTCCACCGCCACGAGATCAGGACGGTGACCCACCGCGGCGCGCGAGTCCGACGGCATGCCGCCGCGGTACTTCCCGGTCAGCACGCCCCCGCCGAGCGGCGACCATGGGAACATCCCGACACCCAACGCCTCGCAGGCGGCGACGACCTCGCGCTCGACGCCGCGATCGATCAGCGAGTAGCGCACCTGGTTCGCGACGATCGGCGCGCGCCCGGGCACCGCGCGCTGCCACGCCGCGGCCCGCCCGAGCCGCCAACCGCAGTAGTTCGACACCCCCGCGTAGCGGACTTTCCCCGACGTCACCGCCGCGTCGAGCGCGGCCAGCGTCTCGTCGAAGGGCACGCTGTCGTCGATGTAGTGGACGTACCAGAGCTCGACCCAGTCGGTACCCAGCTTGCGTAGCGATTGGTCGAGCTGACGAAGCAGGGCGCCGCGCGAGCAGTCGACGACGCGTCCCTCGGGCGTGCGGGTGATGCCGGCCTTCGTGGCGATCGTCACGTCCGACCGAGGTACGAGGTCGCCGATCAGCTCGCCGAGGATCCGCTCGGACTCTCCGTAGCCGTAGGACGCCGCGGTGTCGACGAGCGTCCCGCCCGCGTCGTGGAAGGCCACAAGCTGTGCGGCCGCCTCGTCCAGATCGGTTTCCATACCCCAGGTCATGGTGCCCAGACCGAGGTGCGAGACCTTCAGGCCGCTACGGCCCACGGTGCGCAGTTTCACGATGAGAAGCTACCGGCTCGGTGCACCGGACGACTCCACGGCGCTCGCTATGGTGGCGCGATGCGGCTCGGACTGAACGTCGGTTACTGGGGCATGCGCGGGCACACGAGCGACGAGCTCGAGGTCGTGCATGAGGCCGAACGACTCGGTTTCTCCGTGGTGTGGGCCGCTGAGGCCTGGGGATCGGACGTCGTCAGCCCCCTCGCGTGGCTCGCCGCGCAGACCTCGACGATCGAGCTCGGCAGCGCGGTGATGCAGATCCCTGCGCGTACGCCGACGATGACCGCGATGACCGCGGCGACGTTGGACTCGCTGTCGAACGGACGCTTCCGGTTGGGGCTCGGGGTGTCCGGTCCGCAGGTGTCCGAGGGCTGGCACGGCGTGCCCTTCGGCAAGCCGCTGGCCCGCACCCGTGAGTACGTCGACATCGTCAAGCTCGCCTTCTCCCGGGAGAAGGTCCGCTACGACGGCGAGACGTACCAGCTGCCGCTGCCCGACGGGCCGGGCAAGGCGCTGCACCTGATGTTGCATCCGGTGCGCGAGCACGTCCCGATCTACCTCGCCGCCATCGGTCCCAAGAACCTCGAACTCACCGGTGAGATCGCAGACGGGTGGCTGCCGGTGTTCTTCGCGGCCGGCTACGCCGACGAGCAGCTCGACAAGATCAAGGCCGGCCGGGCGAAGGTCGGCAAGGACCTCACCGGCTTCGACGTCGCGGCCACCGTGCCCGTCTCCGTCGGTGACGATCTCGAGGCGTGTGCCCTGCCCGTCCGGCCGTACTCCGCGCTCTATCTCGGCGGCATGGGTAGCCGGGAGGAAAACTTCTACAACGCGCTGGCCACCCGAATGGGCTTCGGCGACGCCGCGGCCGACGTGCAGGAGCGCTATCTCGCCAAGGACTACGACGGCGCGGCGGCCGCGGTTCCGTTCGAGTTCATCGACGCGACGTCGTTGCTCGGACCGGTGGATCGGATGGCCGAGAAGATGGCCGAGTTCGCCGCGGCCGGCATCACCACGATGTCGCTGGCCCCGTACGGCGGCAACGCCGAGCAGCGCAAGACGGTGCTGCGCGCCGCCGCCGATGCCCTGGAAAAATCCGGCGTGTCCTCATGACCTTGCTGCAAGCCATCGTGCTGGGCATCGTCCAAGGGCTCACCGAGTTCCTGCCGATCTCGTCCACCGCGCACCTGCGTATCGTCCCGGCATTGTTCGGCTGGAACTTCTACGGCGGGACGACGAACGACCCCGGCGCCCCGTTCACCGCGATCGTGCAACTCGGCACCACGGCGGCAATCGTCCTGTACTTCTGGCGTGAGCTGCTGCACGTCACCGTCGCGTGGTTCCGCGGAATCGTCGACAAGTCGGTGCGCAGCTCGCTGGAGTACAAGCTCGGCTGGTACCTCATTCTCGCCACGATCCCGGTAGGGGTCTTCGGGTTGATCTTCAGCGATCAGATCACCACCGGCGCGCGCAACCTGTGGCTCATCGCCTCCGCGCTGATCGCGCTCGGCGTCGTGCTCTACGCCGCCGAGAAGGTCGGCAAGCGCGACCGCGGCGAAGAGGAGATCAACACCACCGACGCCGTCGTCGTCGGCGCCGCCCAAGCTCTCGCGTTGGTCCCCGGCGCGTCGCGTTCGGGTACCACGATCACCGCCGGCCTCTTCCGCGGGCTTACCCGCGAGGCCGCCGCCCGCTTCTCGTTCCTGCTCTCCGTGCCCGCGGTCGTGCTCTCCGGTGCCTACGAGGCCATCCATCCCGGCAACGGCAAGAGCGAGACACCGGGGGTCGGACTCACCGGCCTCGCCATGATCTTCGCGTTCATCGTGGGCCTCGCCTCGATCCACTGGCTGCTCAAGTGGCTGACTCGGCACGGCACCTTCGTGTTCATCTACTACCGGGTCGCGCTCGGCGTGCTGTTGCTCGTCCTGCTCTCCACCGGGGTGCTGGACGCCACCTGATGTCGACGCTGCTGCTGGTCCGGCACGGCCTGACGGCGATGACCGGGCCGGTGCTGGCCGGCCGTACGCCGGGCGTGCACCTCGATGAGCGCGGCCAGAAGCAGGCGGCGGCGGTGGCCGAGCGGATCGCAGTGCTACCGCTCGCGGCAATCGTCAGCAGCCCGCTCGATCGCTGCCTCGAGACCGCGCAGGCGATCCGCGACGCGCAGGTCGGCCCCCCCGAATGGCACGTCGACGACCGGATCATCGAGGTCGACTACGGGGAATGGACCGGCGAGGCGCTCAAGGATCTCGCCAAGCAGCCGCTGTGGAAGGTGGTGCAGGCACAGCCGTCGGCTGTCCGGTTCCCCGGCGGCGAGGCGCTGGCGGAGATGGCGGCCCGCGCGGTAGCCGCGATCCGCGAGTGGGATGCGCGCCTCGGCGACGACGCGGTGTGGGTGGCCAGCAGCCATGGCGACGTGATCAAAGCCATCGTCGCCGACGCGCTCGGCCTGCACCTCGACCAGTACCAGCGCATCGTCCCCGACCCATGCTCGGTGACGGTGATCCGGTACACGCAGACCCGTCCCTATGTGATCCGCGTCAACGACACCGGCGGCGACCTCACCGGTTTCGCCCCACCCAAGCGACGACGACGCAAAGCCGCCGGCAACGATGCCACCCTCGGCGGTGGCACCGGCGGCGGCACCGTCTGAGCTTGACTACGCTCGAAAGCATCATGCGTCAGCTCTACGTCTTCGAACGCCCGGGTCGTTTCGTCGCGGGCACCGTCGGCACGCCCGGAGAACGCACCTTCTACCTGCAGGCCGTCGACGGCATACGCATCGTGTCGGTGGCGTTGGAGAAGCAGCAGGTCATCATCCTGTCCGACCGCCTCGACCAGCTGCTCGACGAGATCGTCGCGCGCACCGGCACGGCGCTACCGGCCACCGACGCCGACAACGACGCACTTGCGCAGCCGGTGGACGAGGAGTTCCGCGTCGCGGCCATGGGCCTGGCGTGGGACGGCGACGCCGGACTGGTGGTCATCGAGGCCCAGGCGCCGGTCGAGTCGGAGGAGGCCGAGCAGACCCTGCTCGAGGACGTCGAGGAGGGCCCGGACGCGCTGCGTGTGCTGCTCGAACCGCGCGAGGCCCGCGCGTTCGTTGAGCGGGCCCGCAAGCTCGTGTCGGCCGGGCGCCCGCCGTGCCCCCTGTGCGGGCAGCCGCTCGACCCGGCTGGGCACGTGTGCGTTCGGCTCAACGGTTACCACCGCGGCATCTCGCTGAACCAGTGAGCGAACCCGACGAGCTGACCCCGCCGATCGCGCTGTCCATCGGCGACCAGCCAGGCCTCCGCCTCGACGACGCGCTGGCACTACTGCGCGACGGCGAGTTGTCGATCGAGGGCCGCGTCGTGGATGCCTCGAACGCCACCTTCTACTGCGCCGTCACCTGCGACGGGCGGTCGGCCGCCTGCGTGTACAAGCCCATTGCGGGGGAGCGGCCGCTGTGGGACTTCCCGGACGGCACGCTCGCCGAGCGTGAGGTCGCGGCCTACGAAGTCAGCGCCGCCACCGGTTGGCGGATCGTGCCGCCCACCGTCTACCGCGAAGGGCCGGCCGGTGCCGGCATGGTGCAGCTGTGGGTCGACACCGACGAGACGGTGAACATCTCCCGTTTCATGCGCCGTCGCGACGTCGAGCTGCTGCGGCACATGTCGGTGTTCGATGCAGTGATCAACAATGCTGACCGCAAGGGTGGGCACCTGCTGCCGACCGCCGACGGCCACGTGTTCGGTGTCGATCACGGCGTCACGTTCAGCGCCGAGGACAAGCTGCGCACGGTGCTGTGGCAATGGGCCGGCGCGAAGATGCCCAGCCAGACAAGGGACGTGCTGATGCGACTGCGCAGCGACCTCGACGCCGGCCTGGGCGAGCGACTGGGCGAGCTGCTCACCCGGCGCGAGGTTCGCCAGACGCGGCTGCGAGTCGAGCGGCTGATCTCGACGGGGCGCCATCCCGAGCCGCACGGCGACTGGCCGGCGGTGCCCTGGCCCCCGATCTAGCTCACGACGGGCGGGTGGCGATCTTGCCCAGCCGTTCGAGGGTGCACAGGATGCCTGCGCGGTTGCGCTTGCCGAACGTCAGGCGCAGCACGGCTCTGTTCCACACCGGCCGGGCGTCCCATTGCTCGGTGACCTTCGTCGAGCCGTCGCCCACGGGTTCGAAGATGTAGCGCCAGACGTGACCGTTGAAATGCCGCCAGGCCAGCAGCCGGCCCTCGTCGAATTCCACTACCGTGTTGGTGATCTTGTACGGCGCACCGATCTTCACGTCCATGCCGAACGTCGCGCCCAGCGACAACCGCTGCGGGCCGTCGGCTTTGACGGCCTTCACCGAACCCGATCCGTCGATCTTCGGATGCATCGCGGGATCGGCGACGATGTCGAACAGCGTCTGCGCGTCTGCGGCGATGGTCGCGGACTCGCTCACGAGGTAGGGGCTCATGCCGGGCAAGTCTGCCCGATAACGTGACGGTCATGGACGCGTGGCCCTCGACTGTGGCGCCCGAGCTCCCCGGCCGCGGCAAACCGTTGCACCTCTACGACACCGCAGCAGAGGCCGTGCGCGCGACGACGCCGGGGCCGATCGCGCGCATGTACGTCTGCGGCATCACCCCCTACGACGCCACCCACCTCGGCCACGCCGCCACGTACCTGGCATTCGACCTCGTCCACCGCATGTGGCTCGACGCCGGGCACGAGGTGAAGTACGTCCAGAACGTCACCGACGTCGACGACCCGCTTCTCGAACGCGCCGCACGCATCGGGGAGCCGTGGATGACCCTCGCCGAGCGCGAGATCCAGCTCTTCCGCGAGGACATGACAGCGTTGCGGGTGCTCCCGCCGCGCGAATACGTCGGCGCCGTCGAGGCCATCCCCGAGATCGGCGACGCGATCGAGCGACTGCTGGCCGACGGCAACGCGTACCGGGTCGATGAGGACGTCTATTTCGCGGTGGACTCCGCACCCAATTTCGGCGGCGAGTCGAACTACGACCGCGCCCGCATGTTGGCGTTGTTCGGTGAGCGTGGCGGCGACCCCGACCGGCCAGGCAAGCGCGACCCGCTGGACTCGCTGCTGTGGCGCGCGCGTCGGCCCGGCGAGCCGCACTGGGACACGGCGCTGGGTGCCGGACGCCCGGGCTGGCACATCGAGTGCACCGTGATCGCGCTCAACCGCCTCGGCATGGCCTTCGACGTGCAGGGCGGCGGATCGGACCTGATCTTCCCGCACCACGAGCACTCCGCCGCCCACGCGGAGGTACTCACCGGCACCGCACCGTTCGCCACGCACTACGTGCATGCCGGGATGATCGGTCTGGACGGCGAGAAGATGAGCAAGTCGCGCGGAAACCTCGTGCTGGTGTCGAAGCTACGGGCCGCCAACGTCGACCCGATGGCGATGCGGCTCGCGTTGCTCGACGGGCACTACCGCGTGGACCGCGAGTGGACGGGCGGACGGTTACCCGCGGCCGAGGCGCGGCTACGACGCTGGCGCGAGGCGGCGGCCCTGCCTGCGGCACCTGCGGCGGACGAGCTCCTCGGCGAGGTGCGCGCACGACTGGCCGACGACCTGGACACCAGCGCGGCGATCACCGCTGTCGACCGCTGGGCCGAACGGGCGCTGCAATCCGGCGGCGACGACGCATGCGCGCCAGATCTGGTGCACCGGATGCTGGACGCGCTGCTGGGCGTGGCGCTCTAGCCGCGCGGGCCGCCCGCGTGACCCCCACCCGTGTGCCCACCACCGCGGTCGCGGCGGCGCAGGTAGCGCTCGAACTCGCGCGCAATGACGTCACCGGACGCCTCGTGCATCTCGGTACGGTCGATCTCGTCGTCGCGCTCCTCGAGGTTGCGGATGTAATCGGTGACCTCTTCGTCCTCCGCGGCCATCTCGTCCACCAGCTTCTGCCACTCGTCGGACTGCGGCGGAAGCTCGCCGAGGGGGATCGGCACGTCGAGCACCTCCTCGACCCCGTGCAGCAGGGCGAGCGTGGCCTTCGGGTTCGGCGGCTGCGACACGTAGTGCGGCACCCCGGCCCAGAACGACAGGGCGGGAATGCCCGACAGCACGCACGCCTCGACCATCACCCCGACGATTCCCGTGGGCCCCTCGTAGCGTGAACGCTCCAGCCCGTAGCGGGCGGCGGACTGCGCGTCGTACGCCGTGCCGGTGATCTGGATGGGGCGGGTGTGCGGCGTGTCGGAAAGCAGTGCGCCCAGTGTCACGACGGTGCGGATCTCGAGCTCACGCACGATGCTCAGCATCTCGGCGCAGAAGGCGCGCCAGCGGATGTTCGGCTCGATGCCGTGCACCAGCACGACATCGAAGGACGCGCCGGGCGGGCGGCAGTACGACAGGCGCGTCGTCGGCCAGGTGATGCGCTGGCTCATACCGTCCACCTGCGCCACCGTCGGCCGGTTGACCTGGAAGTCGTAATAGTCCTCGGGATCGAACTCTGCGAGCGGCTGCGCGTCCCAGACGAGTTCCAGGTGCTCGACGGCCCCGCTCGCCGCGTCACCCGCGTCGTTCCACCCTTCGAACGCGGCTACGAGCACCGGGTTCACCAGTTCCGGCCAGGAACCGGGAAGCGATCGGCCAGTCATGGCAACCACCCTACGACCGAACACTGCGCACACCCGGGATCGTGCACATCGTCATGCCGCGGCTCGGCCACGCCGCACGCCGTCGGCCTGAGGCTTACGGCTCACATCTCGGCGCGGACCCCGGATTCCGGGGGTGTCCTCCGTATGCTGGTACTTCGCACGGCCGCCACCGGACCGACCCACAGAGGAATGACCGTTGCCCGAATCATCGTCCCTGCGCCCTGACTGCACGCAGTCGCTCACCGCAGTGCTCCAGTCGCGGATCCTGCTGCTCGACGGCGCGATGGGCACGATGATCCAGCGGCACGGGTTCAGCGAGGCCGACTACCGCGGTGCTCGGTTCGCCGATTGGGCCAGCGATCTGCAGGGCAACAACGACCTGCTCTCACTCACCCAGCCCGACGCGATCAGGGACATCCACCGCGCATACCTGGCGGCCGGCTCCGACCTCATCGAGACCAACACCTTCAATGCGCAGCGCATCTCGCTCGCCGACTACGGCATGCAGGACCTCGCCTACGAATTCAACCTCGAATCGGCGAGGCTGGCCCGGGCGGCGTGTGACGAGGTCACCGCCGACGCTCCCGCCCGCCCGCGGTTCGTGGCTGGCGCGCTGGGGCCCACCAACCGCACCGCATCCATCTCACCCGACGTCAACGATCCCGGCGCCCGCAACGTCACCTACACCGAGCTCGTCGAGGCGTACCTGGAGCAGGCCAACGGGCTCGTCGACGGCGGCGCCGACATCCTGCTGATCGAGACGATCTTCGACACGCTGAACGCCAAGGCAGCGATCTTCGCCGTCGAGACGCTGTTCGAACAACGCGGCCGTCGTTGGCCGGTCATGATTTCCGGCACGATCACCGACGCGTCCGGGCGCACGCTGTCCGGCCAGGTCACCGAAGCGTTCTGGAACTCCGTACGCCACGCGAAGCCACTGCTCGTAGGGCTCAACTGCGCGCTCGGCGCGGGGGAGATGCGGCCCTACCTCGCCGAGCTGGGGCGGGTGGCCGACACCTTCGTGTCCTGCTACCCGAACGCAGGGCTGCCCAATGCATTCGGCGAGTACGACGAGTCACCAGAGGAGACCGCGGCGATCGTGCGCGAGTTCGCCGAGAGCGGCCTGCTCAACCTCCTGGGCGGCTGCTGCGGCACGACGCCCGAACACATCACCGGCATGGCCGCCTCCGTCGCGGGCGTCACCCCCCGCGAGCCGTCCTCGCGCGAACCGGCGTGCCGGCTTTCCGGCCTGGAGCCGGTCACGATCACCGAGGAATCGCTATTCGTCAACGTCGGCGAGCGCACGAACATCACCGGGTCGGCGCGTTTTCGGCGCCTCATCCGCGACGGTGACTACAACAGCGCGTTGTCGGTGGCACGCCAGCAGGTCGAGAGCGGCGCGCAGGTCATCGACATCAACATGGACGAAGGCATGATCGACGGCGTCGCGGCGATGGACCGCTTCGTCAAGCTGATCGCCAGCGAGCCGGACATCAGCCGCGTCCCGCTGATGGTCGACTCGTCCAAGTTCGAGGTCATCGAGGCCGGGCTGCGCTGCGTGCAGGGCAAGCCGATCGTGAACTCGATCTCGATGAAGGAAGGCGAGGACAAGTTCCGCCGCGAGGCCCAACTGTGCCGCAAGTACGGCGCGGCGGTCGTCGTCATGGCCTTCGACGAGGACGGTCAGGCCGACAACCTGCAACGCCGCACGGCGATCTGCGAGCGCGCCTACCGCATCCTCGTCGACGAGGTCGGCTTCCCGGCCGAGGACATCATCTTCGACCCGAACGTGTTCGCGGTCGCGACCGGCATCGAGGAGCACGCCAACTACGGCGTCGACTTCATCGAGGGCACCCGCTGGATCAAGCAGAACCTGCCCGGCGCGCTGGTGTCCGGCGGAGTCTCCAACGTCTCGTTCTCCTTCCGCGGCAACAACGCCGTGCGCGAGGCCATCCACGCCGTCTTCCTGTACCACGCGATCTCCGCGGGCATGAGCATGGGCATCGTCAACGCCGGCGCTCTCGTCGTCTACGACCAGATCGACGCGGGGCTGCGCGAGCGCATCGAGGACGTCATCCTCAACCGGCGTTCCGACGCCACCGAGCGGCTGCTCGAGCTCGCGTCGCAGTTCGCCGGCGAAGGCATGAAGGCCGAGGTAACGAACGAGGAATGGCGTGAGCTGCCCGTCGACGAGCGCATCACCCATGCGCTGGTCAAGGGCATCGACGACTACGCCGAGACGGACACCGAAGAGCTGCGTGCACTCATCGAGGCTCGCGGCGGCGCGCCGATCGAGGTCATCGAGGGCCCGCTGATGGCAGGCATGAACGTCGTCGGTGACCTGTTCGGCGCGGGCAAGATGTTCCTGCCGCAGGTGGTGAAGTCCGCGCGCGTCATGAAGAAGGCCGTCGCCTACCTGATCCCGTTCATCGAGGCCAGCAAGTCACCCGAGGACGCCGGGCGCAGCAACGGCACGGTGGTCATGGCCACGGTGAAGGGCGACGTCCACGACATCGGCAAGAACATCGTCGGCGTCGTGCTGCAGTGCAACAACTACGACGTCATCGACCTCGGCGTCATGGTTCCCG
>JAABUT010001642.1_pt1 | contig 24690 bp, 22 predicted proteins | sample 5559281 | NCBI WGS metagenome assembly JAABUT01 (sample SAMN10711880, study PRJNA513359) | rock metagenome | isolation source: Antarctica rocks | place: Antarctica: Victoria Land, Ricker Hills nord | collected 2016-01-04
TACCAGGGCCGGTGCTGGGATCGACGCACTTATTTAAATATCGCCTGTTCTATGGCACGGCAAGGCGGCAAGCGGTCGGGTACGATAACGAGCGCGGCAAAGGGGACCACCGCCACCTGGACGGCGTCGAGGAGTCCTATTTATTCGTAAGCCTGGATAAGCTGCTAACCGATTTCGAGGCGGACGTGGTGGCGTTACAAGCAAGGGAGGAGTGAAGCATGGTTGATAGTGTAAAGGTGGCTGTAGGGGAGAGCCTAGTGGACGACCTGGCCGCGTTTCGGTCCGCATGGGAGCGTGCAGAACGCGGGGAGGCCGTCCAGCCGGAAGTCGTTGTCACCTTTGAAAGCTGGGAAGGGCTGGCGGCAGTGCTTACGGGGGAGCGGTATAAACTGCTACGGCACTTGCGGGCGCACCCAGAACCTTCTGTGTCGGCGCTGGCACGCAACGTGGGACGGCATCTAAGGCGGGTGCAGGCCGATGTAAGGGCGTTGGAAGAGGCAGGGCTGATTGATCGCAGCACCGGCACCGTGCGAGCCGCAGCCGACCGCCTGCAAGCTGATATTACCCTGTAGGACGGAGAGGGCTGGATGGCACGAAGGAAGCCATACTCGCCAGGAGAGTTATCAGCCTGGCATGACAGTTGGACTACGGCAGGCCGTGAACAACCCAATACTGCCCGGCCCGCATACTCGCACAATGAGGACCGGGAGGCTTTCAACGTGGATTGGGACGAGCGGGCCGACCGGATGGCGATGGGCTACACGGACAGGGACAGCATACCCGAATCTCTTTAGCGAAGCGGAAGCCGCGTTCCGCATGATTGTGGCGGCCTAGGCCGCCGGGGACCATCCCGCGCTGCGCCCGTTGCTGACCAGGACACCTTTGCCTCGTTCAAGGGCGCGATCCGCGCGGGAGACGGCAGGCGAGACGCAGCGGACGGAGTTACGCGCTATCCAGACAGGCACGGTGGGCGCGATCACCATCCGCATCGTGTCGGACCAATTTTCGGAGACGCTGAACGGTGACAACCATCCCGTGCACGGCACGGACGCGGTGACGGAGATCTTGGACCCTTGAGCGCAACCTGGTGCAGCCGGACCCGGCCTGGCGGCTGACGGCAGCCCGGTTGGGGTGGGGTGGGAGTCACGTATCGGACGTACATGGGGTAGCTCTAGACGGTTCCAAATGATTAGGGCAGCACACCTGCTCTAGTACCGTGGCCTGAGCTTCCTATGTAACAGGCCTTATTTGGTTCATTGGTGGTACTATGCCCGATGGGATGAGTGGTCTGACAGACGCAAAGCAAGTGTCTGGTCAGACCCTTCAGCTTGGAAACTGCCTCTCGTGCATGGCTTTAATGCCGGCGGCGTCATTCGACGTGGTTGTGACGTCGCCCCCTTACAATATCGGCCTCGACTACGGCTTGTATAACGATTCTCGCAACGAGGCCGAGTATGTTGCGTGGCTAGCGGATGTCGCCCAAGCCATCAAGCGCGTCTTAAAACCAAGTGGATCATTCTTTCTGAACATAGCCGGTTCCAATACTCGCCCATACCTGCCTTTTGAGGTCGCATCGTGCTTGCGTAAAGGCGGATTATTCCTGCAAAACCACATCACCTGGATCAAGTCAATTGGGATGGAGAAAGAGTCGAAGGGGCATTTCAAACCCGTAGGTGGAAAGCGTTTTATGCATCACAACCATGAGCACATTTTCCATCTGACTCAGCACAACGATGTGCAGTTAGACAGGCTGTCAATTGGCTTGCCATTCCAAGACAAAACTAACATCGCTCGTCGCGGTCATGCTCGTGATTTGCGTTGCAGGGGAAACACATGGTTCATCCCGTATTCAACGGTCAGGAGCAAGGCACAGAAGTTCAACCATCCTGGCACTTTTCCCATTGAGCTTCCGCTCTGGTGTATATTCCTCCACGGCGGTGCAGGGTTAAGGGTGCTTGATCCATTTGTTGGTTCAGGAACAACTCTTGTCGCTGCTCGCTTGGCCCAAGCAGATGGAGTGGGTATTGACATAGACCCGAAATACATCGAAATTGCTTCCGAGAGGATTAAGCAAGCTGGAGAGGGTGCCTTGGATATAACGCTAAATGCACAAGAGGTGCAGGAGCTAATGAAGCGGGACCCGGCTACCGAGGGAGATGGCGGCTGGCAGAACCTACAAATCGGATTTCAGAAACGCCTCAATAAGACCACTGGGCATCTCACGCTCACAAGCGTCAATCTTGAGAAGATAAAAAAATATGCGTTCGGATATACAATAGGCGGATGGCAAGCTAGGCTAATTGCAATATTTGGCCGCAGCCTTGGTCCGAAGCTTGACGGTGTGGTGTGAGGTGGCGGTGGAAGATGCTCCTCCCGGCTTGAGGGTGGGGTGTGCCAGGACTGTGACACGCGGTCGAGCATAGGCAAACTGCCCATCGTCGGGCAGGAACTGGCGGAAGCACCCGTGGATGCCTAACTTGGGTATATGACACTGCTCTCCGAAAAGCCCCGCGTCGCCCTGTTCGTCACCTGCCTGGTGGACCTGCACCGCCCCACCGTCGGCTTCGCCGCCATCAAGCTGCTGGAAGACGCGGGCTGCCAGGTCGAGGTCCCCCGCAACCAGACCTGCTGCGGCCAGCCCGCCTACAACAGCGGCGACCGTGCGACGGCGCAGGCCATCGCCCGCGACGTGCTGCGGGCGTTTGAGGGGTATGACTACGTCGTCGTCCCCTCCGGCTCCTGTGGCGGCATGCTCAAGCACCACCTGCCGCACTTGTTCGACGACGACCCCAACCTGCGCGACCGCGCCGATGCGCTGGCGGCGCGGACGTGGGAGCTGGTCGGCTTCCTGACGGAGGTCATGGGCGTGACCGGCACCGGCGCCGCCTATGACGGCATCGCCACCTACCACGACAGTTGCAGCGGCCTGCGCGAGCTGGGCCTGAAGGCGCAGCCCCGAGCGCTGCTGGCCGGCGTCGCCGGGCTGGAGCTGCGGGAGATGACGGACCCAGAGGTGTGCTGCGGCTTCGGCGGCACGTTCTGCGTGAAGTATCCCGAAATTTCGACCCGAATGGTGCAGGACAAAACGCGGGATATCGCGGCGACCGGCGCCGACACCCTGCTGGCCGGGGACATGGGCTGCCTGCTGAACATGGCCGGGCGCCTGTCGCGGGAAGGCAGCCCGGTGCGGGTGCGGCACGTGGCGGAGGTGCTGGCAGGCATGACCGGTGACGTTCCGCCAATTGGGGCGGCGCGGGGGTGACTTCTCCTCCTTCTTCCTCCGGGAGAAGGAGGAGGGCAGCGCCATCCTTACTTCCCCCGCACCGCCGCCAACCCCAATCCGGCCCCCACCAGCAACCCGCCGCTGATCCTGTTCCGCAACCGCCCGTGCCGGGCCAGCAGCCCACGGGCGCGGCCGGCCAGCAGTGCGAAGCAGCTATCCACCATTACGATCACCACCAGGAACGTCAGGGAAAGCAGCGCTACCTGCGGACCCGCCGGATGCGCCGTGCTGATGAACTGCGGAAAAAACGCCGCGAAGAACAGCAGCGTCTTCGGGTTCGTCAGCGACACGAACGCCGCCCGGGCCACGATGGCGCGCGGCGACCGAGGCTCCGCCCGCACCTGCGTCAGGTCTGTCACGGCTGCCCGCCACTGCATGATACCGAGCAGCAGTAGGTAGCCGACTCCCACCCAGCGCAGCACCTCGAACGCCGACCCGGCGGACTGCAGCAGCTCCGTCAGGCCCAGCCCCGTCACCGCCAGTTGCGCCATCAAGGCCGTGCTGGTTCCCACCAGGGTCAGCAGCCCATAACGTGGCCCCCAGGCGACACTGTTCGCGACAATCAGGGCCATGTTCGGCCCCGGCAGCAGCGCCAGCGCCACCACCGCACCAATGAACGCAAGGTAAAGGCTCAAGTCCATGCCGCCCCCTCATGAAGAGTGCAGCGCGGGTCCGGATCCTTCTCCCTCTCCCTCCGGGAGAGGGCCGGGGTGAGGGAAGCCGCCAGCCCAAACCCCGGCAACCGCGGCTCGGAATGGCGCTTCGGCGGGGAGGGGGCGCTCTGTTCAGCTTCCCTCACCCTGGCCCTCTCCCGGAGGAAGAGGGAGCAGGCAGCAGCGCCCATCAATGCGCCCCCACCTGCATCTCCCCCAGATACGCCTGCCGGATGTCCTCGTTTTCCCGCAGCTCCGCCGCCGTGCCTGACAGCACCACCACGCCGGTTTGCAGCACATATGCCCGATGCGCGATCTGCAGCGCCATCGCCGCATTCTGCTCCACCATGAAGATCGTCGTGCCCTGGCGGTTGATCGCCTGGATGATGTCGAACACCTGCTCCACGAACAGCGGCGACAGGCCCATGGACGGCTCGTCCATGCAGATCAGCCGCGGCCGGGCCATCAGCGCGCGGCCGATGGCGACCATCTGCTGCTCACCGCCGGACAGGGTGTCGGCCAGTTGGGTGCGCCGCTCCTTCACGCGGGGGAACAGCGAATACACCCTGTCCAAATCCTCCTCGAAGGTCGGTCCGCGCGGCTGGGTGTAGGCGCCCATCTCCAGGTTCTCGTAGACCGTCATGCGCGGAAACAGCCGGCGGGATTCCAGCACCGGGGCGATGCCGCGGGCGACACGGGCGCTGGTCGAAAGCCGCTCGATCGGCACGCCGTCCAGCAGCACCTGCCCGGTGGTCGGGCGCACGACGCCCATGATGGTCTTCATGGTGGTGGACTTGCCGCAGGCGTTGCCGCCCAGCAGAGAAACGATCTCGCCAGCCCCGATGGTGTAGTTCACGTCCTTCAGGACGTGCAGGTCGCCGTAGTACGTGTTCACCTGCTTGAACTGCAGCAGCGGCACGGACCCGGCGGCAGGTTTATCGGCAGTCTTGTTCCAGTCGGACCCGTCCATGACGTCCTCCGTCATTGCGAGGAGCGCAGCGACGCGGCAATCCAGGGGCAGCAAGCGCGGTCCGTGCTGCCCCTGGATTGCCGCGTCGCAAGCGGCTCGCAATGACAAGATGCTGTAGATGGCGCACGCAGCGGGCCGGAGAGATCAAGCAACACGGTCTGCCTCCATCACCGCGGCCCGCGCGGCGCGGCCGAGATAGGCGGTCAGCACCTGCTCGTCCCGCCGCACCTCCTCCGGCCGGCCCTCGGCAATTTTGACCCCGTGGTCCAGCACGACCACCGTGTCGGCCAGCGCCGTCACCACGTCCAGCTTGTGCTCGATGATCAGGATCGTGAGGCCCATGCGATGCAGGGAGCCGATCTGCTCGGCCAGCTCCAGGGTCTCCGCCGGGTTCATGCCGGCAGTCGGCTCGTCCAGCAGCAGGATATGCGGGCGGGACGCCAAGGCGCGTGCGATCTCGACCCGGCGGCGGTTCGCATAGGACAGGCCGCCCACCGCCTGTGCGATCCGCGGCGTCAGCCGGTTGCCGAACATCGCGATCAGGTCCAGCGCCGAGGTGCGCGCCGCGTCCTCCTCCCGCCGGTTGAGGGGCGTATGCAACACCGACATGACGGCGCCGCTGCGCAGCCGGGAGTGGCGTCCGATCAGCACGTTCTCCAGCACGGACAGCGTCGGGAACAGCCGGATGTTCTGGAACGTGCGCGCGACGCCGCGGCGCAGGATCTCGTGCGGCGCCAGGCCGGTCAGCTCCTCGCCCCGGAACTGGATGCTGCCCTCCGCCGCCGGGACCAGGCCGGTGATGGTGTTGAACAGGGTGCTCTTGCCCGACCCGTTCGGGCCGATCACCGCCACCACGCCGCCGGCCGGCACCGTCAGGTCAACCGCATCCAGCGCCACCAGCCCGCCGAAGCGCACCGTCAGGCCGCGCACCTCCAGCCCACCTTCCGGCGCCCTGGCCTCATCCCAGCGCGGAATGCGGTCGGTGTGCTGGAAGCCGCCGCGCACGACCTCGGCATGTTGGGCGGCGAACGCCAGAGGTGCGACCTTGCGCGTCGCCGGGATCAGCCCCTGGCGGCGATACAGCATCATCGCGATCAAGATCACGCCGAAGAACAGCTGCGTCCACTGTACCAGGTCCAGCGTCGCCAGGAAGTGGTTGCCGACCGCCTCCCCCAGCGTGTTCGCCCAGCCCGAGACCTGCGGTAGGAACACCGTCTGCATCAGTTGCAGCAGCACCGCGCCCAGCACCACGCCCCATACGCTGCCCATGCCGCCCAGCACCACCATCACCAGCAGCATGGACGACACGTTGAAGTTGAACATCTCCGGCGTCGCCGTCTGCAGCTTGGCGACGAAGAACACCCCCGTCATGCCCGCGAACGCCGCGCCGATGGCAAACGCCAGCAGCTTGAACCGCACCGGGTTCACGCCCATCGCGTTGGCCGCGGTCTCGTCCTCGCGGATCGCCATCCAGGCCCGGCCCACCCGGCTGTCCCGCAGCCTGGTGGACACGAACACCAGCAGCGCCACCAGCCCCAGCCCCACGTAGTAGTACGGCACGGAGTCCACGCCGAAGCTGTAGTCGAACAGCCGCGGCGCCTGTATCCCGTTCAGCCCGGCGGCGCCGTTGGTCACGCTGTCCACGTTGCGCGCCACGATCGGCACGATCTCGCCGAACCCCAGCGTCACGATGGCCAGGTAATCCCCGCGCAGCCGCAGCGTCGGCGCCCCGAACATGACGCCGAACAGCGCGCTGACCACCGCCGCCGTCGGCAGCGCCAGCCAGAACGACAGGGTGAAGTGGACCAGGTCTGGCCCGCCCTGGTTCATCTTCTCGACCAGGCCCAGGAACGCCAGCGGCGCCCAGGCCTCGGTCCAATGCGGCATCACCTGGAAGCTGGTGAAAATGCCGTAGTAGTAGGCACCGATGGCGAAGAACGCCGCATATCCCAGGTCCAGCAGCCCGGCGAAGCCCACCACGATGTTCAGCCCCAGCGCCAGCGTCGCATACGACAGGGCGTTGGCCGCACTGTCCACCATCGCGTCGTCGTCCATCACGATGGGGAACAGCAGCAGCAGGACCGCGAGCAGGAACAGCCCCAGGGCGCGCCGCCGGGCCGGCGGCATGGTGCGGAGGACTGCGGGAAGTGCGATGGCCATGCCCGCCTCCTATGACTTGTTCGGCGCCAGGCGCCCCAGCAACCCAGCAGGCCGCACCACCAGCACTACCACCAGCAACCCGAAAATCACCACGTCTGTCCAGGCTGCGCCCAGCACTTGGCCGCTCAATGCCTCGATCAAGCCGATCAGCACCCCGCCCAGCATGGCGCCGGGTACGTTGCCGATGCCGCCCAGGACCGCCGCCGTGAACGCCCGCAGCCCCGCGGCAAAGCCGATGTCCACTTTGGCCAGGTTGTAATACAGCCCGAAGATCATCCCGCATGCCCCGGCCAGCGCCGAGCCGAGGAAGAAGGCGGTCATAACGACCCGGTCCACCTCCACCCCCATCATCCGCGCGGCCTCCGGGTCCTGCGCGGTGGCGCGCATCGCCTTGCCCAACCGGGTGTAGCGGACGAAGTAGGTCAGCGCGCCCATCAGCAATAGCGCCATGGCCCAGGTCAGGATCTCCCGCAGCCGCAGCACGGCCCCGCCGATGTGGAACACGATGGACGGCAGCGGATTGGGGAAGTTCTTGCTGTCCGATCCGAGTGTCAGCAGCACGACGTTGAACAGCACGTACGACACGCCGATGGTGGTGATCATCGCCGCCGGACCCACGACGCCGCGCAGCGGGCGGAGCAGGAACCGCTCGATTCCCACGCCGATGCCGCCGCACACCAGCATGGATACCGCGAACCCCGCGGCCAGCACGCCGACCAGCGGCAGGCCGGACAGGATGGTCTCCTGACCCACCAGCCCAAACGACTGCAATGTCAGCATGGCGACCATCGAGCCGACCATGAACACGTTGAAATGGGCGAAGTTGATCAGCTCGGCGATGCCGTAAACCAGGGTGAAGCCAAGTGCCAGGAGCGAGTACATTGCCCCCAGGCTCAGCCCGTTGATGACCTGCTGAACGAGAAGGTCGGTCGCCGTCATTGGGTGAGTGCCAGGACGTGCCAGGGCAGCAGGGCGGACTGTGGGCTGCTCCCTCTCCTTCCGGGAGAGGGTCGGAGTGAGGGAAGCCAAGCAGAGCTGCCCCAGTCAACGCAAGCGCTGGCCCGGTCCCCGCTGGCATGGCCTGTACTCGCAGCGTTTCCCTCACCCCAACCCTTTCCCGGAGGGAGAGGGAGCAGGGCGGCGCTGCTCCGACGGCCTGGCATTGCCATGCGCCGCCAGTTAGGCCATCGGCGCCACGCCCACATACTTGTACTGCGCGTCCGGGTCCCCCAGCGGCTTGTCCGCGTCCTTGGTGATCTTGAACACGCTGACGATCTTGTTCTTCAGGTCCCCATACTCGTCGAACTCAATAGGGCCAAGCAGCGTGTCGCCCAGCTTCACGCTCTGGATCGCGTCCCGGACGGCAGCCCGCGTCACGTCCTTGCCGCTGGCCGCGATCCGCTTCACCGCCTCGATGATCACCTGCGCGCCGACGTAGCAAGTCACCGTGTAGTCGTCCGGACGCTGCTTGAAGCGGGCGAAGTACTTGTCGCTGAACGCCTTGGTCTTCGGGTCCTCGGTGACGTGCGGGGACGCGACGGTGGCATACCAGCCCTCCACTGCCGGGAACCCGGCGCCCGTCAGGAAGTCGGAGCTTTCCACCCCGTCGCCGCCCGCCTTGATGACGTTAGGGATGATGTCATACGCCTGCTTGGCCAGCTTGACCCCGGCCTGCGCAACCCCGCCGAAATACAGCGCCTGCGGATCAAGCCCCTTGATCTTGGTCAGCACGGACGAGTAATCCGCCGCCTTGGGGTCCAGCCGGTCGCGGCCCAGGACCTTGATGCCCTTCTTCTCCGCCTGGCCCTGGAAGGCGTCGGCCAGCCCCACGCCGTAGGCGCCGGAGTCATCCAGGATGTAGATGCTCTTCACCTTGAGCGTGTCGGCCATGTAGTTGGCCATGTTCGGCCCCTGGAAAGCGTCCGTCGTCACAGTGCGGAAGTAAATCGCCTTACCCGCCGGCCGATACTGCGCGGCGAACTTCGGGTCCGTCAGGTCCGGGTTGGTGGAGGCCGGAGTGATGATCGCCAGGTTCCCCTGGCTCAGGATCGGCGCCATTGCCTTGCCCGCCCCCGACATCTGCGGGCCGAGCGCTGCGACATACGCGCGGTCTGACACCATGGTGCGGGCATTGGTCGCGGCCTGCGCCGGGTCGTATTGCCCGGCGGTCGCGGTCGCGTCGTCCAGCTTCACGAGCTGGAAGGTGTAGCCCTTGACCGCCTTCGCGGCATTTGCCTCCTCGAACGCCATGATGGCGCCGTTGCCGATCCGCTCGGCGTTGGTGGCGTCGGCGCCGGTGAAGGACAGGTTGACGCCGACCTTGACCACCTTGTCGGCGGCGTAGGCGGCACGCGAGGCCAGCAGCGTGGCGGCCGTGGCGGTGATGGCTGTGCGACGTGTGATCATGCAGACCCGCTCCCTGGATTGTGAGTGTGCGTCGCTGCAACTATGCACGCGTTGTGCCATCGCGCGTCAACCTATTCCATTGACGGCGGCAAGCGTCGTGCATCCGCCTTGCGCTCAGTTGGTTTCTCCTTGTCCCGGTCCGGCCGGGTCAGCATGATGCCCGCTTCGCACCTGCACGAGGCTTTCCTATGTCCACCACCCGGCACAACGACCTGCAATCCGCCATCGCAGAGGCCGCTGTAGGAATCGAGCAGCACCTGATCGCTATACGCCGCGATCTCCATGCCCATCCCGAGCTCGGGTTCGAGGAGGTGCGGACCGCCGGCATCGTCGCCGCCGAACTCGCCCGGCTGGGCATCCCGCACCAAACCGGCGTCGGCCGTACCGGCGTCGTCGGCACCATCACCGGCGGGCGCCCCGGCCCCACCCTTGCCATACGCGCCGACATGGACGCGCTGCCGATCCACGAGCAAACGGGGTTGCCCTTCGCCAGCACGGCGCCCGGCAAGATGCACGCCTGCGGCCACGACATCCATACCAGCACCCTGCTCGGCGTCGCCGCCGTGCTTGCCGGCATGGCGCCGTCGCTGTCCGGCACTGTCCGGCTGCTGTTCCAGCCAGCAGAGGAAACGCTGGGCGGCGCGCCGGCCATGATCGCCGATGGCGTGATGGAGGGGGTGGATGCGGCGCTCGGCTTCCACAATTACCCGGACCATCCCGTCGGCAGCTTCTCCTATGCCCGCGGGGCGTGCCTGGCGGCGTCCGACCGGTTCGACATCACGGTGTCAGGGCGGTCGGGCCATGCCGCGCACCCCTATGACGCCGTGGACCCCATCGTCGCCGCGGCGCACCTGATCACGCAGCTGCAGACCGTGGTGTCGCGCGAGCAAAGGCCGAAGCACCCCTGCGTCGTCACCGTCGGCGCCATCCATGCCGGCACCGTGCACAACATCATTCCCGATTCCTGCCTCGTCCGCGGCACCGTCCGCACCCTGCAGGCGCAGGCGCAGGACGTGGCGGAGGCAGCAATCAGCCGCCTCTGCGCCGGCCTTGAGGTCGGGATGCGCGTGCGCTGCGAGGTGAAGTACGAGCGCGGCGTCCCCGCCCTGGTCAACGACGATGGGATGCTGGACCGCGCCGTCGCGAGCGTGCGGGCACAGTTCGGCGACGTGGTCGAGGAAGGCGAGCCGAGCATGGGCGGCGAGGACTTCGCCTTCATGGCGCAGTTGGCGCCGTCCGCGCATCTCGGCGTCGGCTCGGGCCAGCCGGGCCGGCACGACAAGCTGCACAACAGCGGCTACCAGCCGGACGAGGCGTGCATCGGCCTGGGAGTGCAGGCGCTGTCGCGGGCGGCTGCGGATTTCCTGGCGTAGGGGAGGCGCCCGGCATACGGGAGGAACGTCGTAGGGCGGAATGGCTCGCCGTTGGTTGAACCGCCCATTGGCCCTGAATAGGGCGAAGCCCCCTGGATAAAAGCCGGGCCGCGCCCTTGCAAGGCTAAGCCCGCAATGGATCAATCTCCTTGCAGGATCAACTCACTTCCCTCGAAGCGATAGCCGCTGAGCTTGGACATGAAGGACTGCCCGAGCAGGCTGACGAACAGCATCCCGGGCCTCGACACAATGGCAGGCACGTTGTAGCGCGTGATGTCGCCCACCTTGAGGGAGTCCAGCATGATGTATGCGACCTCGGCGGTGCCATTGGCTGTCTTAGTGCTGCCGTTGTAGTTAAGGCCATTGACGGCGATGCCAGCCCGCGCCGCGTCTTCTGCGCGAAGTGCGACTGTGGTGGCGCCGGTGTCAAACACCATGCGCACCGTCATGCCGTTCACCATGGTGTTGAATAAGAAGTAGCCGTTCGGCTCACGCCGGGACAGGGCCTGGTGTCCCTGCGGCGGCATCGGCAACGGGCGCCCCACGCCGACCGAGGACGTAATAACGGTCGGCAGGGAAGGCGCGGGAGCCGGCAGAGACGCCTGCGCAAGGCTGGCCTGGCGCGGCGCGGACGGTGCGGCGGCCGGCCCCCCCGGCCCTTGCAGCATGAACAGCAGGACTATGATCCCCACTGTGATCCCGATTAACCCAAGCACGGTGAGCACCAGCATCGGAACGACATTTCCGCCGGAAGAAGGTTGCCCGGGCTGGTGCATCGTCATGCGGCGTATCCGGTCCAGGGTGTGCCCAGTTGGGCGTAATCGGTTGCCAATGCTAAAAGAATGGAACGGCGGCGTAACCTCCCCTAAGTGTCAGGATATGTCGGCAGGGGTCAAAGCCCCTCGATGGGCCTGTAAATGGCGGACCCGCCAGGCGCGCCGTGGTCAAGGACCAGCATCAGGTTGCCCACGTCACAGCCCAAAGGCCGGAATACGTTCCGGCAGCCGGTGCTATCCTGCCTGCCCCAGCACCCACCCTTCCCACCGCTGCACCCAGGGATCGTCCGGAACCGTATCGGCCCGGCGTCCCGTCAGCACCTGCAGCAGCCCTAGCAGACCCAGCAGGCAATCCAGCCGGTCTTCCCCAGCCGCGTCCGCACCCAAGCCGTCACTCAGCAACGCATCCAGCACCCGGTCCGGCCGGGCGTCCAGCGCCGCCAGGCGATCCCGCAGCGCCGGCACCAGCGCGATCCGGTCGGCATGGCGCCGCTTGCTGCCGTTCATGCGCAGGCCGACCTGCCGCATCGCTTCCGCCGGGTAGCACTCGGCGACCGCGACCCGGCCCGGCGCCAGCAGCTCCCGCAGCGGCCCGTCGAACGGCCACAGCGTCGGCGGCGCCGGCCCGGCCAGCGCCGGCAGCAGCAGGTCCCGCCAGGCCGTGACCGCGGCCTTGCCGACCTGGCTGGCGCCCAGTGTCCAGAACAGCGGCGCCCCCGCAGGGCGGTCCGCGGTGGCGCGGTCGCAGGCGCGCGACAGCCCAGCAGCCTCCAGCCCGAGCCGGGCAGCGAATGCGGCGCGCGTCATTCCGGCCTGACTGTGCCGGGGATAGAAGGGCCGCCCCTGCGCGACCTCGTCCAGGTCGTCACACACCCTGAAGAAGTCCGACGCCGCTGTCAGTCCGCCCAGGAAAGCCGGAAAATCCGCCGCGCCGCCGCCAAGCAGCGCGGCATAGGCGCGCGGCAGGCCAATAGGGCAATCCAAGCCGAGCGCAACCGCCCCGCCGGCCGCCTGCACCAGCAGCCGGCGCAAGAGGGTGGCCAGTTCGCCGACCAGCACGATCTCAACGGTCCAGCCGCCCGGCACCGGGCCGGCCAGCGCCATCCATCGCTTGCGCGGGTCCACGCTCCAATCGGCGTGGACGGCGAGGGGACGCGAGGTCAGCAAAAGGTGCTTGCTGCTCCCTCTTCCTCCGGGAGAGGGAGAAGGAACCGCGTCACTTCAGCGGCTTATGTGCGCGGTCCAGCAGGCGGGAGATCAGGCCGGGCTTCTTCGGCGGCGACGGAGCGGCGGCCTTGGCCTCCTCGGCGGCGCGCTTGGCCTTCTGGTCCAGCCACGCTTCCAGCGACTTGCCAGCTTTTGCGGCGCGCTTCTCCTCATAGGCACGCTGGGCGGGGGTCAGTGATTTCAGGTCGGCCATCGTCGTCATGCTCCAGCGCTGTCCCGGCTGTTCTGGCGACACCGGGCGGTTCCTTCAAGCCTTCCGTCACCGCCGCCGCATCACCCAGGCCCCCAGCGCCCCCAGCCCGGCATTGATGACAATCCCCGCCACCGCCAGCAGCGCCAGCGCCGCGAACATGCGCGGGACCTGCAGGCGGTATCCCGCCTCCAAGATGCGGTAGGCCAGCCCAGACGCGAAGCCGCCTGACCCCGCCACGAACTCCGCCACCACGGCGCCCACCAGCGCCAGCCCGCCCGACACCTGCAACCCCGCCAAGAAGCCCGGCACTGCCGCCGGCAGGCGCAGCAGCCGCAGCGTCTGCCACCGCCCCGCGCCGTTCAGCCGGAACAGGTCCACCAACTCCGGCGGCGCCGACGCCAGCCCGGCCGCGGTGTTGGAGAACACCGGGAAGAACGCCACCACCGTCGCGCACACCACGAGCGAGGCGAAAGGGTCGCCGACCCATACGATAATCAGCGGCGCGATGGCCACCACCGGCGTCACCTGCAGCGCCACCGCCCAGGGCAGTGCCGCCGCCCGCAGCAGCGGGCTTGCCGCCATCAGCCCGGCCAACGCCACGCCGACCACGCAGCTCGCCAGCAGCGCCGTCACGGTGACCGCCAGCGTCGCCCCCAGCGCACCCAGCAGCAGCAAGGGAGTGGCCAGGAACGCCCGCCCGACCGCCAGCGGCCCCGGCAGGACATAGGGCGGCACGCCCGACAGGTCCACGCCGGCCTCCCACAGCAGCAGTGCCAACAAGCCGAACAGGAGCGGCGCCGCCTTCATGCGGCGGCTCCCACCCATTGGCGCAGATAACGGGAGCCATCCTGCCCCCTACTCCTCCGGAAGAGGGTTGGGGTCATAGGCGCTAACTTAAACCGGCGGACGACTGCGCTGCCCATCTCCATCATTGCGAGCCGCTTGCGGTGCGGCGATCCAGTGGCTGCCAGAACAACGCCTGGCCCTTGTGGCCCCTGGATTGCCGCGGCGCTGCGCGCCTCGCAATGACAGCGCAAAGTAGCGGGAGCATGTGCCTGCCGGCATAAGTTAGCGCCTATGAGGGTTGGGGCAAGGGAAACGGCAAGCGCGATCCTCGGACTGGGCTGTTCGGGTTCGGCCATGTCCAAGGGGCGCGCTGCCTGGCCTCCCTCACCCCAACCCTCTCCCGGAGGGAGAGGGAGCAGGAAGCTTAAGCCCTCCATGGTCACGCCGCCCGCGCCTCCGCCATCGCCCCCGTGATGCGCGCGACGAAGGCGGCATAGTCCGGATGGAGCCGCCGGCCCGCATCCGGCAGCCGCGGCGCATCCAGCGTCCCCACGATCCGCCCAGGCCGCGGCGACATCAGCACGACCCGGCGCGCCAGGAACGCCGCCTCGTAGATCGAGTGCGTGACGAACACCACGCTGCATCCCTCCTGGCGTTGCAGCGCCAGCAGGTCCTCTTGCAAGGCGTGCCGGGTGAACTCATCCAGGGCGGCAAACGGCTCGTCCATCAGCAGCAGGCGCGGCCGGGCCACCAGGGCACGCGCGATGCTGACGCGCATCCGCATCCCGCCGGACAGCTCACGCGGGCGGGCGCCGCCGAAGCCGCCCAGCCCCACACGGTCCAGCGCCGCCTGCACCAGCGGCGCCGCCTGCGCCGCCGGCTGGCCGCGCAGGCGCAGCGGCAGGCGCACGTTCTCCGCCGCCGAGGCCCAGGGCAACAAGGTCGCGTCCTGGAACACATAGCCAATGGTGCCCGGCGCCGGCGCTCCCGCGCTCCATGCGACGGCCCCCCGGTCCGGCCGGTCCAGCCCGGCGATCAGCCGCAGCAGGGTGCTCTTGCCGCAGCCGGACGGCCCCAGCAGCGCCACAACCTCCCCGGTGCCGACCTGCAGCGACACGCCGTCCAGCGCCACAGTGCCATTCGGGAAGCAGCGGCTGGCGTCCTGGACCGTCAGCAGCGGGGCAGGGACCTCCCCATGCGGCGATCCCTTCCCTGCGTCCGCGTCCACCACTGCGGACCCGCCCGCATCCGTCATCGCGAGCCGCTTGCGGCGCGGCGATCCAGGGACAGCAAGGACTTCGTTCGCAGCCGCTGGATTACCGCGGCGCCGCGCGCCTCACCCTGAGGGAGACGGCGCACGTCCGCTATTTCGTCCCTACGCCCACGCCCTTGTTCACGAAGCGCAGCGTGTAGGCCCGCCGCGGGTCCAGCCCGGCGGGATAAAGCCCCTGGCCGGACATCACCCCGAAGAAATCCGCCCACCGTGCATCCGTCATCGCACCGATCCCCCCCGGCGCCGCATCGCCGGACTCCAGGATGCCACGGTCCCGCAGCGCCGCCCGGCCATACTCCAGCAGTGTGTCGGTCATCTCGGGATTGTCCCTTTTGATGAGCGCGTTGCCCGGCCCCGGGTCGCCGTGCAGGTAAGATACCCAGCCCTCGATGGAGGCGTCCAGAAAGCGCTGCACCAGGTCCGGGTTGCCCTCCACCAGCTTCGTGCTCGCGCTGATCAGGCTGCCATAGCCGCTGAACCCGGCATCGGCCAGCAGCAGCACCACGGGATCGAACCCGGCGGCCTCGCGCACCAGGAACGGCTCGCTGCCCAGGTAGCCCTGCTGCACCGCCCCCTTGTCCGCCAGGAACGGCGCCAGGTTGAAGGTGTAGGGCCTGATCTGCGCGTCCGTGTAGCCGAACCGCGCCCGCAGGAAGTTCCACCAGCCCACCCGGCTGTCGGCGCCGATCATGATCGGTGCGCCGCGCAGCGCCTCGAAGCTGTCATGGCCGGCGCCGGGATGCGCCAGCAGGATGGCCGGGTCGCGCTGGAACATCGCGGCGACGGCCACGAAGGGCAGGTCCTCACGCACGAAGTTCAGTGCCAGAAAGCTGTTGGACGCCAGGTTAAAGTCGAGCCGCCCGGCCAGCAGCAGTTGCGCCTGGTTCACCTGCGGCCCGCCCTGGCGGATGCTGACGTCCAGGCCGTGCCGGGCATAAATGCCAGTGGCCTGGGCCTGGTAGTAGCCGCCGTATTCGGCCTCTGCCCGCCAATCCAAGCCAAAGGCTACCTTGTCGGCCGCCTCGGCCGCTGTGCAGCAAACCAAGACGGCGAGCAGGATCAAGCGCAACATCGGGACCTCGCAGGGGTTAATGTCGCGGCGACAATGAAGGAATCGGCATGTCCACACCACGGGTAAAGGCGAAGCTGTGGGTGCAGATGGCGCTCCGCATGGGCGACTTGGACGGACGGCCCGGCGCGGTGCTGCGACCGGGTGACCCGGATGCCGGCGGCGTACTGCTGGTGCTACGCGGAAGGGAGGGCCTGTGCGTGCTGTCCCAGGTCCGTGCGGGCGAGGGCGACGTGTCCTGGCTGCGCGCCACCGGCCCGGCGCCGGTGGACCAGGCCGCCGCCGACGCCTACGTGGCCCGGCAGGTCGGCAGGGATCCCGACCTGTGGGTGGTGGAGTTCGAGGCGCCAGACCTGCTGCCGCCATTCGAGGCGAAGGTCGTTTGAGGGCGGAACGATTGCGCTCACGCGGGTGTGTGGTAATTCTGCGCCGCGGGTTGTGGCCCTTGTGCCACAAGCGGTCCTGAATCGGCCCGCCCTCCCTCGCACTTGCCGCAACAGGTGATAATGTGCGTTCACCGAGAGGCGGGGGAACGAGTCCCGCAGGCCCCCGGATGCACTTGATACGCAGATTTTAACGAGGAGAGAACAGATGAAGCTCCGCAGCGCGCTACTTGCCGCGACCGTCCTTGCGGCCCCTGTGGCTGCCAAGGCCGAAGCGATCAATGGCCTTTACATCGGCGCCGGCGCCGGTGCCAACTTCTTGCAAGACCAGAACGTGACCGGCGTCGCCTACCCGCAGGCGACCGGCCGGTTCTTCCCGAACCTGCGCGGGCTCGGCGGCAACTCGTCGCTTCGAAGCGACACTGGCTTCATCGGCCTGGCCAGCATCGGCTACGGCCTGGGCAATGGCCTGCGGCTGGAGATCGAGGGCAGCTATCGCCAGAACAAGTTCAACAGCATCTCCGGCGTTTCCAACTTCAACGGCAGCACCGGCCGGCTGAGCGGCGGCGGCGACGAGAAGAAGTACGGCGGCATGCTGAACGTGCTGTACGACTTCGACCCGAACGTGCTGGGCTTGGGCTTCTTCCCGGCGGCGATCACGCCGTATGTCGGCCTCGGCGTCGGCTACATGTATGACCAGCACCAGAACGCCCGCTTCTACGGCAACAGCGGTCCGGTGTTCGGCCAGCCGAACGGCTTCAACAGCCTATACCGCACCAACCAGGGCCAGGGGTCGTTCGCCTACCAGGCGATCCTGGGTGCGGCGTTCCCGATCGCACAGGTGCCAGGCTTGGCCCTCACGGCCGAGTATCGCTTCATGGGCCTGGCCGAGAGCAACAGCTTCAAGTATCAGTACTTCGCGCCGGGCACCTCAACCCGCGCCAGGCTGCGGATCGGGTCTAACGAGGACCTGAACCATAGCGTGCTGGTGGGAGTGCGCTACGCCTTCAACGCAGCCCCGCCGCCGGCTCCTTACGTCGCGCCGACGCCGCCGCCGACGGCGCGCACCTACTTGGTGTTCTTCGATTGGGACCGTGCTGACCTGACCAACCGTGCCCGCCAGATTATCGCTGAGGCCGCCCAGGCCACCCAGCGTGTGCAAACGACGCGCATCGAGGTCAACGGCTACACCGACAAGTCCGGCACCCCCCGCTACAACGCCGGCCTGTCTGTCCGCCGCGCTCAGAACGTGGCTGCCGAGCTGGTCCGCCAGGGTGTGCCGCGCCAGGCGATCACGGTGCAGGGCTTCGGCGAGAGCAACCCGCTGGTTCCGACCGCCGATGGCGTGCGTGAGCCGCAGAACCGCCGCGTGCAGATCATCCTGCGCTAAGCAGACGATCCCACCGACGTTGCAAGGGGGCCGGTCCACGATGTGGACCGGCCCTTCTTGTTTTGAGCGGGATGCGAAGGCATTTCGCCGTTCCGTTCCACGGCATCGCAATGGCTGGCTGCCTTTCCGGCTCCCTGCATCGGGTGCCAAACATGCCGGCAGTCATTGGGGCCGCCGCGCCGTTTTCCTCCCGGCGCTGACGGCCGGAAGGCACCTGTAGCGCCGCTGCCACACACCGCCTTATTGCCGGGCGTTGCTTGCCTTGCCGCCCGGGACAGCGTTACTTCCTACTAGGCCGCCGGCTTGGGCGGCGCCGCACCAGGTGGCGGCCCACGAGGAGTAGTTTATGACGCGCATGACCCTGCTGGCCGCAACCGTGCTGGCCGCGCCTGCCATGCTGCCCGGGACGGCAGCGGCGCAGCCCGTGACCGGGCTGTATATCGGCGGCGCTGGCGGCGGCAACTTCCTGCAACGGGAGTTCAACCGCAACGTAAGGATCAACGGTGTCCAAAGTGCGATTGGTGGCGCGACTTCATTCGATGCCGGCGCGGCTGGGGTTGCAGGTGCTGGCTATGGTTTCGGCAACGGCTTGCGAGTCGAACTGGAAGGCGATTACCGGTATAACCGAGTAGGCGATAACGGATCTAGAGGTCGTGAGGACAAGTACGGCGGCATGCTGAACGCCCTGTTTGATCTAGACGTAGGCAGCCCATACGTATTTCCCTATGTCGGTGCCGGTGCCGGCTATTCCTGGGTGGACCGCCGCACGCAACTCGGCTCTATCGCAGCTGGAGTGATCACACGGGGGGTAGATAGCAGCTTCGCCTATCAGGCCATCGCCGGGCTATCTTTCCCTGTTCCTCCCGTAGTCGGACTGTCGGTAACGGCCGAGTATCGCTATTTCGCGCTGACAGACGATCGCACCTTTGGATTCCGCCAGACTGGGGGAGCACCGGTCAGCGGGCGTGTTACTGTCTCGGACAATTACAACCACAGCCTGATGCTCGGCCTGCGCTACGCATTCAACGTAGCACCGCCACCAGTGGAGGCGCCCCCTGCACCCGCACCTGCCCGCACCGAGGCGCGGACCTACCTGGTGTTCTTCGACTGGGACCGCGCTGACCTGACCGACCGCGCCCGGCAGATCATCGCCGAAGCCGCGCAGGCCACTCAGCGCGTGCAGACCACCCGGATCGAGGTCGCAGGCCACACGGACAGCAGCGGCACCGCCCAGTATAATCAGGGCCTGTCGGTGCGCCGGGCACAAACCGTCGCGGCGGAACTGGTGCGTCTCGGCGTGCCGCGCGCGGCGATCAACGTCCAGGGCCTCGGCGAAACCCAGCCGCTGGTGCAAACCGCCAAGGGCGTGCGGGAGCCGCAGAACCGCCGGGTGGAGATCGTCCTGCGCTGATGCCATCCCAGGCCGCAGCCTGCCACGCAGCCGTCCCAGCCTCCGACGGCTTGTAGGGCGGAAAACGCCAGCGCCTTCCGCCAGACTACAGCGCTACGCTTCGGTGGAAGGTGCTGACCGCTTACCCGCGTGGCTTCTCACGGCACTCGTCGTGACGTGAGAAAGGGGGCCTTGCGCGCCCTTTCTGGTTTCGGCCTGCCTGCGGGGATCAGCCGCGGTGGGTGCGGGACGCGCGAGTGCTATGGCTCGTGCTGGCCCGGGTCACGGTAGGCTCCGCGGCGCCGCAGGCGACCACGCTGATCGGCTGGTTCACCGTCTTGCCGGCGGCAAACTCCACCAGCTCCGACCCGTTGCGCAGCGCCATCACCTCGTCGAACACCGGCAGGTTCTCGGAGCAATACAGGCCGCCCCGGCGGGTGCCGTCCTGCGACCGGCTGTTGGCCAAGTTTGTCACGTAGTCATCCTGCTGCTTGCGGGCGTTGCGGCTGTTGGCGCGGATGAAGTAGCCGCTCAACGCCCGCTCCTGTGAGGTCAGCTCCGGTTGATACTTGCGGATGAACGCATTGTAGCGGTCGCCCGCATCGCATGTCAGCGCCGTCACCATCAAGGTGCTCTTGAGCGCAGCGACGTCGAGTGAGGCATGGTCAGCCGGGCGGACACATTCTGCGGACGCCAGCGGAGCGGCCAGCATCTGGGCGGCAACCAGGCCGGCGGACAGGAAGCCGAGGGGGAAGCGCATAGGGAAACTCCGGGCCAGAATGGAACGAGGCCAGGAGCGAGCAAGGGCGCCGCATCACCTGGCATAGGAGGTAAACCGCCTATCGCGCGCGCATGCAACAGCAAACCAGATCGCGCGCACGACGGCGCAGGGCTGTTGCATGGACAACGCGGATTGCGTTCGCTGCGTGACGCTGCAATGACAACGGCGCATGATACAGCCTGCAACCGTACGCAGCGCGCTCATCCCGTCCCAAGGCCGCCATGACAGCAGACCCGTTCGACCAGTATGACTCCGGCCCCTACTACTGCGAGCTGACCGCCCGTGACAATGATGGAGGCGCTGCCGCACTCGTCCGCAGTCGGCTGTCCGCCATCGGCCTCGACGCGCTTCGCGCGCGGGCGCAATTGGCGGAGCGCGACCTGTTCAACCTCGGCATCACCTTCACGGTGTACTCTGACGCCGCTGCGATTGACCGCATCCTGCCGTTCGACTGCGTGCCGCGCATCATTCCGGCCGCGGACTGGGCGGTGCTGGAGCGCGGCGTGAAGCAGCGGGTGTGCGCGCTGAACCTGTTCCTGGGCGACATCTACAACGGCGGCCGCATCGTCCGGGACGGCGTGATCCCCGGCGAGCTGGTTTACGGCAACAGCAACTACCGCCCGGAGATGGAGGGTTTCCCGGTCCGCTTCGGCACCTATGTCCACATCTGCGGCATTGACCTGGTGCGTGACCAAGACGGCATGTTCTCCGTCCTGGAGGACAATGCGCGCACGCCCTCCGGCGTGTCCTATGTCGTCGAGAACCGGCATTTGATGCTGCGCGCCTTCCCCGACCTGGTCGCCGGCATGAAGCTCCGCCCGGTGGACGACTACGGCCGTAGGCTGCGTAGCGCCATGGACGAGATCGCACCGGAAGGCGTGTCCGACCCCCAGGTCGTGCTGCTCAGCCCCGGCATCTACAACTCCGCCTATTTTGAGCACGTCTTCCTGGCGCGTGAGATGGGCGTGCCGCTGGTGGAGGGCGCCGACCTCACGGTGGAGGACGACAAGGTCTGGATGCGGACCACCGCCGGGCTGCGCCGGGTTCACACGGTGTATCGCCGTATCGGCGACGACTTCCTGGACCCCGCCGTGTTCCGCCCCGACAGCATGCTCGGCGTGCGCGGCATCATCGGCGCCTGGCGGAAGGGCAACGTGACGCTGGCCAACGCGGTCGGCACCGGGGTTGCCGACGACAAGGCGGTCTATGCCTACATGCCGCGCATCATCAAGTACTACCTCGACCAGGACGCGATCCTGCCCAACGTCCAAACCAACATCTGCGGCGAGCCGGAAGGGCTGGCCTACACGCTGGCCAACATGGACAAGCTGGTCATCAAGCCCGTGGGCGAGAGCGGCGGCTACGGCATCACCGTCGGCCCGCGCGCCAGCCGGGCGGAGCTGGAGGCGGCGCGGGCCTTGATCGAGCATGACCCGGCCAACTGGATCAGCCAGCCGATGATCAACCTGTCGGTGGCGCCGACCCTGACCGACGCCGGGCTGCGGGCGCGGCACCTGGACCTGCGCCCCTTCGCCATCACCGGCCGGGACACCTGGGTGCTGCCCGGCGGCCTGTCCCGCGTGGCGCTGAAGGAGGGCAGCTTGATCGTCAACTCGTCCCAGGGCGGCGGCAGCAAGGACACCTGGGTGCTGGCGGGATGAGCATGCACCAGTCCCCGCTGCTGACGCGGGACGCCGAGGGCCTGTTCTGGATGGCGCGTTACCTGGAGCGGGTGGAGAACCTGGCCCGGCTGATAGACGTGACCCAGACCTTCGAAAGCCCGGGCCGGGAAACTGAGTCCTGGTCCGCCCTGGTCGCCATCAACTCGGACGGCCCGGGCCTCGACGAGCGCGGCATGGACATCGAGGCCAGCGCCGTCAAGCGCTTCTACCTGCTGGACGCCGGCAACCCCAACAGTATTCCCGCCTGCCTGGAAGCCGCACGCACCAACGCCCGCAAGCTGCGCCCGCTGATCTCGACCGAGATGTGGATGCAGCTCAACGTGTTCCACCGCACCGTCATGGCGATTGATCCCTCCGAGTTGGACGGCGACGCGCTGTCCCGGCTGTGCCGGCGGATCAAGGAGGGCGTGCAGGCCCATACCGGCATCACCGAGGGCACATTCTTCCGCGACCAGGGCTGGCACTTCTACGAGCTGGGCCGCCTGATCGAGCGCGCGGACCAGACGACCCGGCTGCTGGACATCAAGTATCACCTGCTGGTCCAGGGCACGGAGGAGGAGCGGCGGGTCGTCGAGCTGACGCAGTGGAACGCGGTGCTGCGGGCGGCTGCGGGCTACCATGCGTTTCGCCGGGTGTCGGACGCCGGGTTCACGCCGTCGGACGTGGTGGCGTTCCTGCTGGCCGACGCTGCCTTCGCACGCAGCGTCGCGCTGTGCGTGGGCGGGATGAACTGGCACCTCGGCCAGTTGCGGACCGCCTATGGCCTGCGCGACACCGCCGACGTGCTGGAGCGGCTGGAGGATGTGCGCGGCTTGCTGGACGGCCCGGTGGACCGGCTGCTGCCGTACCGGCTGCACGACTACCTCGACGGGGTGCAGCGCAGCCTGATCGGGGTCGGAGAGCTGATCGGCACGGCATTCTTCCGGGACTGGCGGCCGTTGAAGCAGGGCCAATCGCAGTCCCAATCCCAGCGCACGTGACCGCCGGCCCGGGCTGGATTCACACCGGGAAGGGCAGAGGCGAGTAGAAGCAACGCAGCAACCGCGGCGTTCACCGCGGCGTTGGCACTCCGGCTTGCTGCATCGCCGCATTCACTCGACACGCCCCAGGAGGGCGCATGATGGTTTCCATGGCAAATCCTGCCAGGTTCCGGCGACGCAGCTTCGGCGCAACCGCCCGCCGCGTCGGGTTGGCGGTCCTGGCTTCGGGGGCCGTCCTGTCCGTTTCTGCCGGCGCGTTCGCCCGCACGCCGTCTGAGGCCCCGCGTCCCGCCCCGAGCTTCCACGACGCCGTCGTTGCGGCCTGGTCGCGCTTGCCGCAACGGCAGGACCTGGCGGCGCAAGGCAGGTCCGCCGCCGCTCGCTATGCCGCTGGCGGCGCATTCCTGCCGAACGCGCCGTATGCGATCGGGACCTACTTCAACGACAAGGCCGTGGGCAGCAACTACAACTACCTCACGGCTCAGGCGGAGGTGGGCACGCCCATTTGGCTGCCAGGCCAGGGCCGGGCGACGCAGGCCACGGCGCAGGCGGACGGCGCTGCGGTGGAGGCGGCCATCGAGGCCGCGCACCTTGCCCTCGCCGCCCAGGTGCTGGACCTCGCGGCGCAGGCGAGCGTGGCTGCCAACGCCCGCGACGTGGCGGCCCGGCGCCTGGCGACGGCGCAGTCCCTGTCCACCGACCTCGCCCGCCAGTTCCGGGTTGGCGAGGCTGCGCAGAGCGACGCCCTGGCGGCCTCCGCCGATGCGGCCAACACTGCCATCACGCTCAGCAACGCAGAGGCGCAGCTTGCCGCAGCGCAGGCGGCGCTTGCGGCGGTCGTCGGCACCCCCGCCGTGCCCCGCCTGGATGTGCCTGGCCCGGCGCCCGGGCCTGGTCCGGCATTCGCCCATCCCCGCATCGTCGCCGCCACCCGCGCCGTGGAGGCTGCGCAAGCCGCCGCCCGGCTGACGCAGATCGAGAACCGGGACAGCCCGGAGGTGGGGCTGCAAGGGATCAACGAGAAGCAGCCTAACAGCAAGTGGGACACCCGTTTCGGCGTCACGGTTCGCTTCCCCTTCGCGACCGAGGCGCGCAACGCGCCGCGCCGGGCCGCAGCGGAGCAGGCGATCACCCAGGCGATGGTGCAGCTCACGGTGGCGCAGCGCGAGGTGGCAGCCGGCCTGCAGCAGGCCCAGGCGATGCTGGCCGGCGCCGAGCGCAGCAGCGCCGCCTCCATCCGCGCCGCCGCCGAGCTGGACAAGCGCCGCGGCCAGATCGAGCGCGCCTGGCGCGTGGGCGAGATGCCCCTGATCGAGGTCGTGCGCGCCAACGCCCTGGCCTACGACGCCGAATATGCCCGCAACAAGGCGCGCACCGACCTGGCCGCCGCCCGCCTGCGCCTGCGCCTGGCGGCCGGCCTGCTGCCATGAGGCGCCTGCTCCTGCTGGGCGCGGCGCTCCTCGCAGTGGCTGCCGGCAAGGCGGACCCGCCCAAGGATGCTCCCAAGGACCCGCCGGGCCTGGTGCGGATGAGCGATGAGCAGCAGAAGACGGTCCATCTACAGACCGCCCGCGCCGACCGCCGTCCGATCACCCAGCCGGTCAGCGTGCCCGGCACCGTCGCCTTCGACCAGGGCCATGTCGCCGCCCTGCGCCCGCTGGCCCAGTCCCGCGTGCTGCGCCTGCTGGTCCAGCCTGGTGACGCCGTGCAGACAGGCCAACGTTTGGCCGACCTCGACATCCCCAGCCTGACCACGGCCCAGACCGGCCTGGCGGCCGCCCAGGCCGCCGTGCGCGAGGCCGAGGCCGGCGTCGCCGTGGCCCGCGACGCGCTGCGCCGGGGCGAGCTGCTGGCCCGCGACGGCTCGCTGTCCCGGGCGGAGGCGGAGCGGCGCCGCCTGGTGCTGGCCCAGGCC
>JAABUT010001644.1_pt1 | contig 24661 bp, 20 predicted proteins | sample 5559281 | NCBI WGS metagenome assembly JAABUT01 (sample SAMN10711880, study PRJNA513359) | rock metagenome | isolation source: Antarctica rocks | place: Antarctica: Victoria Land, Ricker Hills nord | collected 2016-01-04
AGCGTCCTACTACGAGGAGCGCTACAAGCAGCGGGTGCTGGCCAACCTGCAGCGCCGGGCGAAGTCGCTCGGCTACGTGCTGCAGGCAGGCAGCCCCGAACCGACTGGGGCGGGAGTTTCTTAGGAACTCTTTAGCCCCTCCTCTGACCTCACCCCCGTGCGGCTCGCCCTCGGTGGTGGTCGCGCAAACCGCGCCAGCGAGCCGCGTCCGCCAAATCCTGAAGGTCTTGGGCGTGATGCCATTGCGCTCGCAGTAGGCTTTCTGGGTGATCCCACTCACCCGGCATGCGTCGACATGGGCCTGCCAGAATTGCTCCCGATTCCCCATCGTCCATGAACTCCCGACGTTGAGTCGTCAGGTGCACCACAAACAAACAGCGCCGTCAGCGTGTCAGCGTCGGACGCTTACGAGGAGTCCGACTTCTCGGCCTGCATGTGGATGGCGGGGAACAGGACGTTGCCGGCCTGTTCCGAGCGGTCCTCCCCGCGCGCATAAGCGTCCAGCATCGCGGCGAAGCGCGGCCCGGCCCCGTCCCAATGGTCGAGCGCCCATTGCATCGCATCCCGCGGCAGCGCGGTCTGGATGGCGGACAGGGCGGCCAGGCATCCATCGAGTGTCATGGCGCATTTAGTCGTAGCCGTCGCCGCGCCAATCAACCCCTACCGCCGCCGCGGGTCCAGCAGCGCCAGTACCCCGTCCACCGCCGCATTGGCCAGCACCACGAAGAACGACGCATACAGCACCGACGCCATCACCACCGGCAGGTCCAGGTTCTGCAACGCGTCGTAGGTCAGCTTGCCAATGCCGCGCAGGCCGAACACCACCTCCGTCAGCAGGGTGCCGCCGCCGATCAGCGCGCCGATGTCCAGGCCGAACAGGGCGATCACCGACACCAGCGCGTTGCGGAGGGCGTGGCGCAGCAGCACCCGGGCCTCACTGACGCCTTTGGCGCGGGCAGTGCGTATGTAGTCCTGGCGGTAGGCATGGATCAGCGACGCCCGCAGCACCCGGCCATATACCCCGGCATACAGCAGCGCGAGCGTTGTCCAGGGCAGCACCAGCGCGCGGAACCAGGCTCCGGGGTCGTGCAGCAGCGACACGTAACCCAGGGGCGGCACCCAGCGGAATGCCCAGGTGTCATGCAGGCGGCTTTGGGTCAGCAGGTTTACGACCTCGCCGAGCCAGAACACCGGAACCGACACGCCGACCAGGCCCAGCGCGGTCGCCAGCCGGTCCGCCGGGCCGCCCTCCCGCGCCGCCGCCAGCAGGCCGATGCCCAGCCCGGCGGCAAGCCACAGCACCGCGGCGCCGGCCGCTAGGGACAAGGTAACGGGCGCGGCCCGCAGCACGTCCGGGACGACGAGCTGGCCGCGGTTGATGAAGGACGGCAGGTCCCGGCTGATGAACAGCCGGCGCATCAGCACGGCGTATTGGATCGGCAGGGGACGGTCCAACCCATACTCGGCACGCACGGCGGCCAGGGTTTCCTCGGACGCGCCGCGGCCGGCCAGGCGGGCGGCCGGGTCGGCGCCGGGCGTTGCGAAGAAGATCAGGAACACCAGCACGCTGATGCCGAACATCACCAGCAGCGAGCGCAGCAGGCGCACCAGCAGCGGGCGCAGCATGCGCCCCGGGACCGTCATCGCCGCCGGCCCCGGTCCAGGCGCAGCCGCAGCGCCTCTCCCAGCACGTTCAGCGCCAGCACGGTGGCCACCACCGCCAGGCCTGGGGCGATGGCCACCACCGGGCGGGTATAGAGCAGTGCCTGCCCGTCCCCGATCAAGGTGCCCCAGCTCGCCGCCGGCGCCTGTACGCCGATGCTGAGCACGGACAGCGCGGCCTCGGTCAGCAGCGCCATTGCGGCGACGATGGGCACGAAGCCCACTAGGATCGGCCAGATGTTGGGCAAGACGTGGCGGCGCAGGATGTGCCAGGGCGTGCCGCCGGTGGCGCTCGCGGCCTCGATGAAGTCGGTGCCGCGCAGGGCGATCACCTCGGCACGTAGGGGCCGGGCGACGTAGGGTATATAAACTGCGCCCAGGATCAGCACCGGCAGCACCCGGCTGTCACCGGCGACGCGGATTGGCCCGATCTGCAGGCTCTGGCCGATGAGCACGATGCCCAGCGAGATCGCGAGCAGATAGACCGGGAACGCCCAGAGCAGGTCCAGCAGCCCGGCCAGCACGTTGCCCACCCAGCCGCCCAGGAAGCCTGATGCGACTCCCAGCACCGCCGCCAGCACCAGGCACAGGATGGTCGCCCCGGCGGCGATGCCCAGCGACGTGCGTCCGCCATACAGCAGCCGCGCCGCAACGTCCCGGCCCTGCCCGTCCGCGCCCAGCAGGTAGGCGCCGCGCCAGGCCGGGCCGACGGGGGTGACTCCGAGGCCGAGGCCCTCGGTGTTCTCTGCCAGGACGTCTGCGGGCCGGCCATCCACCAGCACGGTGCCGCCGACGTTGCTGCGGAACGGGTCGGTGCCGGCGACCACGCGGGCATAGACCGGCGCAAGGGCGCAGGCTGTGGCGATGAGCAGCAGGACGGCAGCGGCCAGGCGGGTCAATGAGTGCGGTCTTCTCCCTTCCCCTTCGGGAGAGGGTTGGGGTGAGGGAAAGGCCGCGAGGACCAACGTAGCCGATGACGGTGCTGCATCCTATGGCGGGACGGACTGTGCGTGCGGTTTCCCTCACCCCGACCCTCTCCCGGAGGGAGAGGGAGAAGCGAGGCGGTCGCCATCATTCTACCCATGCCCGACCGATCAGCCAGCGGAACTGGTTGTGATATGCGTAGCCCCGCACCCGCGCCGACACGATGTCCACGTACATCGGGTTGAACAGCACTGCGGCCGGCGCCGCATCTGTCACCTGCCGGTCCAGCGCAGCCAGCCGTGCGGCGCCGGCGGGATCGGCCAGCGCCGCCTCCAGCCCGCGGTCCATCGCCGGGTCGCACCAGCCGGAGATGTTGGGCGATGCGTCCGATCCCGGACGGAATGCGGAGCAGCCGAACACTCCGCCGAGGAAGGTGCTGGCCGAGGGGTAGTCCGAATACCAGTTGGTCAGGCTGACTTGCACCTGGTTGCGCGTGTTCTGGATATAGGTGAACTGCACATTGGCCGACAGCGACCGCAGCCGCGGCACGAAGCCGAGATCGCGCAGCACGTCCAGCAGGTAGGTGCCGATGGCCCGCGCCACCGGGCTGTCATCCGTCACCAGGGTTACGGCCTGCCCGGCTGTGCCGCTTTCGGCCACCAGCCGCCGGGCTGCCGGCAAGTCCAGGAGATAGGGGCAGTACGGCTGGTATCCCGGCAGGCCCGGTGGCAGCACTTGGCAGGACGGCTGCGCCAGGCGCGGGCCGCCGTACAGCTTCACGACCGCCCGCCGGTCCACCGCCATGTTCAACGCCCGGCGCACGCGTGGGTCGTCGAAGGGGGCGAGCCGGGTGTTCATCGGCAGGAACCATATGGCGAAGGACGGGTTGAGGTGGACGAGGTCCGCGTGCTGCGCACCCAGCTCCGCCAGCCGGTCGGCGGGCGGCGCGTCGAAGGTCCAGTCGGCCTGGCCGTTCAGGATCGCGGTGATCTCCGCGGTGTCCTCCAGCCCGAAATCGTAGCGGATGCGGTCGGGGTAGCCGTCCGGCTGGGCGTCGGCGCTCCATTCGCGGAAGTAGGGGTTGCGGACGATCTCCATGCCCTCGCCGGGGTCGTAGGACCGGATCACGTATGGCCCGGTGCCCGGCAGCGGGGCGTTGCCGAGGTCGCGCTGGGGCACATTCGCGGGCAGGACGCTGGCATGGGGCAGGGCCAGGCGGGTCAGGAACTCCGGGTCCGGGTGGTCCAGACGTATGGTGACGGTGCCTGCCTCATTGTTGGCGGTGACGCCGTCCAGCACGCAGCCGTCGGGGTTGCGCAGGCAGGCGCCGGCGCCGGCGATGGCGCCGTAGTAGGTGTCGGCGGTCGGGCTGCCGATCTTGAAGATGCGGCGCAACGATGCCGCCACGTCTGATGGCCGCACCAGGGCGCCGGTGCTGAAGCGCAGGCCGGGGCGCAGGTGGAAGGCATAGGTCAGGCTGTCTCCGGGCACCGGGAGCGCGTCCGCCAAGTCTGGGACCAGCTTGTTGCCGCGGTCGCCGGGCACCTTGCGGAAGGCGACCAGGCCGTCATAGGCCAAGGCGAAAATCTGCCAGTATTGCGCGGTGTAGTTCACCTGCGGGTCTATGGTGCCGGCGGCGCTGCGCGCGAGCAGGCGGAGTTCTCCGCCGCGGTGCGGCGCTTGCGCGTGGGCGGGTAGGGATAGCAGGCAGGCGAGCAGTAGCCAGTGCAGGTGCTTCCTGCTCCCTCTCCCTCCGGGAGAGGGTTGGGGTGAGGGAAAGGGCAAGTGCTGCGCCATCCTGCGCGGGAACTGGGCTGACTGGGCGAGGTCCGTGCTTGCGGCTTCCCTCACCCCAACCCTCTCCCGGAGGGAGAGGGAGCCGGAGCCGGCGCTGCTCTTCTTCACCGCCGCAGCACGAAGGCGGTGCCGTCCCAGATGGTGAACGGCGCTTCGCCGGCTACTTCTAGCGTGAAGCCGTGCGATGCTGCCCAGGTCTTGGCGTCCGCCCGGTCCTGCACGGGATCATCGCGGTAGGACAGGTTGAGCACCGCCAACGCGCCGCCGGGCCGCAGCACCCGTGCGGCTCCAGCAGCGTAGTGGTCCGCCGTCCCGGCCTGGATGATGTAGGGAAAGCTGTCTATCGCCAGCACGAGGTCAAACGCCCCGAGAGGCAAGGCGTCCAGCCCCTGTCCATCCGTGTGTTCGAATTGGACGTTAGCCAGTCCGGCGCAGCGCCGGCGCGCCTCCGCCACCATGCCGGCGGACACGTCCAGTCCCAGCACCGACCGGCAATGCGGCGCCAGCACCGCCGCCACGCGGCCGATGCCGCAGCCCAGGTCCAGCACGTCCATGTCGGGCCGCAACAGGCCCTGACCTTCCAGCCAAACGACGATTTCCGCCGTGGCCGCCGCCAGGATCGCCGGGTCGCCGAGCGAATACAGCGCCACGCTGGCCTCCGGCGAGTGCCGGACGGCGTGGTCGAAGAACGCCGCGATCCGCGCCACCCCGTCCGCCGGGGTCGCGCCGGATGCGTCGTGCTGCGCCCCGGTCGCCTGCACCTCCGCCGCCAGGGCGTCCAGCGCGGCCCGGCGCCCCTCCACCAGCCGCGCCATCGCCGTCCAGCGCGGGGCGTCTGACTGCTGCGCCCGCAGAGAGTCCACGATGGCCTTGGCCGTCGCGCCGCCGAGCAGCATCCGGGCCACGGCCACCTCCGGCGAGATCGTGCCGGCCAGGCAGTCGGCGATGGGGCCGCTCACGCCGCGCGGTCCAGCCGCGGCAGCCAGCCCAAGGCTTGCAGGCGCGCCTCCTCCCCGGCCAGGAAGCGGTCGCCGATGTCGCCGCGCCAGCGCAGGTTGGGAATCACCACGTTGCGCGCCCGCGCCGCCGCCGCTGCCTGGGCCGCCTGCACCGTGGCGCCGGTTCCGGTCGTGACCATCGCGTAGCCGGTGCGGCGCCGGGCAAATAGCTGGCCGTCCTGCAGGCGCACGTCCGATAGGTGGTAATGCGCCGGGTCATCCGGCGGCTGGTGGTAGAACACCGGCGGGTCTGCCGCCGGGTCCGCATCTGGCGTTTCCTCGGGAAAGCCTGGGATGGTCAGCACGATCCCCACGGACCAGCCCGGCAGCGCCGCGAACTCCGTCGCATCATCCCGGAGCATGCGGCGCAGCAGGTCGCCCCACCCATCCCGCTGCAAAGGCGCCAGCACGGCGAATCCGGGGTTGCCGAAGCGGCAGGTGAACTCCAGAGGCCACAGCCCGTCCTCGTTGGCGATCATGTTCAGGTTCACGTAGCCGACGTGCCCGGCCCCGGCGAGCATCGGCGCCACCCGGCCCAGGGTCGCGTCGAACAGCGGCTGCGCGCCCTCGTATCCCGCCAGCGTGCCCATTTCCCCGGTCATCTCGCCCATCTCGCCGGGGAAGAAGCGCTTGTGCTCGAAGTCTATGCAGGCCGGGCGCAGGAAGCGGCGGCCGTTGAAGTAGGCGCCGACGCCAACCTCCACCCCCTCCAGCCGCCGTTGCAGCAGCACGCGGCCCGGCGGGGTCCGCGACAACTGGAACAATACGTCCGCCCCAGTCCCGTGGTCGCCGACGAAGGTCGCCCGCGCATTGTTGTGGTGCTTGAGCACGTAGCGTCCGGGATGCGCCCGCAGCCACGCCGCCGCGTCCTCCGGCCCGGCGAAGTCCTCGCCTGCCGCGATCCGCAGCCCGGCGTCCCGCAGCACCTGCTGGCCATAGGCGCGGTCGTATTCCAGCCGGTCCCCGAGCGTGCTGCCGCCGATGACCTGGTAGCCGTCCTGGCGCAGGGCATCCTGCTCCTGCCCGCGTCCGACCTTCTCGAAGATCACGATGCCGTCGCGGCCCACCCAGTCCAGCGCTGGGCGCCAATCCGGCACCGTCTGCACCAGCCCGCCGTAGCAGCCGGCATAGGCCGGGTCGCCGGCATGGACGCGGACGTCGTGGCCCTCACGCTGCAGGGCCATATACATGTCGCCCAGGTCTATCCGGTTGCCTATTCCCAGAACCCGCATCCCACCCCCAAACCGCAGCCGCCTGCCCGTGGCGGGACGAGGCCGGCCTGTCAAGACACTGAGGCCCGCGCCAGCCAAGCCCAAACAACAAGTCACCGTTCCCATCACAACATGGATGGCGTAACGGACGAGTTGTGCGTCTATTAACACGGAGGCCGCAGGCAGCGGCCGCGAAGGGAGGGATATGAGCATCTTGCGGCACCTGGCCTCGATCCTGATGCTCGTCATTACCCTGGCGCTCGTTCCGCTGCCCGCGAAGGCCCAGCAGGCGCGCGAGATCAAGGTCACGCGCCAGCCCAGCATCATCTACATGCCGACCTACGTAATGGAACGGCAGCACCTTATCGAGCATCATGCCGCCGTCTTGGGCGTCGCGGACCTGCATGTCGAGTGGCTGGTGTTCGCCGGCGGCGGCAACGCCACCGATGCGCTGCTGTCCGGCAACATAGACGTGATCCACACCGGGCCGACCAACCTGCTGCTGCTGTGGGACCGCACCCGCGGCGGCGTGAAGGGGATCGTCGCCAGTAGCGCCCTGCCGCTGATCATGGTGTCGCGCGACCCCCGGCTGCAGCATCTGTCCGACTTCACCGAGACGGACAAGATCGCCGTCCCAACCGTGCGCGTCAGCACCCAGGCGGTGCTGCTACAGATGGCGGCGGCGCAGGCCTTCGGTCCCGGAGGCTTGGCCCGCCTGGACGGCAACACCGTGCAGATGAGCCACCCCGATGCCCTGGTGGCGCTGACCAACCCGCGGCACGAGGTCGCAACCCACTTTGGCGCGCCGCCCTACGTGTTCCAGGAGCTGCGGACGGTCGCCGGCGCCCACCGCATCACTGACGACCGCGCCATCGCCGGCGGTCCCGTCAGCAACTCCGTGTCCTTCGCCACCACCAAGTTCGCCGCCGCCAACCCGGCGGTGATCCAGGCCATCAAGGAGGCGACGATGGAGGCGGAGGTCTTCATACGCAGCAACCCGCGCGAGGCGGTGGAACTGTATCGCGCCGGCTCCGGCGACAAGACGCCGGCCGACGAGCTGCTAGCGATGATGCGCGAGCCTGGGATGGACGACTACCGGCCGCAGCCGCAGGGGACGCTGCGGCTGGCGCAGCACATGTATCGTGCCGGCACGCTGAAGACGTTGCCGCAAGCCTGGACCGACTACTTCTTCCCGATTTCTGCCGACCTGGAGGGCAGCTAGCCATGAACGGATCAACCGACGCGCGCGAGGGACTGGACCGGCTTCTCCTGCCTCTCAGGCGCCCAACTGGAGAGCAGCCAGCCATGGACGGATCAACTGCCGGCCGTCCCCCGCCGGACCCGCCGCTATTGGACGTAAAGGGCGTCACGCTGCGCTACAAGACGCCGTCGTCGCTGGTGACCGCGACCCACCGGGTCAGCTTCCAGGTGCGGCAAGGCGACCGCTACGTAGTGCTGGGGCCGAGCGGCTGCGGCAAGAGCACGATGCTGAAGGCGGTCGGCGGCTACCTGCGCCCGGATGAGGGCGTGATCAGCATCAAGGGCCGCACCGTGACCGGGCCGGGCGCGGACCGGATGATGGTGTTCCAGGAGTTCGACCAGCTCATGCCGTGGAAGACCGTGGCGGAGAACGTGATGTTCCCGCTGCTGGTCGCACGCCGCATGAAGCGGCGGGACGCCGAGGCACGGGCCGGCAGCTACATTGACAAGGTGGGCCTCACCCAGTTCCGCGACAGCCTGCCGCACACGCTGTCGGGCGGCATGAAGCAGCGCGTCGCCATCGCCCGCGGCATGGCGATGGAGCCGGACATCCTGCTGATGGACGAACCTTTCGCCGCGCTTGATGCCCTGACCCGGCGGCGGATGCAGGACGAGCTGCTGCAGCTCTGGGCCGACACGAAGTTCACCGTCATGTTCGTGACGCACTCGATTGCCGAGGCCATACGCATCGGCAACCGCATCCTGCTGCTGTCGCCGCACCCCGGACGGGTCCGGGCCGAGATTGATGGCGTGGACGGCATTGACCCCGGCGACGGCAGCGCCGCCCGGCTGGAGGCCCGCATCCACGACCTGTTGTTCACCGAGCGCGGGGCGGAGGACGTGGACCAGGCGGACGCCGGCGCGGGAGCATTCCCGGGAGACGCACATGTCTGACGCCACCATCCTGGTCCATCCTGAGGCCGTCATGGACGCCGGCATGGGCCAGCCGGAGGTCGAGCGCGTGCTGCCGTTCGGCGAGCGGCTGTGGAACAGCGGCGCCCTGCGAAAGACCCTGTTCCTGATCGTGCTGGGCCTGATCTGGGAGGGCTATGCCCGCTACCTCGACAACCCGCTGCTGTTCCCGACCCTCAGCGAAACTCTGGAATCCGGCTGGGAGCATATCCAGGACGGGGTGTTGCCGGCCCGCGCCTGGACCAGCCTGCGCATTCTGCTGATGGGCTATGGCGCCGGGATCCTGCTGGCGGCGACGCTGACCATCGTCGCCATCAGCACCCGGATCGGCACCGACATCCTGGAAACCATGACGGCGATGTTCAACCCGCTGCCAGCCATTGCCCTGCTGCCGCTGGCGCTGATCTGGTTCGGGCTGGGGACCGGGAGCGTGGTGTTCGTGCTGATCCATTCGGTGCTGTGGGCGGTGGCCCTCAATACTCATGCCGGGTTCTTGGGGGTGTCGCAGACGATGCGGATGGTGGGGCGCAACTACGAGCTGCGCGGGCTGCGCTATGTTTGGCTGATCCTGATCCCGGCGGCGTTCCCTTCGATCCTGACGGGGCTGAAGGTTGGCTGGGCGTTTGCCTGGCGGACGCTGATTGCGGCGGAGCTGGTATTCGGCGTTTCCAGCGGCAAAGGGGGATTGGGCTGGTTCATCTTCGAGAATCGGAACGTGCTCGACATCCCGGCGGTGTTCGCCGGGCTGCTGACGGTGATCCTGATCGGGCTGGCAGTGGAGAACCTGGTGTTCCGGACGGTGGAGCAGCGGACGGTGCGGCGGTGGGGCGTGCAGAACTGAACCGTTATTTGCCTGATGGGCGCGACTGGCCAACGGACAGGCACGAGGGCCGAAGAGAGAGAGAGAGAGACGGTAGACGCAAGCCTGGGCGATCCGGAACTGCTGGCACCGTCTCACACCAACCGCTGATTGCTCTGACCCTTCTGCAAGCGCGCTGTCATCGCGAGGCGCGCAGCGCCGTGGCGATCCAGGGGCCACAAGGACGGTGCTGGCGGCCCCTGGCTCGCTGCGCCGCAAGCGGCTCGCGATGACGAAAACGGTCAGAGCAAATGGCGGCTGGTATCAGGCCAGGCTTATGTTGCTTGGTTTCCCTCACCCCGACCCTCTCCCGGAGGGAGAGGGAGAAGCGCAGCATAGCTGCATTGACCCGACTCGGGGCGGTCGCTACCGACGAGGGCTTGCCTGAACGAAGGGGGGCCGCATGGCCGTGCATAAGCTGAGGGACGCGGACGGGGACGCCGATGCCCTCGACAACGACGTGCTGGACGAGTCGAAGGCCAAGGAGGCCCAGGTTGGCGGCGTTGCAGCGGACCGGCTGCGCTCCCTGATCGAGCGGATCGAGCGGCTGGAGGAGGAGCGCAAGGCGCTTGGCTCCGACATCAAGGACATCTTTGCCGAGGCGAAGTCCGCCGGCTTCGACGTGAAGGTGATCCGGCAGATTATCCGCATCCGCAAGCAGGAGCCGGCCGAGGTCGAGGAGCAGGAAAGCCTGCTGGACGTTTACCGCCGCGCGTTGGGAATGTAGCGCCGGGCTGGCACCGCACCGGCTACAGCATCGCCCGCTGTGCCGGTTCTGGCGCAGGTGCGCCAGGAGCCAGACTGCGGCGCTCCCGCTCCTTGCCAGCGGTGAAGGCTACGTCCGTGTTGCCTCCCGCGCCCGCCGCGACGTCCGCCAAGGCGGTGTCGGTCAGGTCAGCACAGCGGCGTCCGCGCCAGGGGCCGAACGGCACCTTCACCAGCAGCGCCGGCTCGTCCGACCAGGCCAGCAACTGCGGCAGGTCCACGACGGCCAGCATGTCGCGCAAGTGAAACGCCGTCACGTAGGCGTCTGGACCCGCCCGGTGCGCCGGCAGGCCTACCTCGCGGTCCAGCCCGGCAGGCTGGCGCCAGTAGCGCAGGCCCTGGTTGGAGTGCGTGGGCGCTTCGGGCCAGAGGCGCAGCGCGCACTTGTAGGTGCATACCCAACGCAGTCCCGCCGGCTGCACCGGGCGGCACCAACGCTGCTCGAACGCGGCACGGTGTGCGGCGAGCGCCAGGGGCGCAGGGCCTGGGTCAGCCTGCAGCACCGGGGGTGCCGCCGACTGCCACGGCGGAGCATCTGCCACATCCTCGTCCACGATGTGGTGGATGGCGGCAGTGGCCGGGGTGATCGGGTGGCCCGGCCGGACCAGCAGGGCGCCGGGGCCGCCGCGCAAGGCCCATCCGCCCTCTCCTGCGGTGACGTCCTGCCAACCGACCTCCACCACGCCGCCATCGGCGAAGCCTTGGCCAGTGGTTTCCAAATCAATCACGCGGACGAAGCCGCCTATATCCGAATTAGCCATGAGCCAGATATAGGATACGGCCAGCCTTGCGGCAGGGTGCGACGACGCCTCGCCGCACCCTGCCGGGCAGCGTCAGGCGGCGCGGCGGCGCCGTAGGGCCAGGGCAGCAATGCCGAAGCCTAGGACTGCCATGCTGGCAGGCTCCGGAACTTCGAACTGAAACAGCGCGTCCCCGATCGCCTGCTGGAACTTCGCCGTGGGGTGGATGGCGTCCCAATACTGGAACTGGCCGATGTTGGCGGCCTGGCCGGTTGCGGGGTCTATGGGACCACAGGCCGGGTTGATGTTCAGGAACGTCGCCGGCGTGTTGGTGACGCCGTCATAGCTGAGATAGCACGCCTGCGTCGTGTTGGTGATGCCGAGGCTGGCGGCGTTAGCGACCAAGGAGTTGTTGTAGGTGAACAGGTCGAACAGCTTGATGTCCGCCGACGAGTTCGCCGCCGCGAGGGTTGCGACGCCGTTGGCGATGCCGGCGTTGTAGGCGATGCTGCCCGCAGTGGCCGCCGCCGCCTGGCCGGCCGGCGAGAATGTGGTGAACTCGGGGATCACGCCGACGTCCGGGACGTTCACAACCAGCAGACTCTTGGCGCCGGCCGCAATGAGCTGGGCGATGCCTGCAATCTCGGCGCTGATCCCGTCAGTGAGGTAGGCCGTATTACCCTGGTGGGCTGCCGTCCGCACGTCGTTGCCGCCGATGAACACCGTCACCAGCGCATTTCCGGGCACGGCGCCGCCCACCTTGGCCAAGAATGCGCCGATCTGCGCGCCGAGGTTTGCCCCGGGCACACCCTGGGACGCCGCACGGCCCGTGGGGATCGAGGTGCCCGCCGTTGCCCCGGCCACCGCGTAGTTCGTGCCGGACGGGTAGCCAAGCCCGTGCACGTCCTGGAACGCGGTAGGGAACAGCGACGGGTCCTCCGTCAGGCCCAGCCGCTGCGCCATCACCTGCACGGCCGTCGGGCCGTTGGTGAAGCTGTCATGAAAAAACGGCGGCGACGGGAACTTGTGGCCCAGCGCGTCGACCAGGTTGCCGCGGTCCGACAGGCTGTCGCCGAACACGTAGTCGGCGCTGAACGGTGCGGCCAGCGCCGGCCCGGCCAATGCCATGACCGCCGCAACGGCCGACACGGCCCGCATGTGTTTGAAACTCATTCCCTCGCCTCTCCCCTGCGGCGGCCGCGGTCTTGATGACCTTTGGATCCCACCACTTACGGGAAAGTAACCACGGCTGGACGGGCGGGACAACTGCCTAACGTAAACGTCATGTCTCCAGCGCAGCCCCGTGCGCCTTGAGCACCGCCCGGCGGCGTATCTTGTGGCTGGGCGTCAACAGCCCGTTCTCGATGGTGAAGGGCGGCACCAGGGCGTGGCGGCGGATTCGCTCAGTCGGGGACAGGCGGGGGTTAAGCCGGGCGACCGCGGCGGCCACCGTCACCGCGTCGCCGTCCTCCGCCGGCACCAGCAGCGCGGACAGCCCGGCCTGGCCGTCGCCGCACACCACGGCCTGGGCGATCTCCGGCTCGTTCATCAGCAGGCCCTCGATCCGGGCCGGGGATACGTTGTCGCCGCCGGACAGGACGATGATGTCCTTCTTGCGGTCGGTGATGGTCAGGGTGCCGTCATCGCCGAGCGTGCCGATGTCGCCGGTGTGCAGCCAGCCGTCGCGCAGCACCTCCGCCGTCGCCGCGGGCTGGCGCCAGTAGCCGTCCATCACCAGGCCGCCGCGCACCAGGATCTCACCGTCATCCGCGATGCGCAGCTCGACGCCATCCAGGGGGCGGCCGACGCTGCCGGGCGGGTCGGTCAGGCGGTTGGTGGCGCTGATGACCGGGCCGGCCTCGGTTTGGCCGTAGCCCTGCAGGATCACCAGGCCTAGCGACTGGAAGAACCGCAGCACCTCCGGGTCCAGCCGGACGCCGCCGGACATGGCGGCGCGGAACCGTCCGCCGAAGCGCGCCCGCACCTTGCGCCGCACCAGGCGGTCGAGCACCGGGTCGGCGAGGTGGTCGGCCAGGGTCATGCGTCCCTCGGCCCGGCGCTGCCCCACATCCAGCGCACGCTGGAACAGGCGCTGCCGCCAGGGCGGCTCCCGCGTCATCGCCAGCAGCAACCGGCTGCGGACCAGCTCCAGGATGCGCGGCACGAGGGTTGTTATGGTCGGGCGCACCGCCAGCATGTCGGCGGCGAAGTGTTCCAGCCCGCGGCAATACACGATCTCGGTGCCCAGGGATTGCAGGAAGAACTGGCTGACGGTGTGCTCGAAGGAGTGGGACAGCGGCAGGCAGGACAGGTGGATCTCGTCATGCAGGCGGAGGGGCCGGACCAGCTCGTGCGCGCCGCGTATGTTGGACAGGATGGCGCGGTGCGGCAGCATCACCCCGCGCGGGGCGCCGCTGGTGCCGCTGGTGTAGATCAGGCAGGCCAGCGCGGTGGACGGGATCGCTGCCGCCTCGGCGGCGATGTCGTCAGGCAGCGCCGGGTCGTCCTCCAGGGCGGAAAACGGGTCGTTGTGGCCCGGCGCCATGCCGATCAGCCGGTCCAGCCCGCCTGTGAGATCAGCCCCAGCCTGCACCCGTGCGGCCAACGCCGCCGTGGAGGCGACCGCCACCCGCGCCCCGCTGTCCAGCAGCAGGTGCGCGTGGTCGGCGGGCGTGTTGGTGGTGTAGGCCGGCACCGGGACGGCGCGGATCGCCATCAGCGCCACCTCCAGGATCGGCACCTCCGGCCGGCTTTCGCTGCACAGCAGCACGCGGTCGCCGGCGGAGACTCCCCCTGCCCGCAGCCGCCGGGCGACGGAGGCGGCGCGGCGCGCGAACTCCCCCCAGGTCACGCCATGCCAGGCGCCGTCCTTGTGGTGGCGCAGCATCGGCCGGGCCGGCCAGTCGCGTGCCAGACCGAACATCATGGCCGCGAGGTTCGGCCACTCCTGGTTGCGGGAGGTATCCACGGTGCTGCTCCGATGCTTGCCGTGGGTGCGTGCCGTCCCACCTTTGAGCGAAGCCCCTACCAGCACGACAGGACCAGCGCCAGATGACCAGCAGCGCCCACGCCCCCGACGGCACCGCCGCCGCGCCTTCCGCCGTTGCGGAGAACCTGCCGGCCTGGGACCTGACCGACCTTTACCCTGCCCCGGATAGCCCGGAGCTGGCTGCCGACCTGGACCGGGCCGAGGCCCGTGCGCGCGCCTTCCAGTCCGCCCGCGCCGGCACGCTGTCCCACCTGCCCGGCGCGGAGCTGGCCGCCGTGCTGCAGGAGTTCCAGGAGATCGAGGAAATCCTGGGCCGCATCATGTCCTACGCCCAACTGCAGTTCAGCGGCGACGGCACCGACCCTGCCCTGGGTCGCTTCTACCAGATGGCCAGCGAGCGGGTGACGAGCATCAGCTCGCACCTGATCTTCCTGTCGCTGGAGCTGAACCGGATGGACGATACCGTGCTGGACGCCAAGCTGGCCGACCCGGTGCTGGCGCGCTGGTCCCCTTGGCTGCGCGACCTGCGCGTGTTCCGTCCGCACGAGCTGTCCGACGAGCTGGAACGGCTGCTGCACGAGAAGGAGGTGACCGGCCGCAATGCCTGGAGCCGGCTGTTTGATGAGACCGTCGCCGGCATGAAGGTGCCCGTGCGCGGCGAGGACCTGACGGTCAGCGCCGCCCTGAATAAGCTGTCCGACCGGGACCGCAGCGTGCGGCAGGATGCGGCGATGGCGGTCGGCGCGGCGTTCGAGGGCAATATCCGGCTGTTCTCGTTGATCACCAACACGCTCGCCAAGGACAAGGAGATCGTGGACACCTGGCGCCGCTACCCCCGCCCGGCCAGCTACCGCAACCGGTCCAACATGGTCGAGGATGAGGTGGTAGACGCGCTGGTGGACGCGATTACCTCCGACTACGCCCGGCTGTCCCATCGCTACTACAAGCTGAAGGCCAAGTGGCTCGGGCTGGAGAAACTGGAGCACTGGGACCGCAACGCGCCCCTGCCCGACCAGGCGGATCGGCACATCCCCTGGGACGAAGCACGGGACCGGGTGCTGTCAGCCTATGGCAACTTCTCGCCGGAATTGGCTGATGTGGGCCGGCGGTTCTTCGACCGGCCCTGGATTGACGCCGAGCCGCGGCCGGGCAAGTCGGGCGGGGCGTTCGCGCATCCCACCGTGCCGTCGGTGCATCCGTATCTGCTGCTGAACTATCACGGCAAGACGCGGGACGTGATGACCCTGGCGCATGAGCTGGGGCATGGCGTGCACCAGGTGCTGGCCGGCACCCAAGGTTATTTGATGTCCGGCACGCCGCTGACCCTGGCAGAGACCGCCAGCGTGTTCGGGGAGATGATGACCTTCCGCGCCCTGCTGGCGGGGGAAACGGACCCGAAGCGCCGCCGGGGCATGTTGGCCGCGAAGGTGGAAGACATGCTCAGCACCGTCGTCCGCCAGACTGCGTTCTACCAGTTCGAGAGCCTGGTCCACACCGAGCGCCGCACCGGCGAGCTGGTGCCGGAGCGGATCGGCGAGCTTTGGATGCAGGTGCAGACCGCAAGCCTTGGCCCGGCGTTCCACTTCACGCCGGATTACCGGGTTTACTGGTCCTACGTGCCGCACTTCATCCACACGCCGTTCTACGTTTACGCCTATGCCTTCGGCGACTGTCTGGTGAACGCGCTTTATGGCGTGTTCCAGGAGGGGCATCCGGGGTTCGAGCGCAAGTATCTCGACATGCTGCGCGCCGGCGGCACCAAGCGGCATAAGGAATTGCTGGCGCCGTTCGGGCTTGACGCCTCCGACCCGGCGTTCTGGCGTCGTGGCTTGGACGTCATCAGCGGCTTCATAGACGAATTGGAGGCCGAGTGATGGCTGACGACGTGCGCGGCCCCAACCTGTTTGGGGAATTCAAGCGGTTTGCCCGTACTTCCGGCGCTGTGGGCGGGATCGCTGCGCGGGTCGCGGGGGAGCGGGTATTCGGCATCAAGACCGACCGCAACGCCCATGCCGAGGATTTGAAGAACATACTCGGCGGCCTGAAGGGTCCGCTGATGAAGGTGGCGCAAATCCTGTCCACCATCCCCGACGCCCTGCCGGAGGAGTATGCGCAGGAGTTGGCGCAGTTGCAGGCCAACGCCCCGGCGATGGGTTGGTCCTTTGTCCGCCGGCGCATGGCAGGGGAGTTGGGGGCGGACTGGCAGAGCAAGTTCAGCAGCTTCGGCCAGGAGGCCGCGGCGGCAGCGAGCCTCGGCCAGGTGCATCGCGCGACGCTGCCGGACGGCACCGAGGTCGCCTGCAAGCTGCAATACCCCGACATGCCCAGCACGGTGGACGCCGACCTGCGTCAGCTCCGCCTGGCGATGGGCGTGTTCAAGCGTGTCGCCAAGGTGATCGAGGGCGACGAGGTGTATGCCGAGGTTGCCGAGCGGCTGCGGGAGGAGTTGGACTACCTGCGTGAAGCCGCGCAGATGCGGCTGTATGGCAACATGCTGCGAGACGAGCCGACTGTGACGGTTCCCCGGCCGATCGAGGGCTACTGCACCCCTCGCCTGCTAACGATGAATTGGCTGACCGGCACGGGGATGCAGGCCTGGATTGACGCGGAGCCGCCGCAGGAGGCGCGCAACGAAATGGCGCGGACGCTGTTCCGGGCCTGGTATATCCCGTTTTATGGCTATGGCATCATCCATGGGGACCCCCACCTTGGCAACTACCAGGTGCGGAGCGATGGTGGGCTGAACCTGCTAGACTTCGGCGCGATCCGGGTGTTCCGGCCGCAGTTCGTGCAGGGCGTGATTGACCTGTATGAGGCGATCCGCGACGGGGACGAGGCCAAGGCGCAGCACGCCTATGAAGGCTGGGGCTTCCTGAACCTGAGCAAGGCGCAGATCACCAACCTGAACTTGTGGGCGCGCTTCATCTACGACCCGCTGCTGGACGACCGGGTGCGCCGTATCCAGGAGAACAACGATCCGGAGTTCGGGCGTTCTGTCGCCGAGCAGGTGCATGCCGGGTTGAAGGAGACGGGCAGCGTGCGGCCGCCGCGGGAGTTCGTGCTGATGGACCGGGCGGCGCTGGGTCTGGGCAGCGTGTTCACGCGGTTGCACGCGCAGCAGAACTGGTACCGGCTGTTCCACGAACTGGTGGATGGGTTCAACAGCGCGCAGGTGGCGGAGCGGCAGGCAGCGGCGCTGGCGGAGGCGGGGGTGCCGGGGAGCTTGTAGCTGTTTTTTTAGGTAGTAACAGCACATAGTACCTTGCATCTGCTCCTGTTTTTGTTATGCTCTCGTTCCGTAATGGAGAAAAATCAAGATGAGCGATGAAGCAGAGTCATCTCTTGGGGATCGGCTACTTCTGGGTGTGAGAAATCTCTGGAGCGAGGTCGGTGACCAGCGGAAGGTACTTGACCATCAAGGTCATGAGTTTGAAGGGATGAAAAGACGATTGAAAGCCTTGGAGAGCGAAGTTCATGGCCTGAAATCGTCCAAAGGTCGTGCGATTGCAAATAACTCTCGGCTGAAAGGCTCACTAGCCGAGGCTGAGGACAAGTTGCATAAGATTAGTCAGGCACTTAACTAAAGGTGATATGCCACAAGTACCTGCGCGCAGGTACTTGTGGCACTACTTTACTCTCTGCCTTTTGTAATAATCGTATCTATGTTTGACGAAACCTAACCCCTCAGGAAACCGACCGCCTCGCACCCGATCCCACCCACTTGCGCCTTCCTACCCCGTCAGCGCATCTTAATGGCCAAGCGGCAAGGGATGGGAACGCATGCGCCTCGCGGTGCTCAAGGAACGGGCGGCGGCGGAAAGCCGGGTGGCGGCTACGCCTGATACGATTAAGAAGCTGGTGGGCCTGGGTTTGCAGGTTGCCGTGGAAGCCGGGGCCGGCCAGACCAGCTCCATACACGACGCGGATTATCAGGCCGCTGGCGCCGAGGTTGCGCCGGATGCAGCGTCAGCACTTGCCGGGGCCGGCATCGTGTTCGCGGTCCAGGTCCCGGAGCCTGACGTACGCGCCCACATCCCCCAGGGCGCGCTGCTGGTTTGCATCAGCAACGCCCACGGCGACCCGGCGCTGGTCCCTGCCCTGGCGGCCGCCGGCATAGACGTCGCCGCAATGGAGTTGCTGCCCCGCATCACCCGCGCCCAGAGCATGGACGTGTTGAGTAGCCAGGCTAACCTCGCCGGCTACCGCGCGGTGATCGAGGGTGCGGGCGCTTTCGATCGTGGCTTCCCGATGATGATGACCGCCGCCGGCACCGTGCCGCCGGCACGTGTGTTCGTGATCGGCGCTGGCGTTGCCGGGCTGCAGGCTATCGCGACTGCCCGCCGGTTGGGCGCTATCGTGTCCGCCACCGATGTGCGCCCGGCCGCCAAGGAGGAAATCAAGTCCCTCGGCGGTACTTATGTCGGCGTCGAGGACGCGGAGACCGCGGCCCAAACTGGTGCCTACGCCAAGGAAATGACCGACGCGTTCCGCCAGAAGCAGGCGGACCTGATGGCCACGACCGTCGCCAAGAACGACCTGGTGATCTGCACTGCGCTGGTGATGGGCCGCAAGGCGCCTGTCATCCTGACGCAGCCGATGGTGGACTCGATGCGCCCGGGCAGCGTGGTGGTGGACCTCGCGGCGGAGGCCGGAGGCAACTGCGCCGCGACCGTGCCTGGCCAGATGATTACAACGCCCAACGGGGTGAAGGTCGTCGGCTACGTCAACTGGCCCAGCCGCATCCCGGTCGCGTCCAGCACCTTGTATGCCCGCAACCTGCTGACCTTCCTGACTACCTTCTGGGACAAGGACGCGGGCAAGCCCGCCCTGCCCGAAACGGACGAGATCGTGCGCGGGGTCATGCTGACCCGCGGCGGCCAGGTCGTCCACGCCCAATTCCAGCCGGCTCAAGCGGCATAAGCGAGGCTTCTCCCCGATGAATCCGAATCCCTTCGCGGACCAGGCCGCGCGCATTGCCGAGAACGCTGCGGCCCTGGCCAACCAGCTGCAGGCCTATGGCACCAACGTGATCGCCGTCGTCGAGCCGACGGCCACGGCGGTCGAGCCGTTCATGTTCCTGCTGGCGATCTTCCTGATGGCCTGCTTCGTCGGCTATTACGTCGTGTGGAACGTAACGCCGGCGCTGCACTCGCCGCTGATGGGCGTCACCAATGCCATCAGCTCCGTGATAGTGGTCGGCGCCATGCTGGCGCTCGGCCTGTCGGACAGTGTCGCCGCGCGCATCTTCGGGTTCGTCGCGGTGATGCTGGCCAGCGTGAACATCTTCGGCGGCTTCACCGTCACCCAACGGATGCTGGCCATGTTCGCGGGCAAGAAGCCTACGGTCGTTAAGGGGACGAGCAAGTAGCATGAGCGCCTCCTGGACCTCGTTCTTCTACCTCGTCGCGGCAGTCCTGTTCATCCTGGCCCTGCGTGGGCTGTCCGGCCCGCGGACCGCACGGGTCGGCAACCAGTTTGGCATGGCCGGCATGGCCATCGCCGTCGGCGTCACGCTGTTCCAGCGCGGCATGTCCGGCTCGGGCTTCGCGCTGATCGTGCTGGCCATCGCCATCGGCGGCAGCGTCGGCGTGGTCGTGGCCCGGCGCATCCAGATGACGGCGCTGCCGCAGCTTGTTGCCGCGTTCCACTCACTGGTCGGCCTAGCGGCCGTGTTCGTCGCCGCCGCGGCGCTGAATGCCCCGGCGGCCTTCGGCATCGGCGTGCCGGGCGCGATACACCGGCAGTCGCTCATAGAAATGTCGCTGGGCCTAGCCATCGGCGCCATCACCTTCTCCGGCTCCTTGATCGCGTTTGCCAAGCTGGACGGGCGGATGCGCGGCGCGCCGATCCTGTTCCCGCGCCAGCACCAGCTCAATGCGGCGCTGGGCATCCTGCTGGTGGTGCTGGTCGTCCTGTTCGTGCTCGGCGGCAGCCAAGTGCTGTTCTGGCTGATCGCGCTGCTGGCGCTGGTCTTGGGCTTCCTGATCATCATCCCGATCGGCGGCGCGGACATGCCGGTCGTGGTGTCCATGCTGAACAGCTACTCCGGCTGGGCGGCCTGCGGCATCGGCTTCACCATCCAAAACCTAGCGCTGATCATCACCGGCGCACTGGTCGGCGCGTCGGGCGCGATCCTGTCCTACATCATGTGCAAGGGCATGAACCGCTCGATCCTGAACGTTCTGCTGGGTGGCTGGGGTACGGATGCTGGCGCTGCCGGGCCGGCGGTTGCTGGCGCGGGCGGCGAGCAGCGGCCGGTCCGCGCCGGCAATGCGGACGATGCGGCTTTCATCATGAAGAACGCCAGCAAGGTCATCATCGTGCCGGGCTACGGCATGGCGGTGGCACAGGCGCAGCACTCGCTGCGGGAGATGGCGGACACGCTCAAGAAGGAGGGCGTGGAGGTGAAGTATGCCATCCACCCCGTTGCCGGCCGCATGCCGGGCCACATGAACGTGCTGCTGGCGGAGGCCAACGTGCCCTATGAGGACGTGTTCGAGCTGGACCAGATCAACAGCGAGTTCAGCACTGCCGATGTGGTTTACGTGATCGGCGCTAATGACGTGACCAATCCGGCCGCCAAGACGGACCCCAAGAGCACCATCTACGGCATGCCGATCCTGGACGTGGAGAAGGCCAAGACCGTGCTGTTCATCAAGCGCAGCATGGCATCGGGTTATGCCGGGGTGGAGAATGAACTGTTCTTCCGCCCGAACACGATGATGCTGTTCGCGGATGCGAAGAAGATGACGGATGAGGTCGTGCAGGCACTGGGACATTAGAGCATGTTCGGATCAAACGGCTTTGTTTGACCGAACAAATGCTCGCCAAAATAACAGCTAGTGCGGGTTTGGTGCTTCCATCTGCACCAAGCCCGCGCTAGCGGACGCGCTCAGGATCGCGCATTCGGCGGGACGTGACGCCGCAGGCAGGCTGCCGTGCCTGCGCCCGCAGGGATTGTGCCAAATGCCGGAAACCGCGGATTCCAGCGGTTTCGCGGATTCGGATAGGTCGGGCTGGGCGAGCGGACCAGCGGAGGAATCCCGGCCGACCCGCAGGTGATGCAAACCGCCGGGACCGGACAACGTGGCTCTGCCCGGCATTATCGCTTGGACAAGCCAAGGTCCGGACCGGCCGCCCTCCGGCACCATCATGTTACGATCCCCGTCCGGCCCGGCGAACACAGCATGACGCACGCCTGCGCCGATCACGGTGCCGGACAAGCGCGGCGGCAACGCGGCGGCGGCAACGACTTCAGCAGCCGGCGGCGGCGGACGGCGACCGGGAATGAACAACGGACGCTCCAAGACGGCCTCTGCCCATTGGTCCGGCTGTTGGGAGGCCAGCGGCGGGGGTGCCGGCAATGGTGACGGGACAGCCGGTCCAGCAGACGGAGCCGGCGCGTCCCTGCCCAGCACGGACACCTCGGTCCCGATCACGGCAGCAAGTGAAACGGACAACATCATAGCACATGCGGCTGGCGTCACATTGTCCTCCCACCGGATTGGTGCGTGGTGGCCAGAGCGGCTCGCTTCCAGGCGTGGACGCAGGCCGCTCAGGCTTTCTCGGTTGCGGGCAGACGCCTGCAGTGTCAGGGCCGGTCAGTCCGCGTCCGGACCTGGCTGCGACGTGCTCGGAACCGGCAGGACCAGGCTTGCTGGAGCCCGCGCGTTCTGGCGCAGATGGGTCAACCGTGCTCGTGGCGAGCGCGGGTAGGTGGCCCCTCCCTGCGCTGCAGCGCCTGGGGTGCAGATCACCCAGGCGATGCCCGGCGCCGGCGCCGGCGCCGCAGCCGGCGGCTGAGTGGACGCCCCGGGCAGCAGGGCGAGCGCCGCACCTAGCAGGGGTGCGGCGCCGCGAACCATCGCGTTGAGCAGGGCTGTCATCCCCGCCTACGGGACGCTGGCTAGCGCGGCCAGGCCCAGCTTGGGCATGACCCTGATACGCGCCATCATGCCCCCGTCCTCATGCTCCAGGATGTGGCAGTGGAACACGAAATCGCCGACCTCCCGGAAGGGGATGCCCACGAAGGTGCTGCTCGGCTTGCAAGCTCCTGACTGCACCGTGGCCAAGGTGCCGTCGCAGGCAAGCGAGTTGGCGGCCGGGGTTGGACGCGGCAGGGGCACGTTGTCGTGCAGCACGATGTTGCCATTGAGGAAAGGCAGGATGCTGGTGCCCGGTGACGTGCCGCCGGCCAGCAGCAGGAAGCGGGTCTGGTGGATGTGGAAGTTGTGGTCCTCGCTGGTGAGGTTCACCAGTTCCCACACCTCGAAGGCCGAACCGCCGTTGGGCAGCGGGACGCAGACCATGGGCGTCTTCGGGTCAAATTCCTGGATTGCCAGGCGCGTCGCCTCGATATCGTGGCCGGCCGCGTCCACCTCGACGTAGCCGAGGCCGAAGCTGGTGAGCGTCGGGTAGCCGAACAGTATCTTGCGGCGATGGCCCGGCGGCAGCGGCGGGCAGTTGGACGAGGCCGTCCCCGCAGCGATCGAGGGAGTGATGCCGTTGGCGGACAGCAGCAGCCCCGGTTGCAGCACGGCCCCCGTGGACGGCGTCGTGACCGTGCTTCCGGCCGTGGCAGCCGGGACCAAGCCGCTCGTGCCGGGCGTCTGCAACACGGACGGCGCACCGAGCTGGCCGGTGGTGGTCAGCGCCGTCTTCGACGATGCGCCCAGCAGAACGACAGGCGCAGCCGCACCGGAACGGGGCGCCAGCGTCACAGCCGCAAGGTCAATCTGCGGCCAACGGTCCCCAGCGCTTAGGTTGCCAAGGGTGTCGCCCGTCGCATACTCGGCAGTGCGGAACACCGCGTTCACCGGCGCGGCTGAAGCGTTCAGGACCCGCACCTGCACGCGGGCGCTGGGCATCATGCGCAGGCTGGTGGCGCAGACCGGACGGTGGGACAGGCCGGCCACCGAGGCCGGGCTTATGCCGGGGCACTCGGTCAGCTTGGCCTTGCCGCCCAGCGCCGCGGTCAGGGACGCCAGATCGGCGCCGGGGAGCAAGTTGATCGTCAGGCCGTCAATGGCGATCAACTGCACCGGCAGGGCCTGGCCGGTTTGCGCGTCGTTCAGGGACAGCTCGTAGGACCGGCTGCCGCCGGCGTTGACGATGCGCCACAGGTCGCCAGCCGGACCCACGTTGATGGTGGGATAAACCTGGCCATTGACGGTATGGACCCAGTAGCCCCCGGTGTAGTTGGCGTCCGGCCCGCCATTTTGCCCGGGACAGGCGCCCTGGCGAGCCGGGGTCGCGGGTGCGCCGTCGCAGAAACCAGGGTTGGGCTGAACATGCAGCGCGCCGCTGGCCTTGATCTGGGTGTCCTTGAGGATCAGGTGGCGCACGTTGGATGCCGCAACGGCAGCCTTGCACGCTGCGTCCCCGCACTCGTCGGCGGGGTTGCCGATGGTCAGAATGCCGGCCAGCCCGGCGTTGACCTGCGGCAGCGCGATGCCGTGCAGGTGCGGATGGAACCAGTACAGGCCCGAGGGATGCGTCGCCTCAATGTTGTAGAGGTAGTTCACCGGCTGCATCGCCAGGTCGCTGCCGGGGTGGGCGTGGGGCAGCAGCTTCCTGGGGTTGGCCGGGTCCAGCAGCGCCTGGCAGTTGGCGGGGACGCTGCCGTCCGCGGCGTGCGGAACACCCTGGTTCTTGGTGTTGTCGAGTTCCACGAAGACGTAGTCGCCGTAGGTGTCTGTGGAAGTGACGGCTCGGTGCGGCTCGACGATCAGGCCGTGGGTGTGGATGTTGGTTGGGTTGTTATACAGGTAGCAGTTGTCGGCCACATGATCGGCGCCGTCGGCCAAGGGCAGGTTGTTGACCAGGCGGATGCGAAGGACATCACCGGGCTGCAGGGCGAGGCGCACGCCGCCAAGCCCGGCGGCCTTGACGCTGCCATTCGGGCACGCGGTGGCGGTCGGCGACGGAAGCGCACAGACTTCATAGGTCCATGGTTGCGTCGCTATCGGCCCGAGCTGGGTGACCGGCCGTTGCGCGGCGATCATCAGGACGCTGAGCGATCCTGATTGGCTCGCGAACACCGGAGGGTCCTGCAGCGGGGCTGCGGATGCGCCCGACATGCCGAAGCCAAGGAGTGCAAGAGCAGCAAGACGGGCGCCGCGAAGTCCCCTACAACATGTTTGGGCTGTGTTCATGACATTCTCCCTGTTAGCGGCGTTCTGTCGTTCACCAAGATGCGCATCCACTGCGCAGCAATCCCAGCCGAGGAACTGGCGTCGCCGGACATCACTCACTTTGTATAAGTTGTAATGAACCTGCGTCTCGACTTTTATTCCTGGTTCATCTGTGGCAGTCAATCCACCATTCGGATTATATTATCGTATGCAAACATTTGTTATTTGAGCAATCTGTTGTCATGAGGATCTTCCTGCTAAAGCCGCGGATGGATGGCCGCTGGCCTGAAAGCCCGTTTTGAAAGGGATTGTGGGCGAGGTCTGACGGTGTGACCGGGACGGGTGGTGTGGCGTTCCAGGCGGTTTGCCCGTCATGGAGCTTGGCATGTGGACGCCTGAGGATCGCGCGCT
>JAABUT010001646.1_pt1 | contig 24650 bp, 17 predicted proteins | sample 5559281 | NCBI WGS metagenome assembly JAABUT01 (sample SAMN10711880, study PRJNA513359) | rock metagenome | isolation source: Antarctica rocks | place: Antarctica: Victoria Land, Ricker Hills nord | collected 2016-01-04
AGAGAGCTGAGGAGTGAGTGAGGCGAATGTTAGTACAGACTGTAGTGGATTGGCAAGCCTTGGATTGAATTCATGCGACAGCTGTGCAGGTGGTGAGAGACTGGATTCCACGTAGTGTCAATCATTATGATCTTGGTAGATGAAGAAATCAAAAATGGTCTTCTGTCGAATTGCAAAGTTTCCGGAAACAAATAAGCGATCATGTGATTTCTTCTGCGTTGTCGTGCACTATTCTAGCGCTGATCTATTGCCGCCGGGCGCGTACAGCTGGCCGGGGGGTTGGAAGTTCATCGGGGTTTGGGGAAGAAAATCCTTACCCCAAATGAGGTTAATGTATAGGCTTAGCATGTGCTCAGTATATAAACGATTCAAGTGCGAACGCTAAGATCCCGACCCCAGCCCACTAAAAATCGACCCCCAGCCGAGCTGTAACCCCCACATCTTCTACCACTACTATAATTAAGACCATACTGCGGCAGTTATATTGCACTTACTTCCAGGTTTTTGGGCAAAAAAGATTGAGCAAAAAGGCCGGTGGGTGTTGGTGGCAATGTGTTGTGTGAAGGTAAGAGATTGCTTCATGAAGACGCAGCGATGATGACATAAATATCCTGAATCGAGGCCGATTCGATATTTGGTCGCTTGGAACTCCGTTATATACGATTTGTTTCTAGCTAAAATGAGTGAATGTAAAAATTTATCATCCTAATGCTCAATGATCCGGAGTACACCCGTACAGCATCCATTCTGAAAAATTCCGTTTGCTGCGAGACAGAGATGTAACAATAAGGCTGTCATGAGATCCAATAACTCGAAACCAGGGACATAGAACCTGATTATTCATCGTCATCACGAACGCAACGCTTCAACATGGCCATTTCTATCGTCATACCCGGTCCAAAGCTGCAAGCCATTACATTCTCTCTCCCTTCGCCCATCTTACGCAACTGATCGAGCACGACCAACACGGTAGGGCTCGACGAATTACCATGATTTTTGTAAACATCAAACGACGCGCGCAGCTGCTCGTCATGGAGTTCCATTTTGTTCTGGACACCGTTCAAGATTGCAATGCCGCCGGGATGTAATGCCCAATCGAAGTCTTTCGCTTCGACCGGTTTACCGCTGGTGGCAAGATTGCTGTCAGATGGGAGAAAAGGCTTCAATTGTTCGAACATGGGCGTTATGGCTTTGAGGGCCAAGTTCGGGACCTCCTTTGTCAAGGTGGCTCTGAATCCGAAGGGATCGGCCATGAACTCCAATTCTTTGGCCGTGCCGGGCATGGTCGCAGTCTCCCAATTGATCAAGGAGTAGATTGCTGCGTTCTTGGCTCCTCTTGTGAGCTCGTTGCTAAGAACAAAAGATGCTGCGCCGTCGGAGAAGAGAACGGGCGAAATCTTGGTCTCGGGGTGCTCCACGACTTCTTCGAGATCACATCGAACATTGATGCTGCAGATCTCGCATGCGAATACCAAGACTCTTGCCGCCCGGCCGCGCATCGAGGCCGATTGAGCCATAGACGCTGCAGCACGCATCGCCGAGAGTCCACCGGCACACCCAACGCCGTGCAGTAGTGTTCTGTCGGTTTCTGGCCTCAAACCGAGTTTCTGGGCCACCAGGAGGTCGAAGCCGGGATTGCCGGCGTTGGTGCAAGTTACTGCCACGATGTGGGTGATATCGCTAGGTGCGTAGCCAGACTCACGCATAGCTTTCTTGCATGCTTGGACGGCCAAATCGACGCCTGCCTTACGGAATATTCTGTCCAGCTCGGAAATTGACGGTGCCGTTGAGCGGCTCCAGAAGGGATCCTCATACGCTTTGATGGTTGATCGATGCTTGATCAAAGTGGATTCGTTGATGGTTAGGAGCTTCTTGATCCTGAATCACGGTCAATGTCAGTCCGTACTTGTGCGTCCTATTTGTCCGATGCTTTACTTACCCTGAAGTTTCAAGGTCGTACCACTTCTTGATAAAACCTTCCAAGTTTTCAGGTCGGAATAGGAAAGGCGGGTATTGAGACCCTAAGCCGGTAATATAGAGACCTGGAGTCTCCTTGAAAGGCGTGCTGGTGCCGGAAACGGGTGCAAGAGATACAACCTCGTGTGCATCTATAACGTAATCGTTCTTGATAGCCATCTTCGGCCCTACCAGCGGTACTCGATAGGAATCGAGAGGCTCGAATCTGGGCTGAGGAGCGATATCGACATTGGCGGTCGAGACCCTAGTTGCTGCCATTGTAGAATGATGATCAAATGTGGAGTGAAATGAGAAGAAGAGTGCTTGGAAAGGGAAGTGCTTATTTACAGAACCAGGTAGTTGATACCGACACAAGTTCTGGGACAGGTGAAAAAGAAGAATTAGTGGAGAAGACCCAGACGGATAAGTGGCCCTATTGCATTGTGCTTTTCTCGAACACGAGCATAGACTTGACTGAGCACTAGGGTACGGATAATAGACATGGTAGATTGCCGATCATGGATAAGCAAAGTATGACAGTGGGTGGATAGAAGAAGAATTGGAGGTCTAGATCGTAGCAGGATCCACAGACCGACTTCACTTCTAAACGGATGCAACGTCGAACCCAGACCTGACTGCAGGTACACTTCAAAGCATGCCTTTCAGCACGTGGCAAATCTTCCGTTGTTTGCAGCGGGTGGGGCTGATAGCGTAGTAAATCCTATAAGCACGTTTTTGGAGTGCTCCTTCCCGTCTCTTTCCTGTCGTGGTGGTGTAAAAATAAAGATTCGTGGTGTGCAAGGGATGATTAAATACCGAAATCTGAATACCATACGGTACCGTGCATATTGTACATACCATACCTGCTAAATCTCACTAGGCCCCCCCTTGCGAACTCCCTTTAGCGGTTCACTTCTACGATTTCTATATAGTAAATTTCTATCACAACTTGCCTGGCTCGTGAAATAGGTCTTATTGTCTAAAGCCCCCAAAAAACTCCAACACTTAACCCCGGAATACCGAAACTAAAAGCTCCGGGCGCCAGCCCTGCCAAGACTGAGCCGTGAGGGAGTTCGCTATTTTCTCGGAAGTCAGGAGTCGGAATTCGAGGTTGATTGAAGTCAGCAACATCCTGTCTTACTACTCGTAAGACACATCTTACGGTAAGATACTCACAGTCGGGTCTAGATAAGAGCTCAACCACCCTCTTACATGAGAATCGCCTCTTGTATTGCGACATCTGCCCATTGTTCCATCCTCCAACCCTCCAATCCTCCAATCCTCCAATCTTCCAAACTTCCAAACTTCAAACTTTTACATCTCCATAATTCCTTGATTCAGTTTAGTCGGGTTAGTCGGGTTTGTGCTTTCATTTCAGCTACGCTGCTGCAGACTACAATGACTATACTCGCCATCGTGTCTTTATGCTTCCAGGCAGCATTACATCAAATGCCCTTGGAATTCTCTGTGCCTTTGAACATCATACGTTTTAGCTTGCAACCCCCTCTCTTTCTAACTTCCTTTACCCTACCACAGTATATTCTCTTGTTCTTCAACAATCATTGAATTGCCCCGCCTTTCTCCCACTCGCTGCCAAGCCCCCTTCCCAGTATGTCTCCATTCATGAGCGAAGAGCCCAACGGCCATACCAACGGCTTCTCCAATGCTTCTTCCAATGATATTAACGCCCACACGAACTTGACTACGAACGGACATGGTGAGGGATTACATGACGTGAATGGGTACTCGAATGGTACCGACGGGCCTGGTGGGCTCTCCAGTGGTGGGTCCAATCATGTTGTCGAGCCGGTGGCAATTGTTGGCATGGCCATGCGACTTCCCGGCGGTATTCATGATGCCGAAGGTTTCTGGGATCTCCTCGTCAATAAAAGGAATGGCCAATGCGGTGTGCCATCCGATCGCTACAATATCGATGCCTTCTACGGTCCAGGTAAACCGGGCCATGTCGGCACGCAGTATGGGTACTTCTTGGAGGATCTAGATCTGGCTCATATAGATGCCTCTTTCTGGTCAATGACCAAGCAAGAAGCCGAGCTTATGGATCCGCAGCAAAGATTGCTCTTGGAGGTCGTACACGAGTGTCTGGAGAACGCCGGGGCAAAGGATTGGCGGGGGAAGAACATCGGCTGCTACGTAGGTACCTTTGGAGAAGACTGGCTTGATATGGATTCGAAAGACATAACAAATAGCCACATGTATCGCCTAACAGGTTACGGTGACTATGTTATCGCGAACCGAGTGTCTTATGAATTTGATTTTAAGGGGCCGAGGTACGCCAAGAAGCCGATGGCTTAATGAAACTGAGCTGACAGTATGTTTTAGTATGACCATTCGGACCGCTTGTTCCTCCTCGTTAACGGGTCTTCATGACGCGTGTCAAGCTTTGTATAATGGGGATTGCAGATCAGCCATTGTCGCCGGTACCAACATCATCTTGACACCACGCATGACAATAGCAATGACTGAGCAGGGTGTCATATCCCCAACTGGGTCATGCAAGTCGTTCGATGCTAATGCCGACGGCTATGCTCGGGGTGAAGCAGTTTCTGCCCTATACATTAAGAAGTTGAGCGACGCTGTACGCGATGGAGATCCCATTCGCGCTGTGATCAGATCGACTTGCATTAATAATGATGGGAAGACAGTGGGTCTTACAAGCCCAAGCACGGAAGCCCATGAGGCTCTGATCCGCAGAGGCCATCAACTTGCAGGTATTCATGATCTCTCAAAGACGGCTATGATCGAGTGTCATGGCACTGGTACTAAGGTACGCGGAATACGTTCTATACACGAATAAATCTCTATCTTCTCATGCAAAAATGCTAATAACGTAATACTTAGATCGGAGACCCTATTGAGACAAAGGCTGTCGCTAACGTTTTCGGCGAGCATGGTATCTACATTGGCTCGGTATTGTCCTCCAATCTGTGAAAAATGCTACAGAGGCTGATTAGCTAGGTCAAACCGAACCTCGGTCATTCTGAAGGTGCATCGGGGATTTCTAGTGTCATTAAGATGGTTTTGGCCCTAGAACACAAAACAATTCCTCCTAATATAAATTTCAAGAAGGCTAACCCTCAGAGTCAGTTGAAAGCAGACCTATTGTTCGCTTTCGAAAGCTAATCTCTGTTCGATAGTCCCTTGGGAGCAAGCAAAATTGAAAGTCCCCGTCAACGCTACGCCATGGCCCGCAGATCGAGCTGAAAGAGTAGGGGTGAACTCATTCGGTATTGGTGGAGCCAATGCACACGTGAGTCAGTTTCCAATGGTAGCCTGCGACAGTTCTAAAGCAATGTGTAGGTGTTACTTGAGTCTGCAGCTGCTCATGGTTTCGATCGAACTACTCCACCGGTTGATGTAAGCCAGGAAAGACCCAATCTTCTCGTCTTCTCCGCGAAACACCCTGAGTCTCTACGCCGTTCGGTGGACAACCACGCATCGTATCTAAGCTCTCATACCGACTCGCTAAATGACATGAGCTACTCCCTCAGCACCAAACGCCAACCACTCTCACATCGTGCATTCTGTATCGCATCGGAAGACAATCCTTTGGAACCGTCGCGCATAAACAAAACTGCAGATATTCCAAATCTGATTTTCACTTTCACGGGACAGGGCGCCCAATGGGCGCGAATGGGTAGAGAGCTCATTTTGAAAGAGCTTTCGTTTAGTGACTCTATCAGCGGGTTGGACAAGGTACTTTCGTCACTGCCGGAAAGCCCACCATGGAGCTTACGAGGTAGGAGCTTCGCAATAGCCCGGGCCTAGCCTACTGTTGACTAACCCACGCAGATGAGATTCTCAAACCAAAATCACGGAGCCGCCTCTCAGGAGCTGAGTTTTCTCAGCCCTGCTGTACTGCAATACAAGTTGCTTTGGTAGATCTCTTAACGAAATGGAACATCAAGCCGGCAGGTGTTGTCGGTCATTCTTCGGGAGAAATCGCCGCTGCATACGCAAGCGGCGTTCTCACAGCAGAAGAAGCCATTCTTATTGCTTACTATCGTGGACTGGCAACTTTGGGTCTCGGAAAGATTCACCGAGGTGGAATGGCTGCTATCGGTCTTGGTCGCGATCAAGTCACACCGTATCTTCGCACCGGCGTCATCATCGGCTGCGAAAACAGCCCGAACAGTACCACACTGACAGGTGATATTGACACTCTCGAGCAAATTATGGGGAGCATTCAAAACGACCAGCCCGAAGTGCTCGTTCGGGCTCTGCACGTCGAATGCGCTTATCACTCTCGTAAGCACCCAGATGCTTTATAGCACGTCCAATCTTCTCCTTGTCGCTTTCAAAACAGCAACTAATTTTCAAAATGTGTAGATCACATGAAAACGGTCGAGTCCAAATATCAAAGACTTCTGGGCAAAGTCATTCACGCAAAAGAGCCAACTGTACCATTTTATTCGTCTGTTACAGGAGGGCTGTTGAGGAATGGCGAAATTATCTCAACTTCCTACTGGGTACAGAATCTGACCTCTCCTGTTCTTTTCCTCTCTGCTGTCAGCGCTATAATCGAAACCTTTTCACAACCGCTGGCCATCTTAGAAATCGGACCTCACTCGGCTCTTGCAGGGCCAATCAGGCAGATAATAAGGAAGGAGGCCAAGGACGCGCACTACATTTCTACGTTGGTCCGGAACGAAGACGCGCTGATGGCTTTGCTGAAGACCGCTGGAGAACTGTGGATCAGCAATGTTGATGTCAACTTTGATTCCATCAACCCCTCTGGCGAGTTCCTTACCGATCTCCCGACTTATCCGTGGAATTACGACGGTCAATATTGGTACGAGAGCCGTCTATCGAAGGAGTGGCGGCAGCGGAAGTTTCCTCATCATGAAATCCTAGGTGCTCGGCTGGCCGAAACCTCTGAGGTCGATCCGACTTGGAGGAACATGTTACGTCTTGATAACGTTCCTTGGATTCAAGACCACGAAATTGCTCATGATATCTTACTTCCAGCGGCTGGCTACATTGCTATGATCGGTGAGGCCATTAGACAACTCACCAACTCAGACGATTATACTGTCAGAAATGTCGACTTCATATCGGCGCTTATAATGAATGAAGGCAAATCCGTTGAAGTCCAAACACATCTCCGCAGGGCTCGCCTTACTACTACGCTCGATTCCGAATGGTACGAATTCTCGATTGCCTCGCTGAACGGTACAACATGGGCTAAACATTGTGTTGGCCAAGTGAGAGGAGGAGCTGAATTCAAGATGCCAGTACCCACTATAGAGCCTCTTCAGCGCCAGGTTCCGTCGAGTACTTGGTATCGTGTCATGGCGAGATTTGGCCTCAATTACGGTCCTAAATTCCGCGGTCTATCAGATATCAGCGCACATGTGTCAGAACGAAAAGCCGTGGCCACATTGAATGACAGCCTTGGAGGGAAGGAATCTCCATATCCGCTCCATCCAGCCACTATCGACAGCTCTTTCCAACTGTTTAGTTGCGCAGCCTTCAATGGAGTCGGCCGCCTATTCACCAAGTTGTCAATTCCCACACATATCGAAGAGCTCTACATTAAACCTACAAAGGAGAGTATTGCGATTCACGCGGAGGCAGAGTCTTCCTCCAAAGGAACCCTCTCAGGGAACCTTGTGGGCGTCTCTGCTGGTGAAATCGTGATCGATTTGAAAGGCCTTCGAATGACTCCCCTTGGTGACAACAATGAGGGCCAGAATGAGGACCCCCATGCCGCTGTTGAGCTGGAGTGGAAAAGTGACGTAAACCTACTAGACGCGACACAACTCATGCGACCAGCCAAGGACATTACGAAGTCCCACCTTCTGGTGGAAAGACTTGCCTTGGCTTGTATGCTCGAGTCGAATTTCCGATTGCAGAATGTGCAAACTGCTCATCCACATCTTGAGAAGTTTCGCGCATGGCTTGACACAAGACGAGAGCTGGCTGTTGAGGGTCAATATCCAACAATCCATGATTGCGCATTGATATCAGAATTGGATGATACGCAGAGAGCAAAGCTAATTGAACAGCTCCTTGCCCAATCGCTGGATACAGAGGCCGCAGCTGTCGCGACCGCAATCCACCGAATCATGAAGCTCTCCACGGAAATCTTTCTCGGCAACACAAATCCGCTGGATTTACTAATGGAAGACGATATACTAACGAAGGTATACGACTTCATGCAGTTGTGGGATAACTCAGAATTCTTCGAACTTCTAGGTCACTACAAACCCGATATGAAGATCCTCGAGATCGGAGCTGGTACAGGCGGCACAACCAGTACTATTATACCGCATCTCCAATCCACTTATGGGGAAAGGATGTACGGCTCTTATACATACACCGATGTCTCCGCCGGATTCTTTGTGGCAGCAAAAGAGCGTTTCAAAGCTGTTCAAGGACTTGAGTACGCTGTTTTGGACGTTTCACAGGACCCAATCCAGCAGGGTTTCGAAGCCGAGTCCTTCGATCTAATCGTGGCCACGAATGTCCTCCACGCCACCCCAAAGCTCAGTGAAACCTTGTCGAATGTGCAGAAGCTCCTCCATCCCCGTGGTCGCCTCTTCCTCCAGGAATTAGACCCTTCGACGAAGTGGATCAACTATGTGATGGGCGTTCTCCCTGGTTGGTGGCTCGGTGAGGAGGATGACCGACCAATAGAGCCATATGTCAATCCTGAGAGATGGAACAAGGAGCTCAAAAGCGCCGGCTTTGGTGGAATCGATGCAGTTGCATATGATGGACATCTTCTTAATAACATCATTGCCATGTCAGCCCGTAAAGAAATTTCAAAACGGGTCACCATATTGTTCAGAGGCGAGTCGACGCAGCATTCCGGAGGGATCATTCAGCAGCTTCGCGAAAGACTTTATGAGCTAGATTTCTGTACGTTGGATCAGAATCCCAAACCCGGACAAGATATCGTTTCACTCCTCGACATTGAAGCACCTTTTCTCTACTCTGCCACAGAGAAGGATTTCAGCGCCTTCAAGAGCTTTGTCTCTCGTATCCAGGATGCCGGGGTACTTTGGGTGACCGGAGCAGCTCAGAACGGTTGCCACGACCCCAATTACTCTTTGATACTCGGCATGGCTCGAACAATTCGCACGGAGCTCCTGATGGATTTTGCAACGCTCGAGCTGGAAAGTTTCGATGATGCAGTTGCATGGAGAGCCACTGCTGATGTCCTACACGAGTTCCAGCACCGCGTTCGGGATTCAGACAATGATCCCGTCCTCGAATATGCCCTCTCAGATGGAAGGGTCCAGATTGGCAGATACCATTGGGTCTCAGTATTGAACGAGCTCTTGTCCGTGAAGCACGACTCCTATCCTAGGAGATTAGAGATTGGTAGGCCGGGCATCTTGACCACACTTGCTTGGAAACAAGACGAGCCTGCAGATCTGAAAGGCGAATTTGTGGAAATAGAAACCAGGGCAGTCGGACTCAATTTCAAGGTCAGTATGCCATTGCTCTGTGTAAGTATGCGTGTATATACCAGGTAGCTAACTTTTATCAAAGGACGTCTTGATGTCGATGGGAATTATAGAACTGGTGGGTCGCGGACTCGGATGTGAGAGTTGTGGAATTGTGAGTGCTTCCCGAGCAATCTCTTTTCAGGTCCAAATGCTTCTTAAATATCACATGATAAGGCTTGAAAGTCTTATATCTTGGAAATGAGATGCTGACACCAGAACTGCAGGTCAGAAAGGTTGGGCCTGAGGTCAAGCATCTCAAAGTGGGCGACCGAGTCCTCTGCTGTACCGATGGATCTTTTTCGACCACCTGGTCCATGAGTGAACTCTTTTGTGCAAAGATGCCAGACAGCCTCAGCTTCGAAGAAGCAGCTACGATTCCTCTCGTTTACGGTACGGTCATCGCCGGCTTAATGGACTTGGCGAAGCTGTCCAAAGGCCAGGTAAGTCACATGTTGATTGTAGAGATATCATGCTTGCTGAAAACTTACCCAGACTGTACTCATTCACTCTGCTTGCGGTGGCGTTGGCATAGCTGCTATTCAAATAGCCAAAATGATAGGAGCTGAGGTAAGCTACTGCAATATTCTCTTGAAAAACTACTAATGCCGCTTCTTGCAGATCTTCTGTACTGTGGGAAACCAAGAAAAGGTTGACTTTCTCATGCAAACGTTTACTATACCCCGAGACCGCATTTTTAATTCGCGAGACACAAGCTTCTTGCCAGATGTGCTTAGGGAAACCGGAGGCAAAGGAGTAAACGTGGTCCTTAATTCGCTTTCCGGTGAATTACTACATTCATCCTGGAAGTGTGTTGCTGATTTTGGAATCATGGTCGAAATTGGCAAGCGAGACTTCGTTGGAAACGGAATGCTGGCAATGAACCTATTCGAGAACAACAGAACATTTGTCGGTCTTGATCTGTCTCAGATCTGCTTCTATCGGCCCGATGCTATCCATGAGTAAGCTACTCCCTCGCTATCGCTCTGATGTGTGTTGCTAACAGTCGCTAGCCTTCTTCGTCGGGCAATGTTATTTTACGAGCAGGGCCACATCAAGCCTATCGCGCCCGTCAAATATTTCGACGCCGCTCATGTCGAGGACGCTATGCGTTACATGCAAAAAGGTTCACACATCGGAAAAATCGTCGTCACCTTCCCCGAAGACCCTATGGAGCTGGAGGCAACGACACATTCAAGAGATCTAGTCCTTCGTCCCGATGTGTCGTATCTGTCCATCGGAGGTCTCGGCGGCCTGGGTCGGTCTATCGCGTCATGGATGGTCGAGAAAGGCGCAAGACATCTAATCTTTTTTTCACGGTCTGCCGGCACTGTGACCAGTGAGGACCCTTACATAAAGGAACTAGCGGCCCGTGGATGTTCAGTCCAGACATTTTCTGGTAGCGTTTCTAACCTTTCAGACGTCAAAAGTGTCGTGTCTTCTGCTGCAAAACCTATCGCAGGAGTACTTCAAGCTTCCATGGTACTCAGTGTGAGTAATACCTTTTTGCAGCTTTTCAATACACTTCTGACCTGGACTTTCTCTCTAGGACGCTGCGTTGGGTGAGATGACCTTCGAACAATGGCAAAATGCTCTTCTGCCAAAGGTACAGGGTACATGGAATCTGCACGAAGCACTACTCGCGCAGAAGCAACCGCTCGATTTCTTCTTCCTCTTCAGCTCCGTCTCCGGAATAGGTGGGCAATGGGGCCAGGCAAACTATGCAAGTGGCAACACCTTCCTCGACGCGTTCGTACAATACCGCCACTCACTTGGCCTTCCGGCATCAGTCCTTGACATCGGCGCCATGGAGGATGTAGGATACCTGAGTCAGAACAGCAGCATCCTCGAAGCACTTCGGGCCACCTCCCTACACACGCTTCATGAGCAAGATCTCCTTGACTCGCTCCAACTCATGATCGATCGCTCGAACCCGCCCCAACTTCTTCGGCCATCCTCATCTGCAGCTGCCACTTCTTCCCCAACGAACACAACCAGTTACGTCAACCCAAGCCAAGTCGCCATCGGGGTCCGCTCCACCCTCCCGCTCTCGGCACCGAACAACCGTACCATCTGGAAGAAAGACCCTCGTATGGCCGTATACCGCAACCTCGAGTCGCTTGGCGCCGGGACCTCCGCCTCCTTCGGCAACGAGGAAGGCCTCAAGCAATTCCTCCGCGACGCGAGCAAAAACCCAGCACTCCTGGATCTCCCTGACTCGATCACCTTCCTAGCCAAGGAGACAGGTACCACGCTGTTCGGGTTCATCATGCGCAGCGACGAGGAACCCTCTTTGGACGTGCCGCTGGTGAGCCTGGGGGTCGACTCGCTCGTCAGTATCGAGCTGCGCAACTGGTTCCGGCAGAAGGTGGGGGCGGAATTCACGGTGCTGGAGGTGGTGAATTCGAACAGCATTACGCACCTGGGCGAGCAGGCGGCGGCAAAATTGAAGGAGAAGTTCCAGGCTAGGAAGTAGGCTAATGATGATGAAACCATCGCCCAACACCTTTCACAACGCCACCGACTTGGTTTACCTACTGTGGCCATCTGCTCATTGGCGCCATCATGGCCTCTTGATACACTTTTGGTCAAGCGGTTCCCGCCCGCATGTGCATCATGGGACTGACTCATTTCCTTTCCCGCCTGTCCTGGTGCAAGGTCATCACTGCTTCCGTGTGGGTCTGTTACCAGCGGACCACAAATATATGAGAATCGTACACTATAGAAATGATAGAAATCTCTCCTGTTCATCATCCATCGAAAACCTATATCAAAATAAAATAACAAGTCTACGCACTATCCATCTGTTCAGTATTTAAGTATCATATCAATTATAGTCCACCGGCACAACGGTGCGCATGAAGAAGGAAAAAAGGCGGGCTAGGTAATCGCATGCATGTATGCCGCGGCTATGCTGTACAGTATGTTGCATCACACTTATGGAGTCTTCTTCCCCGTGAACGTTATTTTACCCCTCATCGATAATACGTATACCCATAGGGGGGGGGGTAAGTATACTATGTAGCTCGACCCCTTCCTACTCAGCAATAATGACTGGCCGTATTCTCGAGTTCATATAGATGGTAGGCTGTCGTTACTTGTCGTCACTGTCGTTTGAACCCCCTTTTTAGTTTAGCATGCGGAGTATTATAAGGTATTCATATCTAATGAAGCTACGTACCTCTAATTAGTCAGTCAACTTGGCTTCGCGTCAACAGCACGTAAAAATAATAGGACGGTGGTAAGAGGTGATTAGTCAATCAATCAATCAACTAATAAAGCGAACCTCTCTGTCACACAGGCCTAAAATCCCCCCTTATATCTCGATTTGTATTTGAGAAAGAATGGCCCAGAGAATTTGAAGGATATCCATTCCTAGTATCTCTTGCGCCAGTATAGAATCATGATAAAGCGAGATAATGTTGGAATTTCAGGTGTGATTTGGTTGGTAATCTCCGCCCTATAGGGCTGGGGGCCGCTAGTAGAGTTTTCACCTTCCACATCCTAGATAGCCTCCTAACAGCAACAACCAAAATATCAATATGCCCCCATATGACCTCGTATTCCAACAGATAAAATATACCTGACGAACGCCGTGACTTTCGTAAAATAGAATGCTACAAATTTTGCATGAACGCTAGGTAAATTCCCTTACTTTTTCTTCTCCGCTATAATCGATCGTCTATTCTTTTTTTTCCGCCGTCTTGCCTATGATTATGTTATCCGCGGCGACGTTTGTTTCCTCCATTCTGGCTGCGCTGGGATTACAATTGAAGATGTCCGTATTGACTGCATTTGTGTTCTTGTCATCAACGACAACAGCGTCAGGTATTACGGCAGCGGCGGCCAACTCGGGGTCCCCCTCCTTCATCTTTCTCTTCTTATGCCCCTCAAAACCTTGCTCTGTGGTCAACTTTTGATTCAGATCGTAATGCTTGATGAAGACCGTAGTCATGAGGGCAAGACCCGCCAATCCACACATGAGCGCCCAGATAGGGCGGATGCTATGCGCCAAGGCAGTCTTGAGGATCATTTTCATTGGATCTCCGTCCGGCATGGTGTTGATCTGGCGTATAAGCGACACCACGTTGAGGCTGTACGACACGGCAGAGCCTGACAGGGAAGGGTAGCTTGCCAAGTTGGCGGCCATGCGGTTCTGGAAGACGACACCACCGACGGCGACGCCGATGGTTTGGCCGAAGCAGCGGAAGAAGGTGAACATGGCGGCGGCGATGGCGATGTCTTTTGGCGGGGCGGAGGCTTGGATCGCGAGGGCCATGGCGGGGAAGAGAAGGCCGATGCCGATGCCGGAGACCAGCATCAGGAAAATCCAAGCTGGGATGGTGGTCGTGGGCGAGAGGAGGTAGAGCAGGCCGGAGCCCAAGGTGGTCAGGGTCCAGCCGAGCCAGAGCGCCCAGCGGTAGTGGCCTGTTTTAGCGGCGATGACGCCGACGACCGCCGCGCAAGGGACGACAGTCAGGGATTGCGGGAGCGCAGAGACTCCGGCAAGGACTGGGGTGAAATCTTGCGCGCCTTCGAAGAAAAGAGGCATGTAATAGAGGATGGACCAGAGGATGATACCGTGGATCCAGGTGAGGAAGTAGGCGATGTTGGTGTCTTTGTTTCTGAATATTCCAAGAGGGAGGAGGGTGTAGGTCGCAAACTTGGCTTCATAAATGACAAAGAGGGAGAGACCAAACAGGCCGACGATGATGGGAACGAGGGTGTGCCAGCTTGACCAAGCGTACATGACGCCGCCCCAGGTGATGGCTATGAGAAAGGATGTTGAAGAAGCGAGGAAGATGACAGAACCGAGGTAGTCGATTTCGCGAAGCTTTTGTTTCAGCGAACGTGTCCGACCCTCAAGTTTGAGAAAGGCAATGATGCCGGCGAAGCCAATAGCCACGATGGGCAAATTGAGATAGAAGATCCAGCGCCAGGCACCTGCTTGGGCGAGAGCGCCTCCAACCAGCGGACCGGCCACGCTACCGATGGCCCAGACGATACTAATGAGAGCGAAGTAGTTGCCTCGCTCGCGGAGAGGCACCATGTCGGTGATGAGAATTTCTGTGAGAGCGATGATGCCTCCGCCGCCAGTGCCTTGGATGGAACGGCCAACAAGCATCATGGTGAAATTCTTTGATACTGCGCAAACAATGGAGCCGACAGTGAAGAAGGTAAGGGCTAGGAGAAGGAGAGGGCGACGACCCCACAGATGGGAGAAAGCGACGAAATTAGGCTGCCAGACCATGGAGGTAAGGAGAAATGAGGTTCCGGCCCAGAAGGCTTCAATTGCGTTGCCATGAAGGGCGACGGTGATTACCTTGGAGCGTGTCAATCGTTGGTACGTACGAGATTTATAAAGGTCCTATGATCAGATGAGGAGGCTTACCGGCAAGGCTACAGAAATGATGGTGGCATCTAAAGCGGTAGCAAGATTGACGACGGCGATTGAAATAAAGGCAGCTAGAAGCCGCCAGCCTGGCTTAAACTTTTCCACCTCTTCTGAATTCGACTTTTCCATATCGGCTGGATTCGACTTGGCCGATGGCTCAACCATTTCTTCTATTCCTTCTGGGCCCATCCGCTCTGGCTTGCTTATCTCTGAGCCCGCCGGTGCCTCCATTCCCGTTCCGGGGGCGGCACACTGTGCTGAAGCAGGTTTTAAGGAATACTAGTGTCGTTCAAAAGAGAAAGATGAGTAGAGTGACAGCCAACGACTTTCTGGCATGATGAGTGTTGGAGAGGAAGATGGCCAGAGTCTATGTCAACAATACCGTTGAGAGGAATATGGCTAGTGTTGTCGGACAAAATATCAGCCCGAGAGTTCTGGGGGTTAGCGGGAGCAGGATCCAACCTTTTAGCTAGGTACCTCGGTATCTTAAAGTAACCGGCTGCACTAGTGTCTTAGCGAGCAACTTTAGCCCTATAAGGTAGTGTCTTTCCTATGCCATCTTACATGCGCAACAGTCAAATCGACATACACGACCACTTGCATGACACCACAGGACTCGCTTTATGGCCACAATACCGCTTGTCAGAATACCCTTTTACGTTTTCCCTCGCAGCCATTTGCAGTCAGGGTTCAGTCGGGCTCAGTCGGGCTCAGTCGGGCTCAGTCGGGCGCGCTACTCCCTTTTCAACCTCGGAAATCCTGCACCATCGTCCGTACTCTATTGGCTGACAACATTGGCGCTTATTAGTCCACCTGCATCGACAGTCGGCCCAAAACAGGAGCAGATGGTGCAAACTTGCGGAACACGCATTGCTTTGGGGATTGCAGAGACATGATGTCTTCAAATAGCCGAGTCGTTAAGCAATCCCGGAGCTAAGTGTGCGGCACGATTACTCCCGTACCGGCCCGAAGTTTCCATGGGCTGGTTGGTCGTGCATTTCGATGTCTCCGACAATAGTGTTGACAGTAAAACTTTCTATCATAAACGGTTAAAAATACATGGGAAGAGGAATCAAGTCGAAGCGAACTGCAAAAAGCTATGCTCCTTTATATATTAAATTCCACTTGAACCATCTGAAGATTCAACCACACTGGAACACGAGAAGGCGACCTCACAGGTACCGTTGAACCTGTTTTTCGCTCCACTCCCAAAATTCTTCTCCACGTCCATTGCCGCCTTCGCTTTTAGCCTTTCCAGAGGCCTCGATATCCTTCCTCAGAGTACCGAATCGGCCCGAGGGTATGACTGAAGTACACCAAGTCAGCACAGTGCAGGACAAGATGAATCTGAGACGTACTCCAGGCGCCGGTTTTTTTAAGTGTAATGTCTGGAGACAATCCAGCAAAAAGCTCGGTGTACGCGCCATGAATAGGGGGCCGGAGGAGCAAATTTAAGATGACACCTTGGATGCCAGACACATGACGCTGAAGGTCCGTTTTCAGAAACCCAGGGTTTAGAGACTGCACGAGTTACTAGTAAGCCTTAACAAGCCCGTAGACAAACAACGTGTGGCACACACCACACTGAGAATGCCGTCGGCTTGGTGCCGCTTTGCGAATTCGTTGCTATAGAATATGTTGCCGGCTTTGCTGACTCCATACTTGTACCAGGCTGACTCATCCTTTCTGTAATCGAGATTCGTCATGACAACTCCCCCTTTGGGCGCTGTAGTTTCTGCAGCCGACGACGACAGCCAAACCACTCTGACACTATCTCGCGGCGCAGATTTAGCAGTCTCAACTAGGAGAGATGTCAAAACTTTTGTGAAAAGGAAAGGGCCTAGACAATTTGTTCCAATCTGGGCCTCGTAATTCTGTATAGTTTTCGAGCCTTGTGGGGGGACCATTACGCCGGCATTGTTCCACAATACATCGAGCCTAGTTTCTTTGGAGAGGAATGAATCGGCGGATTGTTTTACTAATATCAAGTCACTAAGGTCGAGATGGTGGAAAACCAGCTCGCCTTTGCTTTCGGGAAAGCTGGTTTCGATCGACGCTATGGCCTTGGAGGCTTTCTGTTCTGAGCGAGCTGCGATGTATACCTTCGCATTGTGCGCGTAGAGAATCTTTACAAGCTCCAAGCCGATGCCTGAAGCGCCGCCAGTCACGAGGAATACCTAGGGAGCTGTTAGTGTAATTCATTTGCCGGTGGGAAGACAAAGACTCGTACCTTGCCTGCCTGGTCTGGAAGCTCTTTCTCCGTGAATTTTGCAGAGGGAGGGAACATTTGCCCCACTTGACCAGACATTGTTGACGGTCCTGGAGTGTGCAATCGTTCGGTCGAACTTCGAACTCGATCAACGCAGCAGAATACGAAATCTTATCAAGCGAAAACAAAAAATGAAGATTTCTACACCATGCCGAGGCTCACATCTGCTCTGTTGTGTGATGCACAGTCGGGCTCCTCAGTCGGGCTCTTAAGGGAAATGTGTTCCAGGTTTCAGGGCAGCGGAAAGTACAGTAGTAGACTAGGCCTAACTGAGTCTAAGGCTGGATCGAGGAAATGGGAATACGTACTCCAGACTCCAGCATTTGCTGAGTCGGGTGGCTACCTTATGCTTGCGTCGGTGCGGAATGTCACCGGCGATAGTCCCCGCCACCATTCTATACCACAGTAGCGCATACACAGCATATTCAGGTCGAACGCGGCTCTCTAGTTGGCGGAAAGATCTGTCAGCTTAGTGCAAGAACGAGCTGCTATTAGAGGGTGTTTTAGCACGAGGCTACGTAAAGTCGACCTTTTAGAGTTGAGTTTGATCTGACATCTCACAGTTATTTGATATAATTGCATCGCTTTGCCCGTGAACCGACGAAGGAATGGGAGTCGCGTCGCGAACCGAGGCAGTCGGCACAATGTTGTGGTGTGTACGGAATACGGAAGTAAGGATGGCCGACTGCTGCCTACGAAATCCGGCTTTCGAGGGCTACTACATCTGGCCATAAGATGAAATGGCAAATACAACCCCAACACCATTCCAGGGGTAAACTCTAGTTCATTAATATTCCAAATTCTTTTCTGCTTTGGGATCAGGAGAGACCAGCACATTAACACCTACGCGAAGATATTTTCATAGTACCGTCTTTTATAACGAAGTCGTCAACATAGAGTCTAGGATCGCTTAGCTAAGGTAGTTAGTCCCTGATTTTAGTCTCGAGTCGGCTTTTAGTTTGTAGCCCTACAGTACGGAGTACACTGGTCGATCCCCACTAATTTCTACCGTAGGTTAGTGGGGCTACAAAGCAAAAACCGACTCGAGAGTACCTAAGACCTAAATATTCTGCGTACAACGCTATAATCAGTTATCGTCTCCTTCGATCCTTTAAGGGTCTATCTGCATGATCCTTCATGCGATGATGCGGTTCACCTACTGTCACGTACGCTTCCTCGCTTCGTGAAGACGCGTCAGCACTTTAATTCTCGCTCCGCTTACTTTTAGAAACATCTTTATTGGTCGATAGACCTTGTGAGGAATATACGAGACTGAGCGACTCTTGTTTCTGTATTTCAACTATTCTCACCAGAATTTGGTGGGTTACGAGACTGGGAACAACTATGGACGAAGCAATAGTCGAGCAACGGTGTTTTTGCATCTGGGTGGATTGTGGGAGAATTTAATAGCTTAGCTTAGGTTCTAGTTTAGATGAAGATCAGGGTAGGAATAAGTACCGAGATACCTTTCCCCCTCTATGTGGGTATCTAATACTGCTAGAATCGTGATGCTATTGGCATAAACGAGGAAAAGCACGAGATGGGGGAAAGATAAATAAGGTAAGCACTAGTTCTAGGTACAAATGTCCCCCAGGACAACCCACATTGCACCGTGCTTTCTCTTTCCTCCGCATCTCCTCTAAATTCTTGCTTGGCTCTGAATACTCCTACACCAACAAGACCACCAGATTCCACCGCGCCTTTTTCGATCCACTGTTCCCAAGTCCATCAAGTAGGATGGCATCTCTAATGAGATTTGCCCTCGTCCTCCACCTTGCCATTGAGACAACAGCAGCCATCAACTTCTTTCTCCGACCTTCAGCCACGCTCTCAACACCCCAACCGCACAGCCACGGCGTCATCCGGCAATACGCTCTTCTGCTTCTGACCACAAACATCATCGTCGCGGCCGTCCTGAACCGCGCAATGCATGATGCGTTATGTGGGCAGATTGCTGGCGCCCTTGCTCTTTACCATGGGGGGCCTTTTGTCCGAGCCGTGTCCAAGATTTGTCGAGGGGACTCTGGCGACGTGCTCGGAGGAGCTTGGTTTCATGCTTTTTCTCACCTGCTGTGCGCGGCGTGCCTGGTGGCATCATCGTTCCCCCTCAGGTAGTTCAGGTTGTTTTCTAAGAATCCGGTTCATGACGGAGGTCATTTGTTTTTTGAGAAGAATGATGATCGGGTTGATGTGTCGATCAGACGTTGAAACAGCATAGACGGAGAGTATTCTTAGGGTGTACATAGCACATAGCCAAATTGACTAATTTTCACCTGGTTTATCGTCCATCTAGCTATTTCTCAGCATTTTAGATTCTATACAGCTTCTCTGAGGAACCGCGCTGTGTTGAATTGATCTTTGCTCATGACTGAGTCTCGGAGGTAGGAATTGATCAGGCCGAGTGAAATATCGAGGGTTGAGGCTTCATTCTAGCGCTATGCTAATGATAAGTATCTAAGTTAGGAATGCGAAGACCCTAGGGCGCCGGGTAGTACAAGTGAGTGCAAGCGTGTTGCAATATAAAACCTCGAAAAGGAAGTAACTACTATGTACTTGTTGGAACACGAGGTCATATGGGGACATATTGATATTTTGGTTGTTGCTGGATAGGAGTCTATCTAGGAGCGAGCAGGTAAAAACTCTACTGGTGGGCCCCAGCCCTATCAGCCCTATGAAGGCGGAGATTACCATCTCCCCTATTTCGAACAGTACTACGGTACCTAGAGCATGGCAGGGGGGAAGCAGGAGAGGTGGTACGTCAGCCCCGCAGTCCCGCCCCTGCCACAAGGGCCCTATCGTAGTAGGTCTGATCGTCGCCGGAGCAACGACATCTCTCCCTCCGTGACCATCTCACTGTCGTTCTTTTCCTGATGTAGTATTGTCACGGCCTCGGTCGCGCCACCGTCGTTGCGATACATTATCACCGACATTTTGCAATGCCCATCTTGCTTGGCCTTCTCTTATCTTTAAGTCTGTTGATAGCAGTATTGGTGGCGTTCTCAATACGATAATTGAAAGTCAATGTGTCTGACAGCTGTTGCCTTAATCGACTTCACAGTCTTCACTTCATTGCGGCTTCACGACTCTCAATCATAGGGGTCGACAATGTTTAAAATACGTTTGTTGACTAATTTGATCAGATGTTGTTTTAAACATGTATTTTGAAGAAATGCATGTCTTGTAAAAAGCAGCAAAAATCATGTTCGATGAATATTGCTTAGTAAAAATAGAGAGGAAGAACAGACTTCAGTGACGATCACACTTCACGCTCTTGTCGACGTGAAGTTTCTCTGAACCCGTTAAGTACCCAAAGTCGTTCTCAAATAATAACGTCTCTCATTCAAATTGAAGTGTCTTTGAAAAAGTTTTGTATGATGACAGATGACTGTATGCTTAGTTAAATAAAAAACAAAAATCAGAGGAACAAGACATCAGTAGTGTTCTGAACATGCATCTTGTGTCAGGGGTGGGTCAAAAAGGCTGCACTCGCTTGCTACCTACCAGGCAAACAGGCCCCACTCTACATACCACAGTATGTACTGTGGTATTTGGGGAAACAGTTGTTATTGCGACCTTCCAATCCAGGGAAATTGATTGGCCAGCATACCAAAAATCAACCTACTAATAACTGATACCCCAAGTACGGAGTACCACAGTTGTAGCTATCAAAAGCCACGAGGGAATCGGACCGAGACCCCCTGGTTATGAGCCAGGGTCACCACCTGGCAAATAGATTACTCGGCTACCTTAGCTGAGGCGGGTATGTGGCGGGCACCAGGGGGGCCTTCCGACTGAAAAAGGTTGCGCTTGCTAGGCAAATAGGCTCCCGCTCCATACGGAGTACATATACGGTACTTCACAGTAGGGAACAGGGTAGCTGTCCGGTGACATCTTGGTTCAACATACGCTTTGTTCCGAGCCCTACCTTACTCAAATGAGCATGCAGGGTAATGACCTCGTAAGGAGCCATGAACCCTGCTATTGAGCTATGCCCCCCACTGGCCAATCCTACAAGGGGCGTATTAATGACCCACGCAAAATGCGACTTGCTCCTACCGTTGATAGGCACACAGTGACGACGTCTTCGGAGTTGACCTATTCGGGAAAAAAACACATGCAATAAAACTTTGCAAGTCTAAGGGCGTTTCATTGATAGAATTTCGCTTGCTATAGCGCTTGCTATAGCAGAAGTACTTTCTACAACAGTCCGTATTCAAACTGCGATGCCGAGAAGCCTCAAACTTTTGACAACTTTCAGTTTTCAGTCCATATTGCAACAACGACATGATATCATGACAAAATCAGTCCTAGCTTTACGGTCAATGCCAGATTTCTCAACAGCGTTCAAATCATGTAATCTATCTCCGTATTGACAAAAGCCATATAATACATGTGGGTTGCGGGAATAAGTCGCAATGCCCAAACATACCCGTGTGGCACTGTTCCAATAGCCGACATACGATAGAATTGCTTAGCTCTATCAGCCCTGACACAATGGTTTTTCAGCTCCTTCAGCCTGATTCCAAACTGGCCGGACCGTCCTTTATCACGCAACCGAGCCTTGTGGGCTTGTAGATGCTGGAACCAAGCCAGTGACCTTGATTGCGAGTATTACTCCAGATATTGGCCTGTACCCGTGGTTGAGATGATACCGCAATCTACTAGAACGCCCAGAAAGTGGACGCCTGCAGAGAATACTTTATTGCAAGAGAGAGTTGAAGAGTGCAGTAAGGGTCGAAAGAGTGATAGAACCAGCATTCAGACTAACGATTTGAGTCAGGAAATTCTGGGAAGCCCATATGCTGGCCGGAAACTGCCGCAGCATTTCAAGACAGAAGCAAGGATGATTGCCGCAAACGTTGGGCCAAAATGGACCAGAAGTGGAAAAGGGGTGCATGGGACAGTAGTGAAGACGACATCCTCTGTCAATCGGTCAAAGAATACGGCTGCCGGTGGGCAAACGTTGTCACTGTATCCGGGGACGAAATGCTAATTGGGCTCTGAGAATAGCTGGACCGACATCTCAAAAACCATTGGGACCCGCAGCCCTGACCGTACGTTTCCACACATGTGCAAGCACACCTCTCATCAAGAGCAAGCTGATGCGAGTCCAGAATGCGCCAAGCGCTGGCGAAATTCTCTTGATCCAAATAATTCACGCAGTGAATGGACCGAGGAAGATGTAAAACTACGCGCTGCTATGTGAGACCCAAGACAACTGACTATAGAGATTAGGATACTACTCTCACGGAAGCTGTTCAAAGCCACGGCCGTGACTGGAAACTAATCCATGAGAGTTACCTTCCTGAAAGATCGAGGTTAGACCTGAGCAATCGGTGCGGCGCCTTATAGTCCTTGATAAATGACGCTATGTGCAAGCTAACCTAGAGAGCAATATAGGTATGTATCGCTTTGTCGACAACAGAAGAAGAAGCAGCATTTGCGATCATCTACTTCTCTAACAACGATGCAAACACAAGACGGACACTCCCCAGCGGAACCTGAGCAGATGTGTGGTCTGGTACCGACTAGCCCAGAAAGCGGCATGAAGCAGCATGATTCCTTTATACAGAGTATCTTAGCGACATCCATAGACGACGAAACTATCAATTCATGGCTCTCGCAAGGTACACAGGCCGACCATATGGAGTCCTTGGACCCTCAATTGTTCCCAGGGGAACTTGGGCAACACGAGTCACAAATTACACAAGAGCATGACAATTTGTTCACGACCATGAATCCATACCACGAGAGCGACAAAACAAGACCCGTGCTCACTTCACCGAACAGCTCCACCTCGCTCTATCCTTTCTCCAATGCCACAATGTGTGTCGATTCCCGGATGAATCTAAGCCCTACGACGTCCAAAGCCTTTTCACTGACGAACGACGGTCAGCAACCACCTGGTGGTTTCGAGGGCCAGGCCACACTAACGGATGTGATAGAGACAACGACACCGTCTTCATCTCATGAAATTCCACCGGTGAATACGCCTGCGGAGAGGGGCAAGACTGTGCTGACTCTAGAAAATCTGGATCCTGAAACCCGAAGCGAAGTCTTGGATTGGCTCTGCAGGCGAAAGATTGTAACCACGATAGAGATAGTATAAGGATAGACATAGGCGATTGCACGGTCATTAATACGAAGAACGACTAGTTTTGGTTATATTGACAGATACATTGGGGAAATTTAAAATGTAGCAAGCCTCAATGTTAATGGTTCGAGCATTACTCACTTCATATTTCAAATCTGGTTATAGCACTCTCGAAATGCGTTGTACGCATTTAGGTCCGCCGAGGGCCCTGCAACGCCACGCGAGTACTTGAACCACGTTGCCAAGTCGATAGCCTTTCTGGTCTCTAACAGGACTGATTCCTACGGCCCCGATGCATGTCAGCAATCTTCGACACAAGTAAGCGACCGTGCCACACTTCAGGCGAGATGCTTGCCGTTTTACTCGGTACACCCACCCTTTGGCCTTTCGTCAAAAAGGGTGAGTGTAGAATCCTTTCCGCCAAGTCTACCTACCACTGAAGGATCCGGTTGCCCCATTCTCCGAAGATCGGGTCGTAAGATTGGTGGCCCTGAGGGGTTTGCGTCCAAACCTAATAGCGGTATTTTAGATCATGGGTGTGTCCAGATGTGTGAGCTGAGGGCGTCCCCATTTCAGGAGCTCCCCTCCGGTGTTCCTCATTGTCTATCCCTAACTTCTCTCCGTCTTCGGGTCCGTCCCCGAAGCTGTGAGCATGTGGGGATGGAGAAGGACGCCCTACTGGAAGATTTCACGATGATGTTCAAAGCCACCATCCGTGCCTGGATATTACACGCGCATACTTCAGTATCTCGTTCTATTCCAACCATCCACAGCGCCAGAGGCCATGACTCATATTTACCGATATCGTTGTGCATTTCCCCGAAAGCAGCAATTTTTCGTGGTGGCCCCACATGACCCTGCCTTGAACATACGCCACAGGACAATCGTTCTACGACGATTACGAATCAGAACATGTCAACCAGAGCATGAAATCTGAGAAGAAAGCCTTGTGAATAGAGACAGCTTCGCGGACAACAAGTAGAGACTTCCTTGCTATCTCGAAAATGCCACTCAAAGAGGACGAGGATTGGGCCCAAATCACAGACCCTAAACTTCAATAGAAAAAGGGTGCAGATCGTTTTGTACCAACGAAAACACAATGAGACAGTCTTCCCCCCTCCACCCCAGCAAATCTCTCACGGTCATCACCTGCTGGACCATCATTGCCAAAAGTGATAACCCGAACCTGACAACCGAAACCGATACGAACAACCCATTCGGCATCGACAAAGTCAACACGACTGGGCACGCCCCCCCTTGCTCATTGGCAACCACCCCCCCGTTCAGCCGCCCCAACGAAGAATGCGCCGGTCCAGGACTCTCCTTGGCGCTCACACGCCCCCCGCGAGTAGTGCCTCTCAAAGATACGTAGATCTCGGAACGCTCCGTTTTCCAATCGGAGAGTCGCATGACATGTTTCCAAAATTTATTCGGTTGGAAAAAAAATCTTAGATATTTTCC
>JAABUT010001648.1_pt1 | contig 24619 bp, 24 predicted proteins | sample 5559281 | NCBI WGS metagenome assembly JAABUT01 (sample SAMN10711880, study PRJNA513359) | rock metagenome | isolation source: Antarctica rocks | place: Antarctica: Victoria Land, Ricker Hills nord | collected 2016-01-04
AGGTGCGTCACCGTCGTCCATTCGAGCGCGTCGGGTCGCCATGCCTCAACGGCGGGCACCAACCCGGCGCTCGCGCTCCACCCGCCGACGACCCAGAGCCTGCCGTCCGCCGCGACCATGCCATGCTGGCTGCGCGCCACCGTCAGCGGCGGCGATGCGCGCCACCGGCCCGAAGCGGGGTCGCGCACTTCGACCGTGGCGAGTTGCGTCGCCTCACCGCTCCAGCCACCCGACGCATAGACTCGTCCATCGAGCACGGCGGCGGCGAGCGCGCGGCGTGGTTGAATCGGCGCGCTCACGGGCGTGTCCGGGCCGCGCGGCGCGGTCGGCAGCGCGGCCCGGAGCGGAACCCCGATGGTGAACACAACGGCGAGCGCGGCGACCACCCTTCGGAGCCACATCGGGCGGACGCGCGGGCGCAGGGGCGCGGCAAGCCGCGTGGCCATCAGTCCTTCAACCCGACGCTGGCGATGCCGCCGATCAGGTACTTCTGCGCGAGGAAGTAGACGATGATGCACGGCGTCACGGCGACCAGCGCGCCGGCCATGATGAGGTTCCACTGCACGTTATACCGCTGCTTGAGCATGTTCAGGCCGAGTTGGATCGTGAAGTTGTCGAAGTTCGTCAGGTAGATGAGCGGGTTGAGGAAGTCGTTCCAACTCCAGAGAAAGGTCAGCACGGCGATCACGACGAGCGGCGCTTTGCAGAGCGGCAGGATAATTTTGAGGAAGATGTCCAGCGTCGATGCGCCGTCGATGCGGGCCGCTTCATCCAACTCGCGCGGGATCGTCATGATGTACTGGCGCATCAGGAAGATGAAGAAGGGGTGCCCGAAGAAGGACGGCACGATCAACGGCAGGTAGGTACCGACCCAGCCGAGTTTGTCGAACAGGACGTACTGCGGGATGAGGACGATCTGGTGCGGGATCATCAGGGTCGAGATGAGCAGCACGAAGAGGAAGTTCCGCCCCGGAAACCGCAACCGCGCGAAGGCAAACGCGACGATGCTGCACGAGAGCACCCGCCCGATGATGTTCATCACCGCGAGGAAGAGCGAGTTGAGCGAGAACCGGAGGAATGGCAGCGCGTGGAAGACATCGGTGATGTTCGCCCAGCGGACCGGGTGCGGCAGGTAGACCGGCGGGTAGGCGAAGATTTGCGTCCGCTCCTTTAGCGCCGTCGCCGCCATCCACCCGATGGGAATACCCACCATGATGACGGCGAGCACGATGAGAGTGACGTAGACCACGAACCCGTTGGCGCGCTGCCCCCACGACCGCACCGCCCGCGTCTCCGCGCGTGGCATGGTCGCCTTGATCGCCTTCGTGCCCATTACCGAATCCCCCAAAGCATTGAACCGCGAAGGCACGAAGGACGCGAAGGAAAGCGGAGAACGTCATTACTCATTTTCCCTCTTCTTTCTCTCTTCGCGCCCTTCGCGCCTTCGCGGTTCATATGGTTTCGACCTGCCGTTCTGATGGTTTGCAAACGTGCTAGCCATTCGTTCCCCGGCTTTCGGATTCGTAGTAGACCCACAGGGGCGAACTCTTGAAGACGAGCGCGGTGAAGAAGAGGATGATGACGCCGAGAATCCACGCGAGCGCGGAAGCGTACCCCATCTCGAAATCCACGAACCCCGTGCGGAACATGTAGAGCATGTAGAAGAGGGTGGAGCGGAGCGGCCCGCCGTCCGTGATAACGTAGACAGCGGTGAAGACTTGGAAGGCGTCGATCAACTCGACGACAAGTTGGAAGAAGATCGTCGGCGTGAGCATCGGCAGCGTGATGAACCGCAGCCGCGCCCAGAAGCCCGCGCCGTCCAATGCGGCGGCCTCGTACAGCGCGGTCGGAATGTTTTGCAGCCCCGCGAGGTAGATGATCGTGCTGCCACCGACGCGCCACAGGTTCATCAGCACGACGCTCGGCAGCGCCCAACTGGTGCTGTAGAACCAGCCGGGGCCGGGGATGTGCGCCCGTTCGAGCAGCACATTGACGACGCCGTACTCCGGGTTGAGGAGCCAGAGCCACATCAGTGAGACGGCGACGCCGGAGAGGACGTACGGGAAGTAGAAGACGGTGCGGAAGAAGCGGATGCCGCGCACCTTCTGGTTGAGGAGGAGCGACAGCGCCAGCCCCGCCACGAGGTTCAGCGGCAGCGTCAGCGCGACATACGTGAAGGTGACGCGCATCGCCTGCCAGAAGTCGCGGTCATCCGTGAAGATTTTGATGTAGTTGTGCAGCCCGACCCAGCGCGGCGCGACGGTGATCCGCCAGTCCGTGAAACTGAGCACGAGCGAGGCGAGGAGCGGCCCCGCCGTGAACACGACGAAGCCGAGGAGCCACGGCAGGATGCCGATGTACCCCTCGATCGCCTCGCGCCGCGCAATACGCCTCATCACAAACTCCTTCGTGGGCAGTGGGCAGTGAGCAGTAATGGAGATCCGGCTTCTGCCCACTGCCCACTGCCCACTACACTTTCAGTTTCGCCCGCTCCTCATCGAGAACCTTCTGGGTGGGAGGGACGAGCGCGTCGAGTTCGGCTTTGATGTCGCCGCGCTTCACCTTGCCCAGATAAATCTTGTCGAGCAGTTCCTGCGAGGTGCGGGTGACCTTGCCGAAGTAGGGGAAGCGACCGGCGAACTCCCAGACCTGCCGCGTTTCGAGGATTTTGAAGAAGAACTGCAGACGCGGGTCGGCGGCGGCGGGATGCTCCTTCCACAAGGCGGGGATGGTGGGCGTGAAGCCGTGGTTTTGCAGCATCAGGAACTTCTGCCCCGGCTCCGTGGTCATCCACTTGAGGTATTCCCACGCGGCGTCCTTGTTCTTGCTCGCGGTGGGAATGCCAAGCTGCAACGTCCAACCGTTCGTGACGACATCCTCGCCCGGCACCTGTGGGTTGTGGATCAGGCCGAACTTGACGCCCGCCTTGTCGACGATCTGGAACTGGCCGTTGTTGAGGCCCGCGAAGCCGAGGCGACCGGTGTTGAAGAGGTCGAGGGGGCCGGTGCCCTCCGTCTTGATGACGTCGAACTCGGCGGCCGTCGGCACCGCGCCGGAGTTGGCGAGGTCGTACATGAACTCGTACGCCTTCTGCGTCTTCGGGCCGTTGAGGTAGCCGTCCACCTTCGCGCCGTCGTCGCTGAAGGGGCGCGCGCCGAAGGCGAAGAACTCACCGCGCCACGCCTTGGGCATGGACGTGCCGAAGACTTTCTTGCTCCGGTCGCTCATCTTGATGGCGTCCTGCAAATACTGGTCCGTCGTGTAGCCCCACTGCGGCGCTTTCAATCCGGCTTTGTCGAAGAGGGTCGTGTTGTAGTAGTACATCGTCGCGCCGACGCCAATCGGCATGCCGATGATCTTGTCCCCGAAGCGGCAGCGGGTGTCGAAGTGGATCTTCGAGAACTGGTTGAGGTCCACCTTGTCCCGCGCGATGTAGTCGCGCAGGTCCGTCGCCTGCGGGAACCAGTCGCCGTTGAAGAAGGTGCTGACATCCGGCACGCCCGACCCCGTAGCGAGGACGGTCGTCATCTTCTCGGAGAAGCCGTCATCGGGCAGGAAGGTCGGCTTCACCTTGACGGTGGCGCCCGCCGCACTCTTCTGGAACGCGGCGACGAACGCCTCCTGATCCGGCTGGCTGCCGATATCCGCGCCTGCGGTCGTCCACCAATCGACGTTGCCTGCGGCCTTCGTGGCGGCGATTGGCGCGCCCGCCGCCGCGCTACCGGCGGTTGTCGCGGCGGGGGCGGACGTTGCGGCCGCCCCGCCCGTCGTCGGTGCGGTGGTCGCCGCCGCGCCGGTGGTGGGCTTCGCGGTCGTCGCGGCGGGTGCGGAGGTTGCGGCCCCACCGCCGCACGCCTCCAGTGCGAGCGTTGCGCTGAGCGCCCCGGCGTAGCCGAGCAGCCGACGACGAGAGAGTGACTTCGTGCTCATAGTGGTCGCCTCCATGCCAATAATGATACCAGCGAATCAACACAGTCCCCGCGCACGTCGTTAGGATAGCCTCCCCTATCCGGCCAGGTGCGCACCGAGCGCGGCGTGGCGGCGCTCAGCCCGCTCCCGCTCCGCGCAGTAAAGTTCCGCACAAAGGTCCGTCATCTGCCGCGCCATTGGCCCGAGTTCCAGTCGGTTCTCGCGTTCGACCGTCTCGACCCAGCGCGCGGGCAATCCCGACTGCCCGGCGATCGCGCCTGCGATTGCGCCCGCCATGCTGGCGACCGAGTCGCTGTCCCGCCCGTAGTTTGCCGCGCCGAGCGTCGCTTTGCGATAGTCGCCCTCCGCCCACGCGAGATAGGCGAGCGCGACGGGCAATTCCTCGATGCTGTGCAGGCGGCTCGGATAGTGGAAGATTTGCGTGTAGTCCTTCATCACTTCCGGGACGGTGTCGAAGGGGCGCATCGCGGCGCGGAGGGCGTGGGCGCGTTCGAGGCCATCGCCGTCCGGCGGGAGGGCGCGCGCCGCCTCCTGCAACGCGCCGATGGCGGCCTTCGTGCCGTCCTTCGCGCAATCCTGCGCCACGGCGATGGCGTCTCGCCACGTCGCGCCCGGTCGCAGCGCCTCGGCGACGGCCGCTGCCAGCACCCCTGCCGCCTCCCGCCCGTACGACTGCGTATGCGCCGCGCCCCAGTCGATTGCCTCGGCGTACGCCGCCTCCGGGTTCCCGGCGTTGACGACGCCGACCGGCGCGATGTACATCGCGCAGCCGCAGTTGACGGCGTTGCCGATGCCCGCCTCCCGTGGGTCCGCGCTGGCGAGACGCAGTCGGATGTAGAGCCACTTCTCCGGGTAGAAGATTCGGTTGATGAGCGGCATCCGCTCGCCGTATTCCGGCACGTACGAGTCCGGAGTCATGATCGCATCGGCCAGGTGGATCGCGTCATAGGCGGTGAGGTGCCGCCGCTGCGCGAGGTAGACCTGGCAGAGTTTGACGACCATCAGCGTGTCGTCCGTGATGCGGCCGTCCCCCTTGTGCCGCCCGTCGGGCCGCTTCGGGATGTACGGCGGCGCGAAATCGTCCACCCAACCGCCGAACCGGGTAACGATCTCCTCCGGTTGCCGCGCCTCGGTCGGCGCGCCGAGCGCGTCCCCAATTGCGCCCCCGAAGATGCACCCCGCGACATGATCGTAGAGCCATTCAGACGGCATTCGACCCTCCCCTTTGCGCTCCATCGGCGCGACACATACCGGGTGGCGGCGCGGCGCTCCCGCGCACGACGAGTTCACAGGGATACAAGTGACGGCGCGGCACGCTCGGCCCCACGCCGGTCATCCGTTCGAGGAGAAAGCGCATCGCCGTCTCGCCGTACTCGTACTGCGGGCGGCGGATCGTCGTCAGCGGTGGTGACGTGACCGAGGCGGCGTCGATGTCGTCCAGCCCGACGATGGAAAGGCCCTCCGGAACGCGCACACCTGCGGCCCGCGCCGCCGTCAGCGCGCCGATCGCGAGTTGATCGTTGCTGGCGAAGATCGCTGTCGGCGGTTCGGGGAGGGAGAGGAGCGTCCGCGTCGCCCTATCGCCGCCCTCTCGCGTGTACGGCGCGTCGATCAGGTAGTCCGGCCGCTCGGTCAGCCCACTCGCGGTCAATCCGGCGAGAAAGCCGCGATGCCGCTTCTGACCGGAGTTGAGCGCGAGCGGCGTGATCATCGCGATGCGGCGGTGCCCCAGCCCGGCGAGGTAGCGCACCGCGTCCGCGCTGCCCCGCTCGGTGTCGATCCCGACCTGATCGAAGTCGGGGAAATCGGAGTGACTGCCGAGGACGACGGTCGGGATGCCGACCTTACGCAGCTCGTCGTTCGTGAACCGCGCCGCGTTGAGCAGGATGCCGTCCATCGACGCCCGCCGCGCCATCGCGACATACTCACGCTCCGCCCCCTCGTCCCAATCGGCGTTCGCCAGCACCACCGAGTACCCCGCCCCCCGCGCGACATGCTGCACGCCACGGGCGACGGCCGGCCAGATTGGGTTCGTGATGTCCGGGATAATGAGCGTGACTGTGTAACTGCGATTCGTTCTGAGCGCCGCCGCCGCGATGCTCGGCTCATAGCCCAACTCGCTCGCCACTTGCCGGACGCGGTTGCGCGTCTCCTCACGGACGTGCTTCGTCTGACCACTGAGCACGCGCGAGACCGTCACTTTCGAGACGACCGCCGCCGCAGCGACATCATTGATCGTTGGCCGACGTTGGGCCATGCATGCCTCCATGCACACGGTGGTTCTGGAACCGATTTCTGAAACCGTTTCCATAATAGTGATGTGAATGAACCGCTGTCAAGGGGCGCAGTGATTGGAGGCTCGTATCAAGGGTAGGGCAAGGCGGCGACGGATTGCTGCGCACCCGCCAGATCGCTCGCGCCAGCGAGCGTGAGCAGGCGGCGTGCCAGTCGCCGCACCGCCACGCGCAGTTCGGGTGGCTGTTGTACGACGAAGTCGCACCCGAGGCCGACGAGGAGACGGGCGAACCAATCCGGGCTGTCGGTATAGCCACGCAGGGTCACGCCATCTTCGGTCTCTTCCAGCGCCGCGAGCGACGCGGGGACGCGCGGGCTTGCCTCTTCCAGGGTCGTGGCGAGCGTCACAACGACCGGGTAGGTGCGCGGGGTGACCGCGAGCGAGCGGAGCACGAAATCGAGGCTGTCGAAGCCATCGGGGCGAGTGAACGTTGCCGCTTCGTCGCATGGTTCGACCGCCCGGATGCGGTCGATGCGGAAGACGCGCAGCCCGTCGCGCAGTGAGCAATGACCCGCCGTGTACCAGATTCCTGCGTGGAAGACGACACCGTACGGAGCGACCACGCGCTCGGTCTCCTCCCAGTTTCGCGATTGGTAGCGGAATCGGACCCACCGCCCCTGCCGCGCCGCCGTGCTGAGGGCGATGACGGCCCCGCTCATCGGCGGCGTTTGTGCCGTGGAGAGATCCAGCGCCAGTGTCTCCTGCACCGCCGCCAACCGCTTGCGCAACGCGACGGGCAGCACGCGATCAACCTTCGCCAGCGCACCCTCGATCGCGGGCGCGGCGACGGTCAGCCCGAGTCGGCGCGCCGCCAGCAACCCGAGCACCAGCGCGAGCGCTTCATCCTCCGTGAACATCAGCGGTGGCAGCTTGAACCCGGGTCGGAGGCGATAGCCGCCGTAGCGCCCGCGCTCGCCGACGACCGGGATGCCGAGTTCCTGGAGCATGGCGATATAGCGTCGTACTGATCGCTCGCTCACCTCCAATCGCGCGGCGAGGTCGGCCCGTCGCATGCTCCCATGCGCTTGCAGCAACTCCAGCACCGTCAGGAGGCGAGTCGTCGGGTGGTACATCGCGATAATCCTCCCAACACGTAGAGAAATGTGGACCGATTATAGCCACATTCCGTGCTACTGTGGAATCACGCGGCGACACGATACCGCGATTCATGGAGTAGCGCGAAGGAGCAATGATGAAACCAACCGTCACCCATCTAAACCCGGAGGGGCTGCACCGGAACCCCGCGTTCACGCAAGCGGTCATCGTGGAGGGGAACGCGCGGACGATCTACATCGGCGGTCAGAATGCGGTTTCTCCGGAGGGGAAGATCGTCGGGGACGACCTCGCGACCCAAACGGAACAGGTATTCGATAACCTCGAGACGATCCTCGCCGCAGCCGGTGCGACCTTGCGGGATGTGGTCAAGTGGACGATCTTCGTGATGCAGGGGCAGGATATTCAGCCCGGGTTCGGCGTCTTCCAGCGGCGATGGGGTGCGCACCCCAATCCCCCGGCGATCAGCGGGCTGTTCGTGGCGGGTCTCGCCAACCCGGCCTTCCTGGTGGAGATCGAGGCCATCGCCGTCACGGGTCGTGGCGAGGCGCACGATGGCTGAGGGAGACGACGTGGGCAAGACGGCGCGTGTTAGCTACGAGATCGGGGTGCGCCGAACGTTGCCGTTCTCGGAAGAGCGAGTCTGGGCGCTCCTGCTCTCCCCGGATGGGCTGCGGACGTGGCTCGGTGGTCCGGCGGCGATCGCGGATGGCGCAGCGTACACGCTCTCGAATGGGACTGCCGGTCGCATCACTGTCTACAAGCCGTGGTCGCATCTTCGTCTCACATGGCAGCCAACCGGCTGGGTGCAGCCATCGACACTCCAGGTGCGGGTGATACCGGCAAGCCGTGGGACGACGGTGAGTTTCCATCAGGAGCATCTTCGCGATGCGGCGGCGCGAACTCAGATGAAAGCGCACTGGGAGCAGGTGATCGACAGCCTTGCCGAGATGCTCCGGCGCAGTGACAAGGCCGAGTAGACCGTCGCGCCGCTCCGCGTTCTCAGCGCGGGTCAACCCATGTCGCTGGTTTGGCCCGCCCCGCTCGTTCGCTCACCGTCGTCCGCGAGGAGGACGATGCCGTCCGGGGGGAGGGAGAGGCGAAGATTGCCGTTCGGCAGTTCGCGCGGGGTCTCGACCTTGAGCGTGCCGTCCGGCGTGTCCACGAGGTACTGGTAACTCGCGCCGAGGTAGACGTGCGAGCGGATCGTCGCGGACAGGACGTTGTCGCCATCGCCGTCGCCGCGCGCGATGCCGATGCGCTCCGACCGGGCGGCGAGGACGACGCGCGCGCCGTCCGCCCACGCCTGCGTCGTCTCCACGCGCATCATCTGCCCGCTCGTGAGCCGCACGAGCGTGTGCCCGTTCTCCGTCCCGCGCACCGTGCCGGGGAGGAACGAGGTCGCGCCGATGAAATCCGCGACGAAGCGCGACACGGGCCGCTCGTAGACCGCGCGCGGCGGGGCGTACTGGAGGACGTGCCCCGCCGCCATCACCGCGACCATGTCGGAGATCGCCAGCGCCTCCGCCTGATCGTGCGTGACGTAGACGGTGGTGATGCCGAGGCGTTGCTGCACCTCGCGCAACCAGAAGCGCGCCTGCTCGCGCACCTTCGCGTCGAGGTTGGAGAGCGGCTCGTCCAGCAGGAGCACCTGCGGCTCGGAGACGACCGCGCGGGCGAGGGCGACGCGCTGCTGCTGCCCGCCGGAGAGCTGGAACGGGTACCGCTTCTCGAAGTCCGCCAGCCCGACGAGGTCGAGGATGTCCGTGATGCGGCGGCGAATCTCGGCGGCGGGCACCTTGTTCAGTTTCAGGCCAAAGGCGAGATTGTTGTAGACGGTCATGTGCGGCCAGAGGGCGTAATTCTGGAAGACCATGCCGAGTTTACGCCGCTCCGGTGGGAGATTGATGCCCTTCGCGATGTCCATCAGCACGAGGTCGCCCGCCGTGATCCGCCCCGCGTCCGGCTGCTCCAACCCCGCGATGCTGTTGAGCGTCGTCGTCTTGCCGCAGCCGGAGGGGCCAAGGAACGAGACGAACGTTCCGCCCTTGACGAGCAGGGAGACGTCATCGACGGCCCGCACCGCGCCGTAGGTCTTGGTCAGCCCCGCGATGACGAGATCATTCATGCAACTTCGCCCCCAACAGTTTCTGCCCGACAAAGAGCGCGACGACGGTGATGACGAGTTGCACCGTCGAGAGCGCGGCGACGGGGCCGGAATCGCCCTGCCGCCAGAGTTCAATCATCGTCGTGCCCATCACCTCCGAGCCGCGCGTGTAAAGGAAGAGCGCGGCGGAGTACTCCTTGAGGAAGGTGATGAAGAGCAGGATGTAGCCGGAGAGGAGCGCGGGCCGCAGGAGCGGCAGGAGGATGCTCCGCACCGTGCCGAGCCAGGTGCTCCCCGCCACGCGCGCCGCGCGATCGAGTTCACCGGAGATGCGCAGGATCGACGGGCCGACCGCGCCGAAGCCGAGCGGGATGTACCGCATGATGAAGGCGGCGGTGAGGGCGAAGAGCGTGTTGCGCACCGAGCCGATGCGCGGGATCAGCAGATACGCCCAGAGGAAGCCGATGCCGACGATGATTCCCGGCACCACGCGCGGGTAGAGCGCGACGTACGAGAGCGCCCGTCGCCCCTTGAAATCCGAGCGATAGACAACGAGCGCGATCAGCGCGATGAAGAGCATCCCGACCGCGCCGCCGATCACGGAGATCAGCAGGCTGTGGAGGATCGAGCCGCGATACTCCGGCGTCTCCCAGATCAGCCGGTAGTTCGCACCCGTCCGCACGGTGAGCGGGTTGACAAGCGGGGTGAGGAAGGCGACGCACGACTGCGCGAGGATGCCAAGAAGCGGCAGGATCGTGCCGAGCAGGATGTAGAGGCCGAGCACACCGGCGCAGACCCAGCGGAGCGGCCCGAGTTGGACGCGCCGCGCCCGCGTCGCCTTGCCGCCGACGGTGACGTATCGCCGCTCCTCACTGACGAGCCGCCCCTGCACCCAGACCAGCCCCGTCACGATCAGCAGCATGAAGATCGAGATCGCGGCAATCGCGCCGTAATCCGGCGAACTGCCGACGAGGCCGAGCGTGTACAGGTAGCTCGACAGCACCTCCACGCCGCTTGGCGTGCCGAGGACGAGCGGAATCGAGAGCAACTCAATTGCGGAGACGAAAGTGAGCAGCACGCTGAAGGCGATCGCGGGGCGCATCAGCGGCAGCGTGATCGACCAGAGCGCGCGGATCGGCCCGGCCCCGCTGATGCGACTCGCGTCCTCCAGTTGCGGGTCCGAGAGGGCGAGCGACGCCGTGCAGTAGAGGTACGTGTACGGCACGTAGTAGACCGACGCCACCGCCGCGATGCCGCCGATGCTGTAGAGGTTCCACTTCGGCAGATGGAGCATATCCCGCGCGAAGATCGAGACGTATCCCTGCGGCCCGAAGACGATGATCCACGCGAACGCCAGCACGAGCGGCGAGACGTAGAAGGGGATGACGACGAGGTTCGTGAACAAGCCGCGTAGGGGGATGTCCGTCCGCGTCAGCAGTAGCGCGAGCGTGACGCCGACGACGACGGAGACAATCGTCGTCAGCCCCGCGAAGAGGAGCGTCGTGCCGCAGACCTTCCAGAAGGCGCGGCTCGTGAAGACGTGCGTGAAGTTGGCGAGCGTCGTGCTCCGGCCCGTGTCGTAGAGCGGCTTGTCCAGCACCGCCTGATAGAGGATCGGCCAGAGCGGGAAGAGGACGAGCGCGACCGTCACAACGGCGATCAGCCATTGCACCGGTCGGTCGAACGACCGCTTCCTCACCACCTCGCCCCGTTCCCGCGCCACCACCGCCATCGTGCACGCCTCTCCTGGGAAACATCAACCACAGAGACACAGAGAGCACAGAGGAGATACAACGAAGAATCTTTCTTGTTTCCTCTCTCCGTCTCTGTGCCCTCTGTGCCTCTGTGGTTCAATCGATTTTGCTAGCGACCGAAGGTCTTCTTCAGGCGGCCGAGGAAGGCATCGGTCTTCGCTTTGTCGGTCAGGTCGGGGTCGAAGAAGAACTTGAGCAGGTTGTCCTCGCCCACGTCACCGGCGAGTTTGTTCAGGTGAATTTTCGCTTTGTCCGCGACATCGGGCCGATACGCCGTCAGGCCGCCCTCCGCGAAGGCGATCTGTCCCTCCTGCGAGAGGATGAAGTCCATCATCAGCTTCGCGGCGTTCGGGCTTTGCGCCTTCTTCGTGATGCCCTGGCCGCGCACGAGGATCGGCGTGCCGTCCGCGATCATCCGGTAGCCGAGCACCGCCTCGGAGGCGGGCAGTTTCGGCAGCACGGAGATCGTCGAGACGAAGAAGCCGAGGTTGCTCTCGCCCGTCAGCGTCGCGTTCACCATGTTGCCAGCGGAGGACTCCAACTTGACGTTCTGCTTGCCGATCGTCTCCAGTTGCGCCCAGCCCTTGTCGCCGTTCTTCTTGATGTAGAACCAGAACGCGGCGAAGCCGGTCGCGACCTTCTCCGGGTCGTAGGTGGTCATCTTGCCCTTGTACGGGTCGGCGGACTTCTCGATGTTCGCCGCGAGCTCCGCCATCGTCTTCGGTGTCTTGTCCGCCGCGAGCGTCTTCTTGTTGTAGATGAAGACGAGCGGGTCCGATGAGACGGAGTAGACGCCCGGCGCGAGCTTCGACCATGACGGCACGTACTTGCCCTCGGGCGACTCGTACGGCGTCAGTTCACCCTTCTTGATGAACGCCTGCCACTCATCCGGCGAGGAGGTCATAATCATGTCGCCGGTGCGGGCGTTGCTGCCGGCCTCGGAGTAGTACCGCTGGAAGACTTCAGAGGAGCCGAGGTCAGCCGTTTCGACATCGAGGAAGCCGTATCGCTTCTTGAAGGCTTCGAGGACGGGCTTCCAGTTCTCCTTCGACATGATCGAGTAGATCAGGAGTTTTTGCTCCTTCTTCGCTCCGTCGACAATCGTCTGGTAGTCCGCCGGGTAGTAGGCCGGCCAGCCGCCCGCCGCCGTGCCGGACGGCGCGACCGCGACCGCTGACCCGCTCGCGGCGGTCGTGCCCGCCGGGGCGGAGCCGCTGGCCGCTGTCGTCCCGGTGGGAGCGGAGCCACTCGCGGCGGTTGTGCTCGCGGGCGCGGTCGTCGCGCTGGCGCCAGTCGTCGCGGGCCGGGTTGCCGCTGCGGCGCTCCCCGCCGGCGTTGTTGCCGCGCCGCTCGCGGTTGTGGCGGCGGGTTTCGGCGCTTCGGTGGCGCTGCTCCCGCCGCAGGCCGCGAGCAATGCCGCGACGCTGCTCGCGGCGGTGAGGCGCAGCACGGTGCGGCGGTTCATCGGTTGGCTACCACCAATCGCGGTCGTACCTTTCAGCGGTTCCATCGTTTCTCCTTCGTGGACGCGGCGAAGCGTCCGTGTGCGCGCAGGGTCGCTGCGCCGTGCGTGCTCTCTATGAATCCTCTGACACGCTTCCAATTCGCAAGCGCCGCGCCCTCACCAGTATGACGGTGCGCGGGCGCGCGGCTGCTATGGGAGTCTCACTTGTTCTGCGAGTTGTAAGCGTTGCCGTTCGTATTGTCAACCGCGCTCGCCCACTCGGAGTTTCGACGCGAGAACGTAACGGGACGCCTCACACGGGGCGTCCCTTTGCGGCTGGTTCGTTGTCTGTCAGGTGGTGCGTTACATCCGCTAAGAGGTGAATTCGTCGCTTTCCCTTGGCATGAGGATCGCCAGCGCGATGTAGATCAGCACTTGTGGCCCCGGCAGCACGCACGAGGCGATGAACACGACGCGGACGAACCAGACCGGCAGCGCGTACCGCTGCGCGATGCCCGCGCAGACGCCGAGGATCAATCGCCCGCGCCGCGCGCGTACCCACCCTTGTTGCGCGAACCATGCCTGCACACTATTCATTGCAACGTCCTTTCAGCGAGTATTCCATGTCCCACAGGGCGCGCTCGCGGCATCGTGCCGGTGCACCTCCCAATGCATGGCGCAATAAACGCGCCATGCACACACTCATACGAGCGCGTTGATCGGCGCATTGTTTCACTGGATGCCCCCGCGTGTTGCCGTTCGTCTGCCATTTCGCACGCACCGGCGGCGATGTGGTAAAAATGCGTGCTGCGCGTCCGAGTCGGGGCGGCGGGTGTGTCGGGGTGAGGGGGGACGGCAATGGTCAGCACAACGCGCGAAACGGATGGGTCACGCTTCGTCGCCGAACGGGCGCGCGGCTGGCTCGCGCATGAGACCGCCGAAGCCGCCACGACGCTCGTGCTGCCGGTGATCGACCTCGGGCAGGGCGAACTCGACCGCCCGACCGCGCCGCATATCATCGCGGCGGTCGCGGACGCGCTCGACCGGGGCGAGACGCACTACACCGCGCGCCCCGGCATCTTTCCGCTGCGCCGCGCCATCGCCGCCGACATCGCGGAGGAGTATGGCGTCGCCTACGACCCGGACCGGGAGGTGCTGATCTCATCCGGTGGACAGGAAGGGCTGTTCGTCGCCGTGCAGATGCTCGTGCGGCCTGGCGACGAGGTGCTGGTGCAGGACCCCGGCTACCCGAGTTATCGGGAGGCGATCCGGCTCGCGGGGGGTATCTGCGTTCCCGTCCCCGTTGAACCATCGGCGGCCATCGGTTGCACCGCCGACGCGATAGCGGCGTGCCTGACGCCGCGCACGCGACTCGTCGTGCTCGTGTCGCCGGACAACCCGACCGGGGTGGTGATCGACCGCGCCGAGATGGCGAGGATCGCCGCGCTCGCGGTCGAGCATGACCTGCTCGTGCTGTTCGACGAGAGTTACAAGGCGTTCCTCTTCGATGGCGCGGAGCACGTCCACATCGCGGCATTCCCCGGAATGCGGGGGCGCACGATCACCGTCGGCAGCTTCAGCAAGGGGTACGCGATGACGGGCTGGCGCGTTGGGTACGTCCTCGGGGCGGCCGCGCTCCTCCATCCGATCACGGACCTCAAGCTCGCGCTCTCGATCTGCTCGGCGGCGCCGTCGCAGTGGGCCGCCCTCGCCGCGCTGACGGGGCCGCAGGAGAGTGTGGCGGAGATGCTCGGCGCGTTGCGGGAGCGCCGCGCCGTTCTCCTGCCTGCGCTGGAGTCGATGGGCCTGCACCACGGCAACCCGCGCGGCGCGTACTACGCCTTCGCGGACATTCGCGGCACGGGGCTTTCCTCCGCCGAATGCGCGCGAGCGTTCCTTGCCTGCGCGGGGGTGCGCGCGTTGCCCGGCGACCTGTTCGGCCCCGGCGGTGCGGGCTACCTGCGGTTCGCCCTTACCCGCCCCGCCCCGGTCATCCGGGAAGCGATGGACCGCCTCGCACCCGTTGTGCGCGACCTGCGTGAGCGAGGGAAATAAATGCAATCGATTCCGAAGGAAATACCAGGATGAATAGCACAATCGCACATGCCGACGCGGCGGGACTGGTGGACGAGCGGGATCAGTTGATGGACCTCGCGGAGCACTTGTCGGGCGTGATTTCGCTCGGCCTCGGCGACCCCGATTTGCCGACGCCCGCGCATATTGTCGCCGCCGCGAAAGCGGCGATGCGCGACGGGCGGTGCGACCATGCCACGCACCCCGCCGGGTTAATCGAGTTGCGGCGGGCAATCGCCGCGAAGCTCGCGCGCGACAACGGCGTCATCGCGGACCCCGAAACCGAGATCACGGTAACGACCGGCGGGCAGGAGGGGCTGTACGTGATCGTGCAGGCGCTGCTCAATCCCGGCGACGAAATCCTCGTGCCGGACCCGCGCTACAGCTCATACGACGCCGCGATTGGGCGCACGGGAGGCGTCATTACGCCGGTGCCGACGCGGCAGGAGGATGCCTTCGACCTCGACCCCGATGAGGTGGCGCGGCGGATCACGCCGAGGACGAAGGCAATCCTGCTCGTCACACCGGGGAATCCAACAGCGGGCGTCATCTCCCCCGCGAACCTCCGCGCCATCGCGGAACTCGCCATCGCGCACGATCTCGTCGTGATCGCGGACGAAATCTACGAGCAGTTCGTCTTCGACGGCGCGGAGCACTTCAGCATCGGCTCACTCCCCGCGATGCGCGAGCGGACGATCACGCTCAATGGCTTCTCGAAATCGTACGCGATGACCGGGTGGCGGCTCGGCTACATCGCCGCGCCGCCTGCCCTGACGCGGGCGATCCGCGCCCTGAAGGAGACGGTCAGCATTAGCGCGCCCGCAATCTCGCAGTGGGCGGGCGTCGCGGCGCTCAATGGCCCGCAGGAGTGCGTCGCCGCGTTCCGGGCCACGTACGACGCGCGCCGTCGCGTCGTCATGCCCGCGCTGGACGCGATGGGGCTGACGTACGGCCACCCGTACGGCACGTTCTACATCTTCGTGAACATCTCTTCGACGGGAATGACCGCGTTCCCGCTCGCGCTGAAAATGTTGCAGGAGGCGCGCGTCCTCATCTTCCCCGGCACCGGGTTTGGCCCCGCGTGGGGTGACTACCTGCGCTTCTCGCTCCTCCAGCCGACGCCGGTACTCATGGAAGCAATCGCGCGGCTCGGGCGCGTGGTGCGGGGAGAAGGGCAGGGCACAAGGATGAGACAGGTAGCGGGCTGAAGGTGAATAACCGTACGACGGTGAAGCGTGAAACCGCAGTCGCCGCTCATTCCCGTTGCAGCATAGCGGCGAAGGCTTGGGCGAGCGTCGTCGCCCCCCGGCGAACCTCCGATGCGCCCGGCTCCACGTCCATTCGCCCCGCGTTATTCGCGCCGATCATCTCCGCGACCAGCCGGGCGTAGCTCTCGCTCAGGCCTCGGGCGATCAGCGCAGTCACCCAACCCTCGGGCGGCACGTCGCGACCCTCGACCGGACGCCCCACGAGGTCCGCCATCGCCCCCACGATCTCAGCGACGGTGTAGCGGCGCGGCCCCTCCACATGCACCACGCGCACAACTCCGGGGATCCCGGGCGGGTCGGCGAGGATTCCCGCCGCGATCACGCCCACGTCGGGGGCCGAGACAGTGGGGATACTCTTCGTGCGTGGTTGATGGTAGAGCGGCACGATCCCGCTCTTGCTCGCCGCCCGCAACCCGCCAGTCCAGCCTTCCATATGCTCCGCCGACCGCAACACGGTCGTCGCGGCGGGGGTGGTGCGCAGCCGCTGCTCGAGGCGGTGCCAGATCATTATCAGGCCGACCCCGGTCGCGTTGTGCGCGCCGTAATCGGAGATGGCAACGACCTGCTGCGGTCGCGCATGATCGATGGCGGCGCCAATGGCGGCGATGATGCGGTCCGCGTCCGCGAGACCATCGGGCGCGATGCCGTTCATCGGCAGGATGACGTGCACGCCATTGACGCCCGCGAGCGCCGCCAGAACCGCCGCCGCGTCATGGAGATCGGCCACGGCGATTTCACATCCCGTCGCAGCCAACCCCATCGCTTTCGCGCTATCCCGCACGACCGCCCGAACGGGAAGCCCGCGACGCTGTAGCTCGCGCACCACCGCCCTGCCCACTTTCCCGGTGGCCCCCAGGACCGCATACATGGCTGCACCTTTCCATGGTCAACTCGGTCGACTCGATTACTCTCGCATTTGAGGTCTCACAACGCAATGATGTCGGTAGCCATTGTCGTGTTGGGGCGGTGCTCGAATCGCCCTCCCCGGCCTCCATGGTTGCACACCGTTCGTCATCATCGCGGCGTCAGGGAGGGCGGTTCGAGCACCGCCCCGACGCGGGCATCACGCCATAGTTATCGCGAAAGAGTATAAATGAGTCACCCCTCTCCCGTTGCGGCGGGAGAGGGGCAATTCCTGTTACGGCTCGATGATGTGTGCGTCCGCGATGCGGTCGCAGCGGAAGGTGCGGACCGCACCCCGGCGGCTGTCGAAGCCGCGCATCGCGATGTGGTGATCGTCCGTGACCCAGATGCGCTCCGGCCAGACGACGCGGGCGGAGACCTGCGCGTCGTCCCGCCGGTAGAGGATACAGACCGGCTCGGTGGACTCCATCGCGTTGAAGAGCGTCGCGACCATCGCGGGGTTGAGACGCTCGCGCAGGATCGCCTCGGAGAGGCTCACGGGGAGCGACGGGCGCACCGGCGGCGCTTCCGGCGTCAGGTACATGAAGTTGATCATATCGGCTGCCATGGGTGATACCTCGGTTCTTCTGTCGTGCATCTGCATCGGCCAAACAGGGCGCGATGCAGAAAATCTGTTCTAGTAAGAAGTATACGAATCGCGGTGGTTTGCGTCAAAATTCGGGCGTGTGTTTCCCGCATCCCAATGGGCTGGCTGGCCTCGAAAACTGATGAATTTTCGCCCGTCACATGCTACGTGTCGCCGCGCCAAATCGGGCGGGTGAGGCAGGTCGGGCCGCCCTCGCGGTTCAGGCTGATCTCCGCGCCCGCGTACTCGCGCACGGTGCAGTCCGCCGCGCGTAGCGCCCCGGCCGTGACGGGGTTGCCGGACGCCATGATGACATCGCGCGGGGCGACCGCGAGGACGTTGCAGCCGAGCGTCGGGAACTCCGCGTCCGGCACGACGATCATGTCGATGCCGCGCTCCTCCAGCATTCGCATGAGCGGAATCGGCATCAGCGGCGGGTAGACGACCGCGAGATCGTCCGCGACGGGGCTGATGAGCGACATCAGGTGCAGGCACTCTGCCGGGCCGCGCCAGTGGGGCAGGGGCAGCGGCACGACGGTCACGCCGAGCGGCGCGAGCAGATCGCGCAGTTGGTGAATCGCGGCATCGTTCGTCCGGTAGGAGAGGCCGACGCAGAGCGTGTCGTGGTCCAGCCAGCAGGTGTCGCCGCCGTCCATCGTCGCCTCGCCGCCAACGGTGCCGAGCACGGGGACGCCGATCTCATTGAAGGCGCGGCGCATCGCGTCGTCCTCGCCGCGCCGGAGCGTCTTGCCGGGCTGCCCGATGATCGCGCCCGCGTCCGTCACAATCGCAGGGTCGTAGACGAAGATCGCGTCCAGCAGGCCCGTCGGCACCGGCACGACATCGTCCTCGTACACCACCTCCGCGCCGGATGCCGCGACGAGCGCGACGAATGCCGCGTGCTCGGCGCGCAGTCGCTCCGCGTCGGGCGCGTGGAGGTAGCCGAATTCGCGCCAGTGCGCGGCATCGGCGGGCATCTCGGTGGGCCGCTTCACGAGCACCCGCTTGAGGGGCGCGACGAGGGACTGACTACCATAATTCCGCATAGTCTGCTCCATCCACGAGGTGAGGACAATTTGGCGACAGTCTCGCAGGCTTTCTCGCGCGCGATGTGCGATGCTGTGCATCGATCAATCCTTTTTGCGCGCGCAGACGTACTGCATGATAGGACGATGTGACGATGAGGGAGCGGCCCGTGCGTGCAACGAACCGAATCGCGACCGGATTGCTCCACACAGATGCCGCGTCCGCGCGGCCCGCGTCGCTCTCCGCGCAGGAGGCGATGGCGACCGCGCCGGATGAGACGCTCATCGCTGCCGTGTGCACCGGGGACGAGGCCGCGCTTGACACGCTCTACGACCGGTACGCGCCCTCCGTCTACTCGCTCGCGCTTCGTATCACGGGGGACCGGCTGACCGCGCAGGAAGTGACGCAGGACACGTTCATGCGACTGTGGAAGAGCGCGACGCAGTTCGACCGGGCGCGCGGGGCGTTCGGTGCGTGGCTCTTCGCCATCGCACGCCGCCGCGCGCTGGATGTGCTCCGCAGCCGTCAGCGGCAGGCGAAGGTCGCGGATGGCACGTTCATTAGCGACGGTGGCACGCTGCCCGAACCGTCGCAGCCGGACACGACCGAGCAGATTGTCCTCGCGCATGTCGTGTCGCAGGCCGTCGCGACGCTGCCGCTCGTGCAGCGGCAGACAATTGAATTGGCGTATTTCGGCGGTCTGACGCAGCAACAGATCGCGACGCAGACGGGCGAGCCGCTCGGCACCGTGAAATCGCGGATGCGCACCGCGATGGAGACGCTGCGGGGTCGCCTGCACACCCTGCGCCCGTACGGGCTACTCGACGAGGAGGCGGCGCGATGAACAAAGAGATGCACGATACACACCCGCCGCCCGCCTCGATCCCGGACGCGATGGCGGAGGCAATCGCCGCGTACGCACTGGAAGCCCTGCCACTGGATGAAGAGGCGAAGGTCGTCGCGTACCTCGCGGCGCACGCCGACGCCCGCACGCTGTTCGAGGAATATCGCGCAATCGTCGGCCTGCTGCCGTACGCGACCGTGCCCAGCGCACCGCCCCCGTTCGTGCGGGACGGCGTGTTGCGGTCGATTCGCGGCGAGCGGATGCGCCGCCGCTTCCGGTTCATGCCCGCGTGGCCCCGGTTCCGGTTCGCACCGGCGATTGCAGCCTGCCTGCTGCTGGGATTACTGCTCTGGAACGTCGGGCTACAGATGCGGGTGGGCCACACCGCGCCGACGCCGCTCGCCGATACCGCACCCTTCTTCGGCACGTCGGGGCTGATCTCGTACGAGATGCTCCCACAACCCGCCGCCCCCGGTTCGTCCGGGAGAATCTATCTCTCGCCAGACCGGAAACAGACCGCGTTCGCTGTCGCGAACTTGCCTGTCCTGCCGTCTGATCGCACGTATCAGCTCTGGTTCCGGCTCAACGATCAGACGCGCGTCAGCATCGCCACCTTCGGGGTGGACGCGACGGGCGCCGCCGTCATGGTGCTGCCAGTGCCCGCAGACGGTCGCGCGTACATCTCCTGCGGGATCACCCAGGAGCCGCGCGGCGGCAGCCCAAACCCCACCGGGCCGCGCATCCTCTCCTCATTGGAGTGGCCGCAACCGGAGCGGTACAATTAAGCGCAAGCAGCAACCTGGGCGACCAAACCGAATCGATGCAAAGACGCAAAGGACGCAAAGAAGAAGGGGCTTAACACAGAGGAAAAAGAGGATTGCTCTGTGGGCTCTGTGAACTCTGCGCGCTCTGTGTTAAACCCCGATCTCCTCTTTGCGCCTTTGCGGTTCTCCCCGGTTTCTCCCTACCCCTGTCCTTGTGACGATACACTGCGTTGTGACACATCGGGCGTTTTGGCGGGGAGGTCGTCCACGCCCGTCCTGAGCCAGAGGCGCAGCAGTTCCCCGACGCTCCACGCCTGCATCGGGCAGCCACCGGGCGCGTGCGGCGCGTCCGCATCGAACACCTCGCTGATCGAGCCGATTCCCGCCATCCGCAATGTGTCCACGAGCGGGCCGAGCAGCCTGCGGGCCTGCGACCGCGCGCCGCCGAGCCGGAGAAAGGCGTCTACGTACGGCCCGAGCAGCCAGGGCCAGGCGGTGCCCTGATGGTATGCGCCGTCCCGCTGCAATGGGCCGCCCTCGTACCGCCCGATGTACTGCAGGTCGGTCGGCGCGACAGTGCGGAGGCCGTACGGCGTCAGCAGTTGCGCGGTGACGGTGGCGAGCGCGCGGCGGGCATCCGCATCGGGGAGGGGGCAGGTCGGGAGCATCAGCGCGATGCACTGGTTCGGTCGCAGGGCGGCATCGTCGCCATCGGGTGTATCGACGACGTCGAGGAGGTAGCCGCGCTCCGCTTCCCAGAAGCGCCGGACGAACCCGGCGGCGGTGGCATCGGCGGCTACAAGATAGGGTGCGGCGTCCGCGCCGTACTCGGGCGCCCACGTCGCCATCAGCCGCAGGGCGTGGTGCCACAGCCCGTTGATCTCGACCGGCTTGCCGATGCGCGGCGTGACGACCCAATCGCCCACCTTCGCGTCCATCCACGTCAGTTGCACGCCTGGTTCGCCGCCGGAGAGCAGGCCGTCCGCCGGGTCCATATGGATGTGGTAGCGCGTGCCGCGCCGGTGCCACGCGATGACCTCCGCGAGCGTCGGCCAGAGGTCGTGGAGCAGCGCGCGGTCGCCCGTCGCGCTCAGGTACTGCTCGATGGCGCGGAAGAACCAGAGCGTCGCGTCGATCGTGTTGTATTCCGCCGTCTCGCCGCTATCCGGGAAGCGGTTCGGCAGCATCCCCTCGCTAACACTCGCGGCGAAGGTGCGGAGGATGCCCGCCGCGTCCGACTCCCGCCCGGTCGTCAGGCAGAGGCCGGGCAGCGCGATCATCGAGTCGCGCCCCCAGTCGGTGAACCACGGGTACCCCGCGACGACCGTCGTGCCCGCCTCTGCCGCGAAGCCGCGCCGCACAAGGAAGGAGTCGGCGGCGAGCCGCAACTGCGCCGTCACATCATCGACGGGTGCGTCGCCCAGTCCGGTCATCACCATCGTTCGCCGTGCTATCTCGCGCTCCAGCGCACCGGAGACATTCGCCCACGCCGCCTGTTCGCGGCCCACTGCCGCGACGAAATGCGCCGACTCGCCGGGCCGCAGCGTGACGGAGAAGGTGCCGACGCAGTAGGCGTCCTCGCCGCCACCGAAGCCGCGCGACTCCTCGGCGGGCAATTGGAAGTCGTAGTACCACGCCTCATGGTGATCGAAGCCGCCGGGCGCGCCATCGCTTCCGTACGCAGCGAGGTAGTACGGCGGCGCGTCGTCGAACGCCGTCACCGCGACAGCGGATGCCCCCGGCACGACCACCCAATGCCAGCGCGGGTCGCTCGCACGGGTGCGCCGGTGATGATCGCGGTGCGTGCAGAGGGGCATGAAGCGGAGGGTGGCGGGCGGCGCGTCGGCGGGCGCGTCGTACGTCGCGCGGAGGAGGGCGGTGTTCTGTCCGTGGATGAGCCAGTGCGTCTGCGTCAGCGTCCGGCCCGCGCCGAGCGCGTGCGTCCACTGCGGCACGCCATCGCGCAGCGCGAACGCCGTGGTGCGCGTGTACCCGTCGGGGTGCACCGTGCCCGCGCCGTACAGGTGGGTCGCGAGTTCATGCGTCTCGTCGCCCACCTGTGCGCCGACATCGACCTGCGCGACGAGCAGCGCGCGCACGACGGGCGGGACGAGCGCGGCGACGAGGAAGCCGTGGTACTGCCGCGTGCGCGCCCCGGCGGCGGTGCCCATCGCGTACCCCGCGAGGCCGTTCGGCACGAGATATTCCGTCGCCAGCATCTCCGTCAGGTCTCGCAGCCGGCTCGGCGCAAGCGCGATGGTCGTCATGCTCCCCCTCGTTTCTTCTGGTCAACCGGTCGCGCGCCGGGGTTAGGTGGAACGTCGTCGGGGCGGCGGGCACGGGCGAGCGCGCCAAGGCCGGAGAGGATGCTGAGCACGCCGATCACGAATGCGAAGACGGTGATCGCGGTCGTGTTACCGCCGCGCTCGCTCTCCGGCACCGACGTGCGGAGCAGCACGCCGAGCGCGACGTAGATAAGGCCGTTCGGGAGCATCATGGCGGCGACGCGGCGGGCGCGTGCCCGCTCCGTGCCGATGCCAGTCGGCGGTGGCAGGAGTCGGGGCGTCATCACGCCGACAAGCCCGGTGCACGCGAGGGCGACGCCGATCAGCAGGTTGCGCCGCGAGCCATTCGCGACGCCGAAGCCGATGAGCACGAGGCCTAGCGCCACCGGGAAGAGGCTGCTCACTACTTCGGAACGTGCGCGTGCGCGCCCTTGTCTCGCCATTGAGCGTCCCTTTCGCGGTCATCGTGGGCAGTATCGTAGCACGTCCAAGTCACGCCGCGTCCGTTTCAGAAACGTCGATGACCAAAAAGCGGAACAAAAGCCGACAAAGGGCGTAGAATACTATGGAGCAACCTACTCACTGCCCATCGTCAGCGGAGGGGAATACAGATGTCATACATCGTCGAAGTGATTGACCCGCCGGATAACGCGCTCGCGCGGCCTATGCATTTCAAACTCGGTCCATTCTCCTCGCGCGATGAAGCGGAGAAGATGGCGATGCGGGCGAGGCAGACGAACAGCCGCGCCACAACGCGCATCGTGGAGCGGGACTGAATCGCGGGTTGAGGATGACTGCGCGGCGGAGGGCGCATCGTTCGCCGCGCTATTTCTCCCATGAACCGGATACTGATTGGAGCGGCAAAGGCGACAATGTTCCATTGTCGTGATTGTGCGCGCTCGTGACACTGGCATTCGCTATACATATTCCCTGCATCTGTACGGTTCGCCTCCGTGACGCACTCGAATATCAGCGACGCACATCTTAATTTGCTGACTTGCCCGGCTAGCCTACAATAGCATCGGCGGAGTTCATTACGAGGCGATGAGTGGAAACGATGCGTTTCGACGAACTGATAGAAAAACGTGAAAGCATCCTTGCAATTGCGGCGCGCTATGACGCGGGCAATGTTCGTGTCTTTGGTTCGATTGATTTGCTCGGGCTTCCGGTTGATGTCGCATCGGAGGACCAATTGCATTGGGTCATCCGCGACCGTGTGCTACGTGAAGCCGTCCCGCTGTGAAAGATGAGCGTCTCTACCTCCTCCATATACAGAAAAGCATCGCATCCGCGATTCTCGCGCAATGCAACGGGCTTAATGCCCCTCGTCCCGATTCGGACGCCCACTGGGGAACATAAGCGCCTTCAGTTTGTCCACGGAGAAGTCCGGCGACTGGCAGAGGTCGATGATCTTTCGCTCCTTCGCCTCCACCTCACCGGCGGCGCGGACGATGTCGCGCGCGAGTTCGTGCGGGATGTTGATGACGCCGTGTTGATCCGCGTGGAGCAGATCGCCGGGGTTGACAATCAGGCCACCCACCTTGACGGGTGTGCCGAAGTCGATCAGGTGGATATATGCGTGGGAGACGATGGGCGCGGCGGCCCAGAAGCCGAAGCCGACCGCGCACACCTCATCGAGATCGCGCACGCCGCCATTCGTGATGCAACCCGCGCAGCCGAGCGCGGTGTGGATGTTCGCCTGCACCTCCCCCCACATGCTGCCCTGCGCGGCGGGCTGATCGACATCCTGCACGACGATCAGGCGCGGCGCGGGGATGGAGAGGACGTGATCCCAGTAGTCCGCGTTGTGGATGCGGCGGTTGCCCGCGCCCGGCTGCTCCGCCATGATGACGGCCGTCGCCGCGTACCCGACCATCGCGCCGAGTTCGGGCAGGATGCAGTGCACGGAGGAGTCCATGAATCCCTCGTCGCGCGGGCGGTAGTCGAACGTCTCGATGGCGTTCGCGATGGTCGGGCTGTTCATGGCGCGGAGGGCAGCGAGTTCCTCGGCGGTGAGCGGTGCGGTCGTGGACATCGGAGGCGGCTCCTTTGTGTATGGTCATCGTTATCCTGTCGTGGGGGCAGCATAGCACCGGGAGAAGTCGAGAGCCAGAAACCAGAAGCCGGAGGGGAGAATATGCCTAGCTGACTAGCGGCTATGGAGTTGCCCCGTCTCGGTGGACAGTGACAGACTACGCGACTAACCCTGCGACTGTCCATCTCCTTTCATAGGCAAGTGGTGATAAATAGTCGAGTGCCGAGTGCCGTCGGTGGGTGTTATAGAAG
>JAABUT010001650.1_pt1 | contig 24606 bp, 23 predicted proteins | sample 5559281 | NCBI WGS metagenome assembly JAABUT01 (sample SAMN10711880, study PRJNA513359) | rock metagenome | isolation source: Antarctica rocks | place: Antarctica: Victoria Land, Ricker Hills nord | collected 2016-01-04
CCGAACCGCCGGCGGGACCTCGGCCTCGGGGTGGTTTGATGAATCGCCCTGGGTTGGTTGGAGGCTCCGTCGTTTGGGAACGAGGATGGAGCCATGCCGAAAGACGTCACGCCTGGGAAGCCGACCACGCGTCGGTATAGCCAGGAGGAGAGGGCCGCGGCGGTGCGGATGGTGCGCACGCTACGGACTGAGTTGGGCAGCGAGCAGGGCACCGTTCAGCGTGTCGCCGAGCAGCTGGGTTATGGCACCGAGTCGGTGCGGTTGTGGGTCAAGCAGGCCGACATCGACGAGGGCCGTGCACCAGGCGTGAGCACCGGTGAAGCTGCTCGAGTCAAGGCGCTGGAGCAGGAGGTTCGCGAACTACGCCGGGCGAACGAGATCCTCAAGCGGGCAGCGACTTTCTTCGGGGCGGAGCTCGACCGCCAACACAAGTAGTCGTCTCGTTCATCGACGCGAACCGTCACGACGTAGTCGAGGGACGCCCGCTCGGGGTCGAGCCCATCTGCACGGTGCTGCAGGTTGCCCCCAGCGTCTACTACGCCGCCAAGGCCAGGCCCCGCTCGCCAAGGGCTGTGCGGGATGAGGTGATGGCCCCGGTGGTGCGGCAGCTCTGGGAGGACAACTACCAGGTCTACGGCGCGCGCAAGATCTGGAAAGCCGCTCACCGGGCCGGCTATGACATCGGCCGTGACCAGGTCGCTCGACTGATGCGCACCGCTGGGATCGAGGGCGTGCGCCGCGCCAGACGCGTCCGGACCACCAGGCCCGACCCCGGTGTTGCCCGGCATCCGGACCTGGTGCGGCGCGACTTCACCGCGCAGGCCCCGAACCAGCTCTGGGTCACCGATCTGACCTACGTGCCCACCTGGGCCGGCGTCGCCTACGTCTGCTTCATCATCGACGCCTACTCCCGGATGATCGTGGGCTGGCGAGCCGCGCCGCACATGCGCACCACGATGGTCCTCGACGCGCTGGAGATGGCGCGGTGGTCACGCGGGACGCAGCTCGACGGACTGCGGTGTCACTCCGACGCCGGCTCGCAATTCACGTCCGTGCGCTACGGCGAACGGCTCGCCGAGATCGGTGCGACACCCTCGATCGGCACCGTCGGCGACTCCTACGACAACGCCCTCGCCGAGACCGTGAACGGCTACTACAAGGCCGAACTCATCCGCGGCCCAGCACGAGACGGCAAGCCATGGAAGACCGTCGAGGACGTCGAACTCGCCACCATGAGCTGGGTCCACTGGCACAACACCAGCCGCCTGCACGGATACCTCTCCGACATCACACCAGCAGAGTTCGAGTCAGAGTTCTACGCTACGAAACGGACCGACCAGACCCTGGTCGAAGTCCAATAGCCCGAGCCTCTACACAACCCAGGGCGATTCAGTCTCGTCGGGCCCGAACGCCGGGACCTCGGCTTGGGGGGTGGCTGGACGCTCGGGTCGGCGGGTGGTGCCGTCACTTCGGGCCCGAACCGACGGCAAGCCTCGGCCTCGGTGGCTGGAAGCTCGGGTGGGCGGGTGGTGTCGTCGGTTCGGGCCCGAACGCCGGGACCTCGGGTTGGGGGTGTCTGGACGCTCCGATCGGCAGGCGGTGTCGTCGGTTCGGGCCGGAGGTATGTCGAGGCGAGCGGTTCGGCCGCCTATGCAGCCTTGGTCGCGTTCTCTATCACGCCGACTCCGCGCGATCCGAGCCCGAGCAACCGAAGGGACCCGCGGTGCCCAACGCGACCCCGCCCTCCTCGACCATCAACCCGACCGTCCGTCCCACGCCATACCTCGCACGCTCGGCTACGCGGTTCTGCCCGCAGGCGCGGTCGATCCACCCTGAGCGGCGGGTCATCCTCACACGACGCCGAGGTAGCCCATCACGCCCGCAACGGCCACGACAAGCAGCGGATTGACCTTCGTACGCACGAAGATCAGCGTGCACACCGCGGTGAGTGCGTAGGTCCGCCAGTCGTGGTCCGCGGCGCGGCTCATCACCAGCGACGACGCCAGGATCAGGCCGGTGGTCATCGGGGCGAATCCGTGCTCCACAGCGATCCGCCACTTTAACCGCACAGCCTTATCCCAGAACAGCGTGGTGGCGTAGACGAGCGACGCGGCCGGCACGAGCATCGCGGCCGTAGCGATGACTCCACCGAGAACCCCGTCCCACACACCTCCGACCGGCAGGGCCGCCCCGTAGCCGACCATGGCGACGATCAGGATGCTGGGCCCCGGTGTTGTCTGTGAGATCGAGAACAGGTCACCGAACTGCGTATTAGTCAGCCAGTGATTCTGCTGGACAGAACGAAGGTGCATCTCCGGTAGCACTGTGTTGCCGCCACCGATCGACAGCAGCGACAGCGAGCCGAACAAGACGACGAGCTGCAGGTAGGGGTTCACGGCTTGGCACGACCGCGATTGCGCGGCCACGCTCAGAGCAGGCTCACCGGCGCCACGATCGCGAGGGTGCCCGGTAGCGGCCATCGCAACACGCCGTTGAGGATGAACGCCGCTGCGAACAGCGCCAGCGGAACAAGCCCGGTCAAGCACCGTCGACCGGTCTTGATGACCATGGCCAACGTGAGCGCGACGGCTGCCGCGGACGCGCCGTGCAGGGTGCCCTTGACCGACGGGACCTCCTTGTAGCGGAAGTAGAGAAACGCGAGCACCAGCACGATCGCCAGTGGCGCCAGAGTGAGCCCCACGAGCGCGGCGATCGCACCGGGGAGCGCCCGCATCTTGGTGCCTGCGAACACGGCCAGGTTGACCTGGTTACCGCCTGGCAGGATCCGGCACAGCGTCATCGCCGACAGGAACTCCTCCTCGCCGATCCATTTCTTCTCGACGACGAGGACCTCCCGCGACCAGGCCGACAACCCGCCGCCGAAAGACGCCAGCGCGATGTGGTTGGAGGCCCAGGCCAATTCGAACAGGGATACCCGTTCGGGCTCATTCATGGCGAAGGTCGGCGTCGTGCGGGAAGTCGTCCTCGTGATGCTGCGCCGGCTCGAGCGGATCGGGCGGGGCGTAGCGGTGCGAGAGCCGCCAGTCCTCCTCGAATACACACTTCAGCCGGGCAACGACGGCTGCTTCGGAAACGGTGATGCCAAGTTCACGTCGCTGGTCGAATGCGCGTCGATCGATGTTCATGGAGCCGACGAGCGCGCGTTCGTCGTCGACGATCAACAGCTTCGCGTGCACCCTCAGGTTCTTCTGCTTGTGCACTTTCGCGCCGACTCGCCGCAGCGTGCGCAGCGAGGCGAAGGTGTCGAGCACGTCGTACTCGCTGATGCCGTGCACGCCGCCGCACAGCACGTGTACCTTCACGCCGCGGCCGATCGCCGCCGCGAGGTGGTCGACGATCACCGCGTCGACGAACTTCGCGTGTTCGACGTCGATGCGGCGCGTGGCCGTGTCGATGAAGCGGGCCATCCGCAGGCGTGAGTTGGAATTGCTCCACAGCAGCTCCCCGTACGCCGACGGCACCCAGTCGTCGGAGTTCCAGTCCGCGTCGAAGACCTCGACTATCTGCGCCACCTGTATCGGGTCGTCGGTGATCACGCCGTAGTCCCGGGTGCGGGTGAAGTACTTCAGGCAAAGGTTGAAGGTGGCGATCAGCGCGGCCGTCCCGTCGACGACGATGGACTTCTAGTGCGTTACGTAGAACTTCGGGTTGGCCCACTGCGCAGCGACCCCGGCCGCGCGAAGATGCTCATACGTCTCGTCGTTCGACCGTTCGCCATCGGTACGCGCCGCGTTGAGCATGACCCGGACGTCCACGCCGGCGGCGTGGCGGCCGATCACGGCGTCGATCAGGCTCTCGTCGGTGAAATGAAACTGTTTGACCAGCAGCGAGCTCTGCGCTGAGGAGATGAAGGCGAGGACCGGCTCAGGGCCATCGTCGGGCTCGACGATCAGATGTGGCCCACTCCGCTGCATGAATGGTGAAAATACCAGACATTCTGGCCGATTTGCGTAACCAGCATTCGACCTCTCACGCCAGCGTCCTGGACCCCGCGCCGCCCACGTACCGGGTGCCGCGCCAGGCGAGACGCCGGTGGTCGACGGACTCTAAGCTCGGCTTCGACCATAGGAGGCGCGCATGACCGTCATGCAGGCAGTGTTCAACGGCCAGGTGATCGCGCGGAGCGCTGACACCGTCGTCGTCGAGGGAAATCACTACTTCCCGCCCGACTCGCTCAACTGGGAGCACTTCACCGAGTCAGACACCACGTCGGTGTGCCCGTGGAAGGGCACCGCCGGATACTTCACCGTCCAGGCCGACGGCAAGACCGACCGTGACGCCGCCTGGATCTACCGCGAGCCCAAGGATGCGGCCGCGAACATCAAGGACCACGTCGCGTTCTGGCGGGGAGTCGTCGTATCCGAAGCCGGCTGATGACCGTCGGGCCGGAAACGGCTGCGCGCCGCAACGTCTACGTAACCTAGATTTGGCGCGGTGAGCGCAGAGATAAGAGAAGTCAGCGGCGAAGAACTCGTCGAAACATCGTGGCCGTTGACGCACTACGCGTTCGGCGCCTCGCCACTAGCGGCCGCTTCGCGCGCCGACTGGGCTGAACGTGCCAAGGAGGAACGCGACTCCCGAACGCTCGTCGCGTTCGTCGACGGCAAGCCCATCGCCACGGCGCTCGGCCTGCGACTCAAGCAGAACGTCCGCGGACGCATTGTCGAAGCGCTCGGTGTCGCCGGGGTCGCTGCGCATCCCGACGCACGCCGCGGTGGCCACGTCCGGGCAATCCTGGGCGAACTGCACCGCGGCGCACGCGGGAGCAGACAAGCGGTATCCGCGCTCTACCCGTTCCGCCCCAGCTTCTACGCCCAATTCGGCTACACCGGCCTGATGAAGACCCGCAACGTGCGGATGTACCCGGCCGGTATGGAAGCCCTCCGCAAGCTCGACCTCGACGCCACCGTCACTCTGCACGAGACCACCGACACCGACGCGTGGGCGGCCTACCTGGCCGTCGAGGACGCCTGGATCGCCAAGCGGCACGGGATGATGCTCGACCTGTCCGACACCGTTCGCGCCGGCTCCGGGACCGAGTCACCGATGATGCTCGCGCTCGTGCGACGTGGCGACGAGGTCATCGGCGCGATGCCGTTCGATACCCAGGGTTTCGGCCAGGAGCTGCGCGGCCGGCGCTTCCTCATCGACGATCCGGCCGGCCGGCTCGCGTTGCTGCGATGGCTCGGCGGCCACGCCGACCAGTTCAACACCTACGACCTCTCGATGCCGCCCGGCGAGTACCCCGAGGTCTGGTACACCGACGTCGCCTATGACGACGAGACCATGTCGAAGGTGCCGACGCACGCTGCACCGATGGCCCGCATAGTCGATCTGGCCGCGCTCGCCGGCGCCGAGGTGGGCGACGGGCAGGTCGTCGTCGAGGTCACCGGTGACGACGACGTCGCGGCCGGCCGGTGGCAGCTCACCGGTGACGGCGGGGTGCTCGCCGTGGAGCCCAGTACGGCATCGGCCGGGGCAACGCTGACCGTGGCCGCCATGTCGGCCCTCGTCTACGGGAGCCAGTCGACGCTCGAGCTCGGTGTCCGTGCGCTGGCCTCGTTCGAACCAGCCGCAGCCACTACGCTCGACACCATGTTCGACCGCCGCATCTCCTACGTGCACAAGGCATTCTGATGACGACCACGAACGGCTCCGCGGCTGCTCGGCCGCAGGTCGTCCTCGACACCGACATCGGTACCGACGTCGACGACGCGCTCGCGCTGGGGGTGCTCCTGGGCAGCCCGGAGCTCGACCTCGTCGCCGTCACCACCGTCTACGGGGACACACTCCTGCGAGCCCGGATGGTCACGCGCATTCTCGGCCTCGCCGGCCGCACGGACGTCACCGTCAGGGCCGGACTACGCGAAACGCCGACCGGCCGCGACATCTACTGGGCCGGCCACGAAGGGAGCACGATGCCCGACCTCGATCGGGAGGTCGTCGCCGACGCGGACGACCCGACGGCCGCGATCCGACTGCTCGTCGACACCGTGCGCGCCTCACCCGGCCGGGTGACCGTGCTCGCGGTCGGTCCGCTCACCAACATCGGGGCCGCCATCACCCTGGACCCCGCCTTCGCCACCGATGTCGCCGAGATCGCCATCATGGGCGGCCATTTCGGCGCGCTCGACCAGGCGCCGCCCTCGGTCGAGCACAACATCAAGTGCGATCCGGAGTCCGCGTCCATCGTCTTCGGCAGTGGGGCAGAGATCCGCGTCGTCGGTCTGGATGTGACCACGCGGACCCGCATCCGCGCGGACGAGCTGGCACGGATCTCGGCCGCCGGTTCGCTCGGCGCGGAGATCGGCGAGGAGGTCCGGCAGTACTGGACGGTCGGCGGAAGCGATGGCAACACTCCGCATGACCCGCTGGTGGCCCTGGCCGTGAGCCGCCCGGACCTGTTCACATTCGTCGACGCTGATGTCAGTGTGCTGATGGACGCGCCGATCCCAGGTGCGACACCGCTCCACACTCCCGTCCGTGGCGGCACCAAGGTGGCGACCGATGTCCGCGCCGACGAAGCCGTCGAACAGGTCGTCGTCCGGATCGAACGGGCCGGAGCTAGCTGACCCGCTGCGGTTGGCCGATGCGCTGGGCGAGCAGTTCCGGCAGCGCAAGCGCCTTCACCGCCGCGAGGTCGTCCATCTGCAGTTGGCAGCTGTAACCGTCGGCGAGCACCACCGAGCCTTCGGGACGTGTGGCCAGCGCGGGCAGCAGCGACAGTTCGGCGACCGCCTTGGACACGGCCGCCTTGCCGGCGGTCATGCCGAAGTCTCCTGCCAGCCCGCAACATCCGGCGATCGACGTCACCGTGGCGCCCGCTCTGCGCAGCAGCCTCTCGTCGGCCGCGAAGTCCATCACCGCACGGTGGTGGCAATGCGGCTGGACGACGATATCGACGCCGGTGAGATCGGGTGGGGTCCAGCCCGGCCGGTGCTTCTCGAGGAGTTCGCCGAGCGTACGGACGTCGACGGTCCGGCCGATCAGGTGGGCGGCGTCGCTGCGCATCATCGAGACGCACGACGGTTCGATCCCGACGACCGGAATACCTTGTGCCAGAAGAGGTTCGAGCAGGGCGGCCGTCCGTGTCACCGATGCTCTGGCGATGTCGAGCTGGCCGGTGGAGAACTGGGGGAGTCCGCAGCACACCTGCTCGCCACGCGTCCCACCGACGACCATCGGCTCGAAACCCGCCGAACGCAGCACCGCCACCATCGCGTCCCCCACTCCGGGTCGCAGGTAGTTCGTGATCGTGTCGGCCCAGATCGCGACGCGCCGCTCGGGCGCATCCGTTGGCTGGGAGGGCAGGGACGAGCCCGGCCCGAGCCTGGGCAGCGAGGACGCCGCGCCCGCCGCGAACGACCGCGGCGCGAAGCTCGGCAGCGATCGTGCTTTGTCGACCCCGGCGGCAGCGCCGGCGACCCGGCTCAACGGTGACCGCATCAGCACGTTGAGAGCCCTCGTGAACCCACCCCGCCCCCCGACGAGGCGCAGGAGCTGGGGGATACGTCCCAACGTGTAGTGGGTGCGCGGACGGATGCGGTGCCGGTAGCGCTGGTAGAGCGCCTCGGCCTTGTACGTCGGCATATCGATGCCGGTCGGGCATTCGCTCGTGCATCCCTTGCAGGCAAGGCAGAGGTCGAGTGATTCCTGTACGGCGTCGGAACGCCAGCCACCGGGAAGATCGCCCGCGATCATGTCCTGCAGCACTCGGGCCCGGCCCCGGGTGCTGTCCTTCTCGTCCTTCGTGGCCAGGTAGGACGGGCACATCACCCCACCCGCAGCACTCGTGTCGGCCCGGCACTTGCCGACGCCGGTACAGCGCGCGACGGCGAAGTCGAACCGCTCCGCATCGTGGGGATACGCGAGTGCCAGCGGGGTGTGCACGACGGTGGCCCGCGCGAGCCGGAGGTCGGAGGTGACCGGCGCCGGGTCGACGATGACACCCGGGTTGCACAGCGAATCCGGATCCACCACCTGCTTCGCATCGGCGAACAGGCTCAGCACCTCGGGTGAATACATCGAACCCAGCAACGAGCTTCGCGCCCGGCCATCGCCGTGCTCACCGGAGATCGACCCGCCGTAGCCTGCGACCAGCGCGGCTGCGTCGTCGAGGAACGCCGCGAACCGGGCTCGGCCGTCACCGGTCGACAGGGCGAAGTCGATACGCACGTGCACACAACCGTCACCGAAGTGTCCGTACGGGACGCCGTGCAACGAGTACTGCTCGAGCAGCCCGTCGAACTCGCGGAGGTAACGCCCCAACATGGCCGGTGGTACGGCCGCATCCTCGAAGCCGGCCAGGGCGAAGTGACCGTCCCGTGGCCGTGACACCAAGCCGGCACCATCCTCGCGGATGCGCCAGACTGCGGCTGCCTGAGCGGTGTTCGTCAGCACCATATGGTCGATGCCGCCGGCGACGTCGGCCATCCGGCCGGCGGTCGCCTGCGCCTCGTCGAGCGTCGAGCCGGGTACCTCGATCATCAGCCAGCCGGCGCCGCGAGGCAGCGGCGGCACGGCGGCCGGCCCGTGTGTCGCAAGGACGATGTCCACGATGCGCGAATCCAGACCCTCGATCGCCACCGGCCCGAACGGCACCAGAGCAGGCGCTGCGTCGGCGGCGTCGGCCATCGACTCGAAACCGACGACAAGCAGCGCGGTCGCCGATGGGCGCGGCACCAACCGGACCGTCGCCTCCAGCAGCTGTCCCCAGGTTCCCTCGGTGCCGGCGTACGCCTGGACCGGTGACATCCGTTCGGGCAGAAGGTGCTCGAGCGCGTATCCCGAACCCTGCCTGGGGAAACGGCCACAGGACGTACGTACGAGCGCGAGGTTGCGAGCCACCAGGGTGGCCAGTCGGGAAGCGGTCGACGAGGTCTCCAGACACGCGGCGTCGTTCGTCAGCGTGACGCGCTCGCCGTTGCCGAACGCCACATCGGCCGCGTAGACGTTGTCGCTCGTGCGGCCATAGGCCAAGGCCCGCGACCCGCACGCGTTGTTCCCGATCATCCCGCCGAGCGTCGCGCGGTTGTGCGTCGACGGGTCCGGGCCGAAGCGCAGGTTATGAGGCGCCGCGGCAATCTGCAGCGCAGCCAGCACGAGCCCCGGCTGAACCCGTGCCGAACCGGCCTCGGCATCAATGGACAGCACCTTGTTCAGGTGCCGGCTGTAGTCGATGACGAGCCCCGGCCCGACCGCGTTGCCGGCGATCGAGGTGCCCGCACCCCGGGCGGTCACGGGCACGCCGAGGGAGCGGCAGGCGTCCAGCGCCGCCACCACCTCGTCGGCGTGCCGCGGGAACACCACCGCCTGCGGGGCGATGCGGTACAGACTCGCATCGGAGGCGTACTCACTGCGCCGCCGGGCCGAAACGTCGATCTCGGTGACGCCCCGCTCGACGAGGGCCGCGCGGAGGTCGCTCATGCACGCGACCGTAGCCGACCGGCGCACCCTGTTCGAAGCTGCGTCGAGCCGCCACACGCACCGACCGCCGGCGCGGCCCGGTCCCCGACGCTGCTAGCGTGAGTACGCCCTCCGGGCAGCGTGGACGACGCCGCCGGGGCCATGAACGCCTGCGTCGACCGGATCCCCTCCGGTACCCACCCAGCTCACTCCGACAGGACACCCACGATGACCAGCGCAGCACCCCTCGACCAGGCCGCCGACCGCCCGCTCCGGGTCGGGGTGATCGGGCTCGGCTTCGCCGGGACCACCCACCTCGACGCCTACCTCAAGGTTCCCGGTGTCGAGGTGGTCGCCCTGGCGGGGCAGGAGACCGAGCGGCTGCATGAACTGGGAGAGACGCGCCACGTCCCACACCTGTACGCCGACTGGGAGGACCTCGTCGCCCGCGACGACCTCGACATCGTCAGCGTAGGAACGCCGAACTACCTGCACGCACCCATCACCATCGCCGCGCTCGAGTCCGGCAAGCACGTCCTCTGCGAGAAGCCGCTGGCCACCACCGGGGACGAGGCGCTCGCGATGGTGACAGCCGCGACGAACGCCAACCGCGTCCTCGAGATCGCCTTCAACCACCGCCGGCGCGGCGACGTCCAGACCCTCCGCCACTACATCGACACCGGCGCGCTCGGTCGCGTCTACCACGCGAAGTCGTCGTGGCTGCGGCGCTCGGGCATCCCCGGCCTCGGTTCGTGGTTCACCAACAAGCGGATGGCCGGCGGGGGTCCGTTGATCGACCTCGGTGCGCACGTCCTCGACATCGCCCTGTTCCTGATGGACGAGCCACGCGTGCTCTCGGTGAGTGCGGCCACCTACGCCGAGCTCGGCACGCGTGGCAAGGGCGGATCGCCGAACGCGGGCAAGAGCGGTGCCGGCTACACGTTCGAGGTGGAGGACCTCGCGAGTGCGTTCCTGCGTCTCGAAGGCGGCCGCACGCTTCTCCTCGAGGCCTCCTGGGCCGGCTACGGCAAGGCCAACGAGGACATCGAGGTCGAGCTGATGGGCACCGACGGGGGCGCGCACATCCTCGTCCAGAACTACGCCACCACCGACACCCTGCGGCTCTTCACCGACGTCGACGGACGGCCCGCGACGATCACCCCGACCGTCGGCAAGGGCGAGGGTCATCTCGCCGTCGTCAGAGAGTTCATCGAAGCCGTCCGCGGCGACGACTGGGGTAACCACAACGGCTACTACGGCCTGCACCGCACCCGCGTCCTCGACGCCTGCTACGCCTCCGCCCAGCTCGGCCGCGAGGTCGAGGTCGAGTCGGACGCGAGCGTCGCCCGGTGACAGTGGAATCCATCCTCGCCGGACGGCCGCTGCGGGCCGGTGTCATCGGCCTCGGCGCCGGCCAGGCGCACATGACCGGATACGTGAAGGCCGACGGCGTCGACCTGGTCGCCATCGCCGGCAAGGAGAAGGACCGGCTCGCGTATGCGGCCGAACGCTTCGACGTCCCGCACACGTTCGAGGACTGGGAAGACCTGGTCGCACGTGAGGACATCGACCTCGTCAGCATCGCGACCCCGAACGCGTTGCACGCGCCGATCGCGATCGCCGCCCTTCGCGCCGGAAAGCACGTGCTCTGCGAGAAGCCGCTCTCCATCGACGCCGGCTCGGCGCAACAGATGGTGGACGCGGCCGTCGACGCCGGGCGGATACTGCAGACCGCGTTCAACTTCCGTCGTCGCGGCGACGTCCGTACGTTGCGCGAGCACCTCGACACCGGCGCGCTCGGACGGATCTACCACACGAAATCGACGTGGCTGCGCCGCTCGGGCATCCCTGGTCTCGGATCCTGGTTCACCAGCAAGGAGCTCGCCGGCGGTGGTCCGCTGATCGACCTCGGCGTGCATGTCCTCGACCTCGCCCTGTACCTCCTCGACGAGCCCCGCATCGTCAGCGTGACCGCAGCGACCTACGCCGAGCTCGGCACCCGCGGCCGCGGCGGATCAGGGTCGAGTTTCACCCGCTTCGGCACCGGTCTGGCCTACGAGGTCGAGGATCTGGCGACCGCGTTCCTGCGGTTCGAGGACGGTGGCTCGCTGCGGCTCGAGGCGGGCTGGGCCGCCTACAGCAAGACCTCCGACGACATCGAGATCCAGCTGATGGGCAGCGACGGCGGTGCGCACATCCTGATCGAGGACTACATCGACGAGAACACGCTGCGCATCTTCAGCGACGTCGGGAGTCAGCCGGCCGTCACCTACCCGGTGACGCCGCCGTCCCTCGGGCACTCCGGCGTCGTCGCCGACTTCGTGTCGGCCGTACGTGAGGGCAACTGGGCGGCGCACGTCGGGCTGGACGGACTGCGCCGCGCCCAGGTCATCGACGCGTGCTACGCCTCGGCTCGCGAAGGCCGCGAGATCAGGCTCTGACCCCGCGCCACGACGCGGCGCCGACCCCGCATCGATCGGGGGTCGGCGCCGCGTCGTCGCGGAGTCGGTGTCAGTTGCCTGACAGCGCCGGTGCCTCGAACGCCCGGGTCTTGTCGAGCTGGAGCAGTGAGCTGAGCTGATCCTTCGGCACGACGGCCTGGTCGTCGTGCAGATAACACGCAGCGGCATGGCTCGGGTCGGTGAGGTAGAGCGGGGGCTGCGCGGTCAGGCACTTCTCCATCACCGACGGGCAGCGCGCCGCGAACCGGCAGCCCGGGTGCTTGGCCGGGACGACGAGGTCGTCCGAGCGCGTCACGACCTCCTGGCCCCACTTGCGGTTCGGGTCGGGCCACGGGATCGAGTCGATCAGCAGCCGCGTGTAGGGATGCTTCGGGTTGTTGATGACGGTGGCGACGTCGCCGGCCTCGACGACGTTGCCCCGGTACATCACCAGGATGTGATCCGCCACGTGGTAAGCAGTTCCGAGGTCGTGGGTGATGTAGAGGATCGGCACCTTCAGCGTCTGGTTGACCTTGCGCAGACTCTCCAGGATCGTCGCGCGAAGTGACGCGTCCACCATCGAGACCGGCTCGTCGGCGATGATCACCTTCGGCCGCAGCATCAGGGCCCGCGCGACGATGATGCGCTGCCGCTGTCCGCCCGAGAGCTGGTGCGGATAGCGTCCGAGCGTCTCGTCGGGACGCAGCCCGACCGCCTCGAGCGCGCTCACCATCAGGTCGTGACGCTGGTTCTTGCTCGACGCCAGCTTGAACCGGGCGATCGGCACCGTGAGGACGTGGTCGATCTTGTAGAACGGGTTGAACACCGAGAACGGGTCCTGGAACACCGCCTGGATGTCGCGACGGAATTCGCGCATCTGCCCGCCGTGCAACTTGCTCACGTCGTGACCCTCGTAAAGGACGTGGCCGACGCTCGGGGTGAGGAATCCGAGCAGCAGTGAGGCCAACGTCGTCTTGCCCGACCCGCTCTCACCGACGATGGCGGTGATCTGCGGGGTGTCGGCGTCGACGGTGAGGCAGACGTCGTCGAGGGCGACGGTCTCGTCCTTGGACAGCACCCCGCCGCCGTAGATCTTGGTGACGTGGTCGAGCTCGATCAGGGGGGTCGCCATCATGCTCCCTCGGGGAGGACGTTCTGCTCGCGCAGAACGGTCTCGGACACGGCTTTCGCCGCGTGCTCGGTGTCGACGGCGTCGTCGTGCAGGTGGCACGAGACGAACCGGTTGGGACGGGTCTCGTTGTAGCGCGGCGATACCTCACGGCAGATGTCCATCGCCTGTGGGCAGCGGGGATGGAAGAGGCAGCCGTCGGGAAGGTTCTTCAGCGACGGCGGCAGACCCGGGATGCCGTGGAACGTGCCACGCGCCTCCAGCTTGGGCAGGCTCTCGATCAACAGCTCGCTGTAGGGATGCAGCGGCTCCGCGAAGATCGGCTTGATCGGAGAGAGCTCGGCCACCTTTCCCGCGTAGATGACCGCGAGCCGGTCGACCGACTGTGCCATCAGACCCATGTCGTGCCCGATCAGGATGACGGCCACGCCGAGTTCCTGCTGCAACCGCAGGATCGTGTCCATCACCTGACGCTGGACGACGACGTCGAGTGCCGAGGTCGGCTCGTCGGCGATCACCACCATCGGCTCCATCGCGACCGCGATCGCGATGCACGCGCGCTGCTTCATCCCGCCGGAGAGTTCATGCGGGAACCGGCGTCCGACGGCCCGGTCGAGACCGACAGATTCGAGGGAGCTGCGTGCCTTGTCCCTCAATGCCTTCTGCGACATCCGCTTCTTGGCGTGGTCCTCGAGGGTGTCGATGATCTGGTCCTCGATGCGCATGACCGGGTTTAAGGAGTTCATCGCCCCCTGCGGGATCATGCTGATCTGGCTCGACCGGACCTCGCGCATCTCGCGCTCCGACAGCTTCACCAGATCGACGCCGTTGAGCAGCAGCTGACCGCCGGAGATGCGGCCGGGCTTCTGGATCATCCGCATGAGGGCGAGCGCCATGGTGGACTTGCCCGAGCCGGACTCGCCGACCAGTCCCAGCTTCTCTCCTGGCATCAGGTCGAAGGAGATGCCGTTGACGGCTTTGACCACGCCTGCGTCGGTGTAGTACTCGACGTGCAGGTCGCGCAGCGAGAGAACGGGCTCGCCCGGCCTGGTCGCCGGTGGCTTTCGCTCGACGGGTGTCGTGACAGTGCTCATTCGACCTTCCTCGAACGTGGGTTGGCCCATTCGTCCATGCCGAACGAGATGAAGTACAGCGAGAGGATCAAGATGATGATGATCGCGATCGGGATTCCCCACCACCACCAGAGGTTGCGCAAAAGGGCGGAGAACTTCTGCATCCAGAAGAACGTCATCCCCAGGGTCGGTTCACGCTGCGACCCGAGCCCTAGCAGCTCGAGGCCGAGCGCGCCGTAGATCGCGCCGATCAGGGCGCCGACGAAGCCGGAGAGCAGGAACGGCATCAGGTTCGGCATCAGTTCGCGGACGATGATCTCCGGACCCTTCAGTCCGGACAGCCTTGCCAGCTGCACGAACTGCCGTTCCCGCAGCGAGAGCACCTGCGCCCGGATGCCCCGTGTCGGACCTGGCCAGGCGAAGGCGGCAAGCAGGAACGCCATGCTCTGGATGGAGATGTACTGCTGCAGCAGCGACGCGATGATGACGAGCACCAGGAAGCTCGGGATCGTGAACATCACGTCCACGATCCAGCGGATGGCGTTGTCGATCCAGCCGCCGTAGAACGCCGACACCAGCCCGAGCACGATGCCGATGGCGAGGCCGATGGAGCCGGCGAGGAGTCCGATCCGCAGGCTGAGCTGCGTCCCGACGATCATCACCGCGACCAGGTCGCGGCCCTGCGCGTCGGTCCCGAACGGGTAGTCCCACGACGGCGCTCGGCTGGCCGGGCCCGCCAGTGGGTACGGGTCGGTCTGACGATCGATGAACAACAGCCCGACGGTCGAGAACAGCACCAGCGCGAGGAACATCGCCAGGCCGATACCCAGGAGCGGGTTCCGCCGGATGTAGTGGAAGAAACCACCTATGCGATGCGCCCGCGGGCGCGGCGCCAGGATCGTGCGGGGAGTGACGGTTGCGGCAGCCATGGTCACGCCTTGTCGTAACGGATACGCGGATCGAGCAGGGGGTAGATCAGGTCGACGACGAGTGTGGCGATACACACCGCGAAGACGAGCAGCATGGTGATCCCGTACAGCAGGTTGTAGTCGAGCACCTGGATCGAGCTGTTGATCAACCCGCCCAGGCCCGGATAACCGAACAAGGTCTCGACGAGCACCGTCGAGAAGATGAATGTACCGAGAGAAAGCACCAGACCGGTCACCTGCGGGAGCATCGCGTTCCTGACGGCGTACCTGACGAAGATGCGCGAACGTTTCAGACCCTTGGCGTCGGCGAAGGTGATGAAGTCCTCCCCGACCGTCATGACCATCAGGCTCCGCATCGACAGGGCCTGGCCGCCCAGCTGGAAGATGATCAGCGACGCGGCCGGCAGGATCATGTGGAAGGCGACGTCGAGCATGAAGGCGGGGGTCCACTCCGGGGTGTTCGTCCTGGAGTAGGCGCCGGCCAGCGGGAAGACCTTCAGCCGGAACGCGAAGACATAGATGAGCAGGAAGCCCATCACGAAGGCGGGCACCGCACTGGCGAGCATGCTCACCGGGACCAGCGACTTCAGCCACCTCGGCGCGCGCGGCCAGCCCAGCGCTGCGCCCAGCGCGGTGCCGACGATGAACGCCAGGATGATGGAGACGAGCCCCAGCATCAGCGTCCACGGGACCGATGCCTGGATGATCGAGTTGACCGTGCGTGGGTACTGGCTGATCGAGTAGCCGTAGTCGAAGGTCACGACCTTCTTCAGCGCCAGGAGGTACTGCTTCCACAGCGGCTGGTCGAGGCCGAATTGCTTCTGGTACGCCGCGACCATGTCCTCGAGGCCGGTCTGCACGCGGCCACCCTGGTTCGCGGCCTGCTGCAGCCGTTCCTGGATCGGGTTACGCGGGCTGAGCTTCGGGATGACGAAGTTGATCGTTGCTGCCGTCCACATGACGCTGACGAGGAGCATCAGACGCCGGACGAGATAACGCAGTGACACGTTGGCCTCCTCGGCTGACGGACGGACGACAGGCAGGTGGCCCGATGGCTGGTCGCCATCGAGCCACCCGGACTTACGTCAGGCTGTCGCCTTCTTGAGGTGGGTGATCTCCAACGGGAGCGTCGTGAACCAGAACGCTGCCGGCAGGAACGGGTCCTGCGCGGAGGGCCATCCGGTCCAGTACTTCGTGTTGAGCGGGACCCGGTGGTACCACTGCACGATCGAGACGTGCGGGATCTCCTTGAGGTAGATCTCCATCGCCTTGAGGAACAGCGGGAGTTCCTTCGGGTCGTTGACCGGGAGGACGCCCATCTGCTGGATGACCTTGTCGAACGCAGCGCTCTTCCATCGGGCGTTGGTCGCACCGGAGGTACCGATCGGGCTGACCTTGTCCGAGGTCATGTTGACCAGGGACGGGAACGGGTCGGCGAGGGCGCCGGCGAAGCCCAGGATGAACATCGGGGCGGAGCCGTTCGCCATCCGGGTGCCGGTGTCGGCGGGGGTCTGCAGGGAGGCGTTGAAGCCGCCCTTGCGCAGCTGCTCGGCCAGGATCGCGCCGTAGTCGTTGTTGAGGTCCTGGATGCCGTAGATCGTGCAGTCGATGACCTTGCCGCTGGAGTCGGCCCAGAGCATGTCGCCCTTGCTCTTGATCCGCTTGTAGCCCTTGCCCGTCATGATCTCGGTGGTCTTGTTCAGGTCGAGAGCATTCGTCGGGTACTGGGCCAGCAACGGCTTGCACGCGTCGAGGTACTTCTGCAGCGGTGGGAAGTTCGGGAACGGGAGTTCCGAGATCGTGCCCGCACCTTCGTAGCCCACGTCGACGAGCTGCTGACGGTCGATCGTGTGGTTGATCGCACGACGGATGTCGACGTCGTCGAACGGCTTGAGCGCGCAGTTGAAGAACAGCGACTGCGGCCACCAGTCCACGTAGCCGTACGGCGCCTCGCGGGCCGTCCACGTCTGCATGGCGGGGTTGGACTCGACAACCTGCTTGATCACCGGCGGCCGGAGGTCGAGCGAGGAGTCGAGCTCGTTGTTGATGAGCTGCTGGGCGGTGCTGGTCGCGTCGGTGAACGGAACGACGAGGACCCGGGTGGGCGCCGGCAGCTGGGCGAGGCCGGCGGTGATGGCCCACCAGTCTTCGCGACGGTCCATCAGGCGCTGCTGGTTCGTCCAGTCGGCCATGTAGTACGGGCCGGTGGTGCAGGGCCACTTCTTGGACGGGTCGTAGTTCAGGAAGGCGTTCTGGTCTTTCTGCTGACTGAAGATGTGCTCCGGCACCAGGTACACGCCCAGGTCGTTCTTGAAGTAGAGGTAGTCGAAGACGAACCGGGGTGCGGGCTTGTTGAACGTCACCGTGCAGACGGTGTCGCTGGTCGCGACCGCGGTCTTGACCCACTCGCGCATGTCCGAGGAGTAGCTCATGGCGGTGTTCTTCTTGTCCTTCAGCATGTTCAGCGTGAAGGCGACGTCCTTGGCGCCGAACTTCTCGCCGTCGTTCCACAGCGCGTCACTGCGCGTGTAGATCTCGACCGACTTGAAGTCCGCGGCGAACTTGGGCGCCTTGTTGGCGTCGGCGAGCCACGGCGTGGTGACACCGTTGAACGCGCCGTAGAACCAGAGCGGCTCGAACATGGCCGCGGTGCCGGCCTGGTGGTTGAAGCCGGCGGCATAGGGGTTACCGATACCGACGTCGGTGCCGTCGCTGAAGCACAGCATCAGCGTGTTGTCGCGAGACACCTGGACGGGCTTTCCTCGTGGCACCGGTCGCGCGGACGTTGCCGACGGGCTCGGGACGGCGGAGCCTGAGGCGGTCGACGCCGGCGTCTGTGCTGACGGAGCGTTCGGAGTGCCGCACGCCGCCATCGCAAGGCCGGCGGACGCCAGACCCGTGAGACGGAGGAAGTCCCGGCGCGAGCCGGGCGGCAACGATGGGGTCATGCAAACCTCCATGGAAGGCGCGCCTCATACCGGGACTCCGGTGGACGCGTCGGGTTGGATTCGGCCTGCAGGCGGATGCCGACCGTCGTGCAGAAACGACCACCGGCCGTCTCCCAGGGTGAGACGAAACACCACTGTGATCTGCGTCGCAAGGGCCTAGTGGTCACGTTTCGGCACCGGAGTGACCAGTACCAGACAGCACTAGGTCAAACGGTTTCCCAAGGTGCCTTCACACGGGGTTCGACGACCGACAGGCCGCTACCCGACACGCCCCGTAGGGTGCACCTGTGACGTCCGTTCCGAGCGTGTCCTACTCGATCACCGTTCGCCTCGAAGTGCCCGCGCGCAACGCTGTGAGCGTGCTGACGGCCGCTGTCGAACAGGCGGGCGGTGTCGTGACCGCCCTCGACGTGTCCGCCTCGGGGCACGACCGGGTGCAGATCGACGTCACTTGCGCGGCCCGTGACACCGCCCACGTAGAAGACCTCGTCGAGGCCATGCGGGCGGTACCCGGCGTTGCCATCGGACGGGTCTCCGACCGCACCTTCCTGATGCACCTCGGCGGGAAGATCGAGATGCAGTCCAAGCATCCGATCCGCAACCGCGACGACCTCTCGTTGATCTACACCCCGGGTGTCGCCCGCGTGTGCCTGGCTATCGCGGCGAACCCCGAGGACGCGCGACGGCTCACCATCAAGCGCAACAGCATCGCCGTCGTCACCGACGGGTCGGCCGTCCTCGGGCTCGGCAACATCGGGCCGATGGCCGCGCTGCCGGTGATGGAAGGAAAGGCCGCGCTGTTCAAGCGGTTCGGTGAGATCGATGCGTGGCCGCTGTGCCTCGACACCCAGGACGTCGACCAGATCGTGGCGGTCGTCAAAGCGATCGCCCCCGGATTTGCCGGCATCAACCTCGAGGACATCTCGGCGCCTCGATGTTTCGAGGTCGAGCGGAGGTTGAGGGATGAGCTCGACATCCCGGTGTTCCACGACGACCAGCACGGCACCGCCATCGTCGTCCTCGCCGCCCTGCTCAACTCACTGCGGCTCGTCCGCAAGCAGTTGTCGAAGGTTCGCATCGTCATGTCCGGGGCGGGAGCGGCCGGTACCGCGATCCTCCGGCTGCTCAAGGGTGCGGGGGCGGTAGACGTCATCTCCGCCGACATCGACGGCATCGTCTACCGCGGCCGTCCCGGCATCGGTCCCGACCTTGCCTGGGTCGCCGAGAACACGAACGCGGGCGCTATGCAGGGCGACCTCCGTGCCGCCATCGCCGGCGCCGACGTCTTCATCGGGGTGTCCGCACCCAATCTGCTCACCGGCGCGGACATCTCCACGATGGCGCCGGACGCGGTCGTGTTCGCCCTGGCCAATCCGGACCCGGAGGTTGATCCCTCGGCCGCCGGTGAGTATGCCGCGGTCGTCGCCACCGGCCGTAGCGACTTCCCGAACCAGATCAACAACGTGCTCGCCTTCCCGGGCGTCTTTCGAGGACTGCTGGACGCCCAGAGCCGCAAGGTCGACCAACGGCTCCTGCTCGCGGCGGCCCACGCGATCGCCGCCGTGGTGAAGTCCGATGAGCTCAACGCGAGCTACATCGTCCCGAGCGTCTTCCACCCCGAGGTGCACCAGGCGGTCGCGGCCGCAGTGGCGGCGGCGGTACGGGAAGCGGCGCGGCAGCGGCGCACCGGAACCCACGGCTAGGCGGCCCGTCATTCCCGTTCCCCGACGCGCCCGGGTCGCCTTCGCGGTCGCCTGCCTGATCAACCTGTACGCCGTCTACTGGCCGACCGAGCCTGCGCCGACCGGCGGCATCCCCTACATCGACAAGGTCGCGCACTTCGGCATCTTCGGGCTGGTGGCCCTGACCGGACGGTGGGCCGGGATCCGGCTCCGATGGCTCGCACCGCTGCTGGTCGTACAGGCGATCGGCAGCGAGATCATCCAGGGAACCCTCGAGAGCAACGGTCGCGATGGCAGCGCGTTCGACGCGATGGCCGACCTCATCGGGGTCGCGGCGGGCTTCGGAGCGTGGGAGTTCATCGCACGCCGACACCATCGCGATAGCAACCCGTGACGGTCATCGGCTGAAACTGGTCACCCTCCGTGGACCCCGACTCCGCCTGACAGGTGAGAATGAGTTCATGAACGGGGACCGGTACGTCGGAAAGCTGCTCGTCGCCGCGCCCGGCATGACCGACCCCCGGTTCGTGAAGACGGTCGTCCTGCTGCTCGACCACGATCCGGACGGTGCACTGGGGGTCGTGCTCAACCGGCCCACCGCGATCGGGGTCGAGGAAGTGCTCCCCGGCTGGAACCGGGTCGTGAGCGCCCCGGACGTCGTCTTCGAGGGCGGTCCGGTCGACTCCGCGCTCGGGCTTGCGCAGGTGGCAGGCAAGGAAGAACCGGTCGGCTTCCGCACCATGTTCGGCGGGGCGGACGACGATCCGATCGGGCCGATGACCGGTCGCCGGACCGGCCTGATCGATCTCGACACTCCGATCGAACTGCTCGCGGGTGCCCTCGCGTGCCTGCGCGTCTTCGCCGGATACGCCGGTTGGGCCGGCGGCCAGCTCGAGGACGAACTCGGTGCCGGCGGATGGTTCGTGCTCGAAGCCCGGCCGGAGGACATCAGCGCACTCGCGCCCGCCAACCTGTGGCGGACGGTGCTGCGTCGGCAACCGGGCGAGCTCGCGCTGATGTCGACCTACCCTCGCGACCCCGCCCTGAACTGAGCCTGAGCGCGCCCGGCGACACCTGCCGGCCCGCGGGATCGTGCAGGGAATCGTCACTGGCCGGCTCGTGGGTGGCTTGTCGCGGCACAGTTGTCGGCTGTTCGATCCGCCGGTGCTCGGGCCGGCTGCACATCACCGCGACGCCATTAGACTCCTTGCCCGTGAGCACCCACTTCGCCCCCGCCGTGAAGACCGTCGACAAACCCGACACCGACTTCAAGGTCGAGGAGGGCGACTCGGAGAAGTTCTCCCACTACGTGCCGAAGGAGAAGCTCACCGAGGCGATGGTGATGGGGACGCCTGTCGTAGCACTATGCGGCAAGGTGTGGGTGCCCTCGCGTGATCCGGAGCGGTTCCCGGTGTGCCCGGAGTGCAAGGAGATCTGGCAGAGCATGAAGCCCGGCGGCAAAGGCAAGGACGGCGGCGACGGCGGCGACAAGTAGCTCCGACGCAGCCTGGTAGCACGTTCACGCGGACGCCGCGCGGTCACCCGGTCGTCGGTGGGAAGTCGCCGGAGGCTTACGCTGACCTGATGCTGTCGCGCCGCCGGATCACCTCCCGATGACCGAGCCGCAGCCCATCACCGCACCGGCCGCCACGCTCCGCGAGCTGCTCGGACCCGAGCACCGCGGCATCCTGGCCGGCCTCTTGACGCTCGTCTTCTTCGTCGCGTTCGAGGCGATCGCGGTCGCCACCGCGATGCCGGTGATCGCGACCAGCCTGTCCGGGCTGTCGTTCTACGCGTGGGGATTCTCCGCCTTCGTGGTCGGTCAGATGGTCGGGACCGTGGCCGGTGGGCGGTGGACCGACCGGTTCGGGCCGACGATGCCGCTGGTCGCCGGGTCGATCATGTTCGGGATCGGGTTGCTCGTCGCCGGGGTTGCACCGCTGATGGGTGTCTTCGTCCTCGGCCGGCTCCTGCAGGGTCTGGGCAGCGGGCCGATGATGGTGGCGCTCTGGGGTGTGATGGGCCGGGGGATACCGGGCCGGTTGCGTCCCCGGGTGATCGCGCTGCAGTCCACCGCCTGGTTGATGCCCGCGCTGATCGGCCCGTTCATCGCCGGCACCGTCACTCAGCATCTGTCCTGGCGCTGGCTCTTCCTCGGGTTGCTCGTGCTGCTGCCGCTCCCGTTGCTGGCGATCCTGCCGAAGCTCACGCACCTGACCCTCGAACCCACCGAGCCGGCTGCCGGAACCAGTCAGATCTGGTGGGCGGTCGCCGTGGCGGCGGGTGTGGGCTGCGTCCAGTTCGCCGGCCAGACGCTGCGCTGGTGGAGCGTGCCGCTGGCGCTCGTCGGGGTCGCGCTGGTTTTGCCGGGTGCGAAGGCACTGTTCCCGTCGGGTACCTTCCGGGTGCGGCGCGGACTGCCCGCGCTCGTCGTGCAGCGCGGCCTGCTGTGCGGGTGTTTCTTCGGCGCCGAGTCGTTCGTCCCGCTCATCCTGGTCGACGTCAGGGGACTCAGCCCGACGCTGGCCGGCCTCACCCTGACCGCCGGTGCGATCGGATGGACCGCGGGTTCGTGGTTCCAGGGCCGGCCCACGCTCGCGCAGCCGCGCGAGCAACTGGTGCGCTACGGCGCCGTGTCGATCACGCTCGGTGTGCTGGCCGTCTTCACCGTCGTCTGGCCGGGCGTCCCCGTGTGGGTCGCATCCCTCGCCTGGATCGCCGGTGGACTCGGCATGGGCCTGAGCATGGCCTGCATGGGCGTCCTCCTCCTCTCGACCGCCGCGCAGTCGGAGCAGGGTCACGTCGCCGCGTCAGCGCAGATCTCGGACACCCTGTCCACTGCGATGACCGTCGGGTTCGCGGGCATCCTGTTCGCCTACCTGCACACCCGGCACGGCGCGGTCGCCACGTTCGTCCCGATCGCCGTGGCCGTCGGCTGCCTCGGCGTGCTCGGCATCTGGGTGGCCGGGCGTCTGCCGAGCGAACGCGTCAGCACCACCGGCGGCACCACGTCCGGTCGGGTGCGGACGGCGTGAGACCACCGCTGCGGGCCTGGCAGCGTGCTGCCCTGGCCGACTACGCCGAGCGGTCTCCGCACGACTACCTGACGGTCGCGACCCCGGGTGCCGGCAAGACGACGTTCGCGTTGTCGCTGGCCGCGGATCTGCTCGCCCGCCGGGTGGTCGAACGGATCACCGTCGTCACTCCGACCGACCATCTCAAGACGCAGTGGATGCGCGCGGCCGAGCAGTTCGGGCTGTCGCTCGACCCGGGGTACTCCGGCAAGCGCGGGAAGACGAGCGCGGACTACGTCGGGGTGATCGCCACCTACGCGGGTGTCGCGAGTACGCCACTCGCGCACCGGCTGCGGTGTGAACGCTTCAAGACGCTGGTGATCCTCGACGAGATCCACCATGCCGGCGACGCCCTGTCCTGGGGCGAAGCGGTGCAGGAGGCGTTCGATCCGGCGATCCGGCGGGTCGCCCTCACCGGGACCCCTTTCCGCAGTGACACCGCACCCATCCCGTTCGTCACCTACGTTCCTGGCGCCGACGGGGTGCTGCGGAGCATGGCCGACCACAACTACGGCTACGGCGAGGCGCTGCGCGACGGGGTCGTCCGGCCGGTGCTGTTCATGGCGTATTCCGGTGACCTGCGCTGGCGGACCCAGATGGGTGCCGAGGTGGCAGCGCGGCTGGGCGAGCCGATGACGCGCGACCTGGCCGCGCAAGCGCTCCGGACCGCCCTCGACGCGGCCGGCGAGTGGATGCCCGCGGTCCTCGCTGCGGCCGATGCGCGTCTCACCGGAGTACGCCGGCACGTCCCCGACGCCGGTGGGCTGGTCATCGCCACCGACCAGGAGTCGGCCCGCGCCTACGCCAAACTGCTCCGTCGGGTCACCGGTGAAGCGCCGACCGTCGTCGTATCGGACGAGGCGACGTCGTCGAAGAAGATCTCCGAGTTCGCGTCGTCGGACGCGCGCTGGATGGTCGCGGTCCGGATGGTCAGCGAGGGTGTCGACATCCCACGGCTGGCGGTCGGGGTCTACGCCACGTCGACGGCGACGCCCCTGTTCTTCGCCCAGGCCGTCGGCAGGTTCGTCCGAGCCCGTCGACGGGGTGAGTCGGCGTCGGTGTTCCTGCCGTCGGTGGCGCCGTTACTGGTGCTGGCGTCCGAACTCGAGGTGCAGCGTGACCACGCCCTCTCGCGGTCACCGGACGAGATCGACCCGGAGGACCCGTTCGCGGAGTCGGAGGCCTTGCTGGCCGCGGCCGAGCGGCTCGAGACCGGAGCCGACGCGACCGACGATCTGCTGAGCTACAAGGCACTGGAGAGCCAGGCCGACTTCGACCGGCTCGTCTTCGACGGGGACGAGTTCGGCGGTGAGCATGGTGATCACGAGGAGTTCCTCGGCATCCCCGGGCTGCTGGACTCCGATCAGATGCGTGCGCTGCTCCGCCGCAGACAGGCGGAGTCGGCGACCTCTCAACGCCGCTCGCTGCGGCAGGCGCCGGCGTCCGAGGACGACTCGGTCGCCGCACCGCCCTCGACACACGCGCAGCTGGCGACGCTGCGGCGGGAGCTAAATGGCCTGGTTGCCGCCTGGCACCACCGCACCGGCCAGCCGCACGGGTCGGTGCACTCGACGCTGGTTCGCGAGTGCGGTGGACCGCCGGCGGCCTCGGCCAGTGCGGACCAGCTGACGAAACGGATCGACACGATCCGCCAGTGGGCGTCACGCCGCTCGAACTGAGCGTCCACGCCGCGGAATTTTCGTCGGTGAAGGCTGGTGTCTCAGCGCCACCGATCGAGTACCGTTCGTGACGTGACAAGCGCCGCAGATAGCCGGGACCACTAGTGGCTTGTCGTTGAGGTTTGTTTACGTTTGATCTTGGTGAGGATGTCGTCTGGGGTCTTTGTCCAGATGAATGGGTGCCGGCGTGGGTTCCAGCCGTTGATGAACTGGCGGATCTTTGTC
>JAABUT010001652.1_pt1 | contig 24596 bp, 30 predicted proteins | sample 5559281 | NCBI WGS metagenome assembly JAABUT01 (sample SAMN10711880, study PRJNA513359) | rock metagenome | isolation source: Antarctica rocks | place: Antarctica: Victoria Land, Ricker Hills nord | collected 2016-01-04
GAGGTAGATGACCCCGGTGACGGGGATGGTCGAATTGCCCAGGAACGACATCGCGGCGCTCGATGTGCCGGCAATCAGGATGCCGGGAATGGCACTGCCGGTCGGGCTGGTCGTCGGCGCCGTGAGCGCCAGCGACGATCCGCCCGTCGTGCCGACCACGCCCGAGGTGACGATGGTGACGCCCGTGCCGGAGATCACCGACTGCGCTCCCGAGGAGATGTCCCCGTTGACGACATACAGCCCGGGGCTGAGGTTGAGCGTTCCATTGATGTTCCAGCTCGAATAGGTACCCGGACCGATGGACTGGCTCTTGTTCGAGTTGACTGAAATCGCCGTCCCGGCGCCCGGGCTCAGCAGCTTCAGCGCATTCTGAACCGGAGTGTTGGTTGCGTAGGGATCGGCAATCTGGCCTGCGTTCGGATGAAGGCTGCAACAGAGGCCCGACCCCGTTATGCTGCCGCCCGCATAGATCGCGTCCACGTTGATCGTCGCGCTGCCGTTAACGCTGATTCCGTCATCGGAGCGCACGGAACAGCCCGAGGCCGACAGGCTCGCATTGCCGCCCAGACTGAAATCAACGCCGGTGGTGACGCTGTCGACGCCCTGGCCCAGCGCCAGGACGCAGGGCTGCAAGCCCGTCGAGCCGAGTTCCGCCGTGGCCGTCGCAGAAATCGTCATCGAGGTCGCGCTGCTCGGGAAGATGAGGGAGAGGGTTTTCGCGACGGCTCGCTGCACCGTGATCTTGACGGCCTTGGCCGTCGGATCCTGCACGCCGATCACCACCTGGGCGGTGATCAGGTTGTCGGTTGCGGTCAGCGTCGTCGCGTTCCACGTGCGGGTGGCCGTGCTGGAAATGCCATTGATCTCGGCCAGATCGGCTGCCGCGTATGCCGCAGCCTGGGAGTTCTGGCTCGCGGCATACTTCGCCGCGCCCGCCCAAGCCGACAAGTCGGCAATGCGCTGCAACTCCAATTTCGTCACGGACCAAGACGTCACCTCGATCCCCATCGCCGCGGACATCAGCAGGACAGGCAGCAGAAGGCCGGTCATCATCGCGACCGAGCCTCGCTTGTGCGTCAGGAGGTTCATCCCCCCATCCTCCGGAACGAGCGGGCGTTAGTTGGACCCACTTCTCACCTCCGGCAGGCTCGCCTGCATGCCGTAGCCTGCCGGCCGGATCACGATGATCGCCGCCGCCCGGTTCGGGGCACTCGGTGTCCAGACCTGCACCCGGCCCGTGCCAGGACCGGGCGTCCAGACCACCATTCTAATGGCGGGGGGCGGAGGTCCTTGGGGTGCCGGGACCGGGATGGAGGCGCGGCCCGCCCCTCCCAGCACCCGGTCGCGGTAGGTGGCGCCGCGCGCGGGCTCTGCGGAGTGGTAGGCCGCCACGGCATCCTCCCAGCTCCCGGTCCTGGCGCGTAGCGCCGAAAGGAACCGGGCCGCATAGACGGCATTGGCCGCCGGGTCGAATGCCTCCTCCACGCTGGCGAAGGCCCTGGGGTGGTGAAAGAGGTTGACCTGGAAACAGCCGACATCGATCGAGGCGACGCCGCCCGCTTGGAGCGCCCGCGTGCTGGTTACGGCCTCGGCCTTGCCTTCGAAGGCCCGCCCGGCGCCGTTCGCGTTGATCGTCCACGGCCAGGCCGCCACCCGGCCCGTCGCAGGATCGAAGCGGCCACTCTCGACCTGGCCGATCGCCAGCAGAAGGCCGGGCGGCAGGTTCAGATCGCGTTCCGCTTGCAGCCCGGCGGTGCGGCAAGCCATGGCGCCGTTCTCGTTCGCACCGGCGCTTCGCAGGGTGACGAACGAGAACAGCAAGGCGGCCACCATCAAGCCGCGCCCCAGCGCAGGCGCGAGCGGTCCGTGCAGGCGGGCCGGTGTCAACACGCGGCGCCAGCGACGGGAAAGTAGGCGATCGCCGTCAGCGTCACGGTGTTGAGCGGGGGCGGCAATATGCCGCTGCCCCAATAGCCGGAGGTGATCGTCACCTTCATGAACTGGGCATGTGAGTTGCATACGATCGCCGGGGTCACGTCGCTCTTGGCGATGATGCCGGGGAACACCCAACTGCCTGCGGTGGTGACGGCGAACTGCTGCACGTCGGTGCAGTCGGGCGAGGTGATCGCAGCGCAGCGCGCCGTGAGCGCGGCAGCCGATTGCAGCGCGCCCTTGGTCCACAAGAGCAGCCCGGCGTCGAGCGTGCCGAGACTCAAGGGCAGGAACACGCCGGCCACCAGGGCGAACTCCACCGCGCTCGCTCCACCGCGCTCCCGAAGGAGAGATCTGGCCCGTCTCACTGCAGCCGTACCGTGACGGTTTGGGAAATCACCGGACTGGACAACCGACTGTACAGCGGCATCAGAGGCGAATAGACGTAGCTGGCCGCCACCACGACGTAGACGGCCGGGCCGGTGCTTCCCGTGGGACAGGTCCCCGTGCAGGTGTTCTGAGCCGACAGCGCCGTGAACGTGCTGGGAAGGGCGGCGGGTGACCCCGAGATGCAATAGCAGGCAGGACTCCCCGTCAACGTCACCGTCACCGTGGGCGTGAGGCCCGAGTTCGTAGCGGCAGTCTGCACCACGCTCTGGAGGATCGCTTGCGTGACGCTCGGCCCGGTCAGCAGGGCCGTCTGCACGGCTTGTGCGACGGCGTTCGCCAGCTTGCTTCGGCCGGACATGATCAGCCCGAAATCCACCACCCCGCCCAACAGCAAGAGCAGCATCGGCGCGATGACCGCGAATTCCACCGCGGCGACCCCGCGCCGGTCCGAACCCAGCAAGGATAACCGGCGGGTCATGACCTCTGCCTGCTCACGGGCTCAGCCCCCGGTACGTCAGCAGGGCCCGGTCGACCTGCTCCGGTGTCAGATCCCCGTTGAGCAGGCGGGCAGCGCCTTGCTGGTCGCCTGCCAGCATCAGCACAACGGCGAGGTCATGGCGCATCCGGGGCGTGGCCGCAGGAAGGTCGGCGATCGGCCTCAGAATTTGCACCGCGTCTGCCGCCTGCCCGCTCAGGGCCATGGACAAGGCCATGTTGACCTCGGCCGCGCGCATGCTGGGGTCGAGCCCCAGGGCGCGGCGGTAAGCGTCCTGTGCCTTGGCATGGTCGCCTTGCAGGTCGAAGGCGATCCCGAGGTTGTTCAGCGCGATCTTGTTCCGCGGCTCGCGTTCCAGCACGCTGAGGAACGACGCCTGCGCCTGCACCGGGTCGCTCCGCAATTGCAGCCGCCCCAGTCCGATCTTCGCGTCCGACGAGTCCGGGTTGTTGGCCTGCGCCTTGGCATAGCTTGCCCCGGCCTCGTCCGGCCGGTCGAGGAGAGTGAGGGCGTCCGCCTGGGTAAGCAGAGCCGGGACATTTCGCGGCTCCTTGGCGAGGATGCCGTTGCTGACATTCAGCGCGATGTCCGGCGAGCCGCCGGCGAGCGCCGCGCGGGCCACGTTGAGCCCTGGCCGGGTGTTGGCAAGCCGTGGGCCCTCCTCGTTGGCGCAGGCAGCAAGCATCGTCGCGAAGAGAAGGGAGGCTGTTCGCATGGGATCGTTATTTGCCTATTGTGAATATTTGGACGGCGGCCGGGCCGCCAACGACTAGAAACACACAGGGCAGGATGAACACGATCATCGGCAACGTGAGCAGCGAGCCCAGGCGCGCCGCCTTGCCCTCGAATCGGGTCAAGGTAGCGTCCCGCATCTCCGCCGAGAGCACGCGCATGGATTCGGCCAGCGGCGTGCCGTACTGCATCGACTGCACCAGTGTCGTCCCAAGCCGGACCAGCCCTTCGACGCCGGTGCGCGTTCCCAGATTCTGCAACGCCACGCGGCTATCGGCCAGCAACTGCAGTTCGCTGGCCGTCACGGCCAGTTCCTTGCCGATATCCTGCTCGCCCCATTGCATCTCTTCCGCCACCCTGGCGATGGCGATGGTGAGCCCAAGGCCGGCATGGGAGCAGATGACCAGGAGATCCAGCGCATCGGGCAGGCCGCGCGCGACCCGGTCGAGATAGCGCCTGTGCCGGAAGCGGACGATCATGTCCGGCAGCAGCAGTCCAACAAGCGCCGCGGCGGCTAGAGCAATCAGGCCCACTATGGGCGGCACGGAGACGCTGCGTAGTCCCAATGCCGCAAGGAGCGGCAGGCCGGCCATCGAGGCGATCTTGCTGCCGATGAAAATCTCCAGCCCGGTCAGGCCGCGCAGCCCCACCGAGGTCAGGGTATGCTCGAGTTCCGCCCGGGTGCGGGCGGACAGCAGCCCGGTCCTTAAAATCACTTGCCCAAGCGCTGCGAGCATCCGCCCCCATGCTCCTTTCAGCACATCCAGGCGTATCTCGGCTTCAGCCGGCGCCATTCCCTGGCTGAGCCGGATGCGGGCAGCCAGGCGCCGCTGATATCGTAGTTGTCTTTGCAGCACGAATGCCGCGAGGAGCATCAGAACGGTGAGGGCGCCGACGGCGGCAACCACCCATGAGAGGTTCACGAGAGCGTCTTGCGGATAATGGTCTGCATCGTGACTGCCCCGCAAGCGAGCGAAAGCAAGGCCGCGCCGAGAATGGCGCGCCCCAAGCCGGTGGTGAACAGCACGGACATGTAGGTGGGATTGAAAACCATCAGCCCGACTCCCAGCAGGACGGGAAGCCCTCCGAGTATGAGCGCGCTGGTCCGCGCTTCGGACGAGAGCGCGTGGCCGCGCTCCCGCAGCGCGATCCGCTTGCGGATGAGGTTGGCCAGGTTTTCCAGCGTCGCCGTCAGCCCTCCGCCCGTCTGGGCCTGGAGTCCGATCGCAGTCGCGAAGAAGCGGTACTCCGCCAGCCCATTGCGGACAGCCATCGCTGCCGTCGCCTCGTTCAGCGGCACGCCGACGGCGAGATCGTCGGCGAGCCGGCCGAACTCCAGCGAACTCGGAGCCTGCGCCTCACGCCCGATTGCGGTGATCGCGCCCACCACCGGCACCCCCACCCGCACGGAGCGCACGATCATGGCCAGCACATCCGGGAACTGCCCGAGCAGCAGCTTCTGCCGCCGGCCGACCGCCCAGCCGAAAAACGTGCGGCACATCACGACCCAGAGCACGGGCAGCCCGGCCAGCGCCACGACGCCGAAGACGTCCACCGCGAATCCCGTTGCGACGCGCGCCACGCCGAAGGTCACGCCAAGCACGATCCACCAGCGGAGCGGATACTGGTCCAGCCGTCCCGGGTCGAAACCGAAGAGCGCCGCAGACAGCTCCACCAGTGACTTCTCAGTCTTCTCGGCCGAGCGAAAGGCCTTGACCTCACCCGCGCGGACCGTGCGGTAGGGCGCCACGACCGCGTCGATCCGCTTCGATCGCTTGACCCGGCGCGCTTGCGCAGCCGAGACCAGCAATCCGCTATACGCCAGCCCCATCAGGCTCAGAAATGCGGAGGCGATCAGGATCCAGGACATCAGCGGGTCATTCCGGCTCTCCGGCCAGAGCTGCAGCCCATTCGGCCGCAAGGCCGAAATAGACCAGTCGTTTCTGGAAGCTCGGCAGCATCTTGTTGACCCGGTAGGAGCCCCGAAGCCTCCCGTCGGGGCCTTCGCCCTGCAGTTCGAACTGAAAGATGTCGTTGAGCAGGATCATGTCGCCTTCCATGCCGCAGACCTCGGTGACCTGTGTGATCCTGCGGCCGCCGTCGCGGTGACGTTCGATCTGAATGAGCAGGTCGACGGAGCTGACGATCTGGCTCCGGATGGCCTGGTACGGCAGGCCCATCGAGCCCATCTGGACCATGTTCTCGATCCGCGCCAGCGCGTCGCGGGTGGTGTTGGCATGGATGGTGGACATGCTGCCGTCATGGCCCGTATTCATCGCCTGCAGCATGTCGAAGGCCTCGCTGCCGCGAACCTCGCCGATGATGATACGATCGGGCCGCATGCGCAGCGCATTGCGGACGAGGTCCCGCTGATTGACCTCTCCGCGCCCTTCGAGGCTGGTTGGCCGGGTCTCGAGGCGGACGACGTGGGGTTGCTGCAATTGCAGCTCGGCCGCATCCTCGACCGTCACCACCCGCTCGCCAGCGTCGATCAGGCGGGACAAGGCGTTCATCAGCGTCGTCTTGCCTGACCCCGTGCCGCCGGAGATAATGATGTTGAGCCGCGCCCGCGACGCCAGCGCCAGGATGCACGCGACCTGGGCCGTGAGGGCGCCGAAGTCCACCAATTGCCCGAAGTCCATGACCTTCTTGCCGAACTTGCGGATCGAGAGGTAGGGGCCGTCGAGGGCCAGCGGCGGGAACACGATGTTCACGCGCGATCCGTCCTGCAGCCGCGCGTCGACCATCGGACTCGCCTCATCGATACGTCGGCCGACCCCGGCAGCAATGCGCTGGGAGACATTGATCAGGTGCCCGGTATCGCGGAAGCGCGCGGTCGACTGATGGACCTTCCCTCGTTGCTCGATAAAGATCTTCTCCGGCCCGTTCACCATGATGTCGTTGATCGTGTCGTCCGCCAGCAGGGGCTCCAGCGGGCCAAGGCCGACGATGTCATGGACCAATTGCTCGGCCAGCTCGCGTTGCTCGCGGGCGTTGATGTCGATCCGCTGCTTCGAGGCGATTTCCGAGATGAGGTGCTCGATGTCGTTGGTCAGACGCTCGACCGCCATCCCGGCAATCACCGCCGGTTCCAGCCGCCCAAGGCAAAGCTTCCTCAGCTCTTTCACGGCTGCCGCGTTCGCGATGGGCTTCACGCCCACGGGCAGGGGCGCCTTAATCACCTCCGGTCCTGTAGGCGCGCCCGACGGTTCAGGCGCCTCGCTGAGGATCGCAGGCTCCCGGCGGCCAAACCTGGGCCCTGGATGAGACAGGCTCATGATCTCCAGCCGAACAGGCCGCGCCGTCGCCGGGTGCCCGGTTTCGCCTTGAGCGCACACGTTGTGGCTAAGGAGTCCAGCATCCCGGCCGCGGCGACATGCTTGGCCAATTCCATGACGCCGGTTCGAATGGCGCCTTTGTTGCTCACGGCCAGCTCCCCCATCGTCGCGGCGGCGGCAACCTGGCGGGGCTGATCCGAGATCGTGACGTCGACCTTCATGTCGAGTGCACGCTCGACCTCGCGCCGAGTCAGGCCGCCGGGAACGCCAAGCCGGTTCAGGACGATCACCGGGCGTTTTGCCTGGTTCGGCTTCGGCGAGACCGCCATGATTCGCAATGCCGCGCGAACCGAGGCCAGGGTAGGAAGCATCACCAGCACACGTTGATGCGCTTGCTCCAGCAGGTCGTCGTTGATCGGCCCCGGCCGCGGCCGCGCATCGGCGACGATGAAATTGTAACGTCGCCGCAGCGACCTTAGAAGGGTGGCCGCACTCCCGGGAGCGACGTTGAGCCTCGTATCGAGCGACTCCTCCCCCGCGAGCAAGTCCAGACGCGTTGCCGCGGCCTGGCCGGCGCGCTCAGCCAGCAACGTATCGATCCGCTCCGGGGTATCGAGCGCCGTGCGAAGCCCCGGCCCCGGCTTGAGATTGAGTTGGAAAGCGGCGTCGCCGAAATGGAGATCCGTATCGAGCAGCACGGTATGGCGGTGCAGCGATATCCCGAAATAGCCCGCGAGGTTGACCGCCAGCGTGGTCGCGCCGACCCCGCCCCGCACGCCGGTGATGATCACCAGGACCCCGCCCAGCACCGCGGACACGAGTGCATGGCCCGGGAGAAGTGCCGCGATGTGCCGCGCCACTTTGTCCCTGGTCAGCGGCTTGGGCAGGTATTCCTGGGCGCCGAGGCTGCGGGTCACCTCGCGATAGAAATCGGCGCTGTCGACTTCGCCGATGACCAGCACGGAGACGTCGGGCTCGATCACGTTTGCCAACTCCGCGAGCGCGCTCAACGGCTGGCTGTCGCCGCTGACGTCCACGATCAGCAAGGCGGGGGTGACTTCCGTCTGCATCGCTGCGATTGCCGCACGGATGCTGCCCCGGCGGACATCGACGTGGCCCGAGAGCAACCCGGCCAGTTCCTGGGCCAAAACGCGTTCAGTCTCGGCGTCGTTGATGAAGGCGACCAGCGGCGGGCGGCGATGTCGCGTCGACCTCAGTCGCTGCGGGGCAGTGACCGGGCCCGGCGTCGGCGTGGAGCCGTTCGCAGTACTGGGGGGCTGGTCGAGACCGTCCGGCATCACCGGCTTCCGCCGGTGGAGGGCCCGGAACTCGATGATGTCAGCGGCTTGGTCTTGTCTTGCCAGACCCGTTCGACGGCGCCTGTCTGCTGGTAACTGTCGCCCAGTGCCGCCTGACCCCGGCCCAGGATCAGGTCGTTCGGTCGCGCCAGCATCGCCGCGATGTTGCCCGAATTCGCCCCTGTCGGCTGCCAGACATCCGCGCGATAGTAGGGGTCGGCGTCGCTGCAACCGCAGACGAGCAGCAAGGCACCGGCAAGAAGGATGCGGGTCATTGGACGATGAATCCGGCCGCGCCGGGTATTCGCATACGGGCCGGCAGCGCCCCCCGGGACTGGCCCACCTGGCGCGCGAACAGGATCCGCTCGAGATCGCTCGGCGGCGCCAGGCCATCCGTCGGCAGGTGCAACGCTGCCGAGTCGCTGACGGGCGTCACGAGGAACGGAGTGACTAGGATGACCAGCTCGGTTTCCTTTCGTTGGAACGAATTCGAACGGAACAGGGCGCCCAGGATGGGGATGTCCTTGAGGAACGGCAGCCCGCTGACGCCCTGCGTGACATCGTCCTGCAGCAAGCCGGCAATGACGAAGCTCTGTCCGCTCCCCAGCTCGACGGTCGTCTCGGCCCGGCGCACCGTCAGGGCCGGAATCTGTATGGTGGAGTTGCCGGCGGTGAGCTGCACGGACCCTTGGTTGGTCAGTTGGCTGACCTCGGGACTGACGTGCAGGTTGATTCGCCCGTCGCCGAACACCGTCGGCAGGAACGCCAGGCTGATCCCGAATTTCTTGAACTCGATCGTGACCTGACCTTGCTGCTGGCCCACCGGGATCGGGAACTCCCCGCCCACCAGGAAGCTGGCCGACTGCCCGCTCATCACCGTCAGGTTCGGCTCGGCGAGGATATGGGCCAGGTTGTCCTGGGCCAACGCGTCGATGACGCCATTGAAGCTGGCGCCCAGGCAGGTCGCGACACTCGGGCCGGCGGTGCAGGCTGGCGCCCTCGCGGCATTGGCCACCAGCGAAACAGCCGGGAACTCTCCGATGCTGCCGAAGGTGCCGAGCGCCTGCCAGTTGATGCCGAGGTTCTGTATGACCTGGCGGGACACTTCGGCGATGCGGACACGCAACGTGACCTGGACTGTCGCCTGCACCGTGAGCTGGTTGTCGACGGTCTGGTTTTCGGCCAGGTAGCCGCGCGCGATCGCCATCGCCTGGGCGGCGTCGGCCGGGCTGTTGACCTGGCCGCTCAGCAGCACTCCCTTCGCCTGCGCCTGCGCCCTGACCCGGCTACCCGGCATCAGCCGGGTGATGGCGGTCTGCGCTTCCGTCGCGCCGAACATCGAGGGTTGCACCGTCACGTCGTATTGGGACATGGGACGACCGGCGGCGTTCATGACCGCCACAGTGGTGTGGCCTGGACCGACGCCGAAGACGAAGAGGCTGGTCGGGCTGGCGGGCCGCACCTCGGCGACCTTCGGATCGGCGACGAACACGTTGGACGCGGAGTCGGTCAGGGTGAGGACCCGGCCCGTCCCTGCCTCGAGCGTCAGGCTTCGGCTGGCGGGCGGCAAGGTCTGGCCCACGGCGAAGCCGGGCCCAAGGAGGCCGAAGAGGATCAGGAGCAGCTTCGCCGCGTAAGACATCAGAATTTGTATTCCCTCCCTTCCGCCGCGCCTCCAAAGACATGCAACGAATTACGGGAACCCTGAGCTACGTCGGCTCCGAGCGCAGGTGAGACGTCACTGGCCCAGGTGGTTCTTGGCGGGGCCAAGGACACCATGGATGGCGGCCGGTCGGTCGACCGTAATGCAAGCGAAAGCCGGCCGATCCGGGTTGCAACAGAGACGCGCTCAGCCTGGGCGGAGGTGACCTCCATGGTCACGGTACGGGCCTTCCCCTCCGTGCCGTCCGGCGCGACACCCTGGACCAGCTGTTGGTCGATTGCAATGACGCGGACGTCGCTGACGATCGTTTCGGCAGCCGTCCGGCGTCCGATCGGGATCGCGGCATCGCCGATCGCCTGGGTCAGGATCACATCGATATGGTCGCCCGGCCAGATCAGGCCGGCGGTCCCGGTGACCGCGTCCACGCCGACGCTGACCGCAAGCATGCCCGGTCCGAGCACGGCAGCGAGGAAGCCGTGATCGCCAGGCCGCATGACGTCTTTCATCCGGATGGTGTCGCCGACCGCGAGGCCGCGCCGCACCATGGCGCCGCTCAGGGCATGCCGGTTGTCGGGCAAGTCGGGGCTGCTGTCGTCGCCTGCCTCGCGAACGGTCATCGTTTTGGCTGAGATGTCTTCCGACTTGAGCAGGGTCCCCCCCTGGACCGGGCGGCCCGCAACCAGCACGGTGACGTCGGCCAAGGCGGCGAGCGTTGCGGCGTCGGGCGCCGGCGGACGCGTCGCAATCCACGCGACGGTGCCGAAACCGGCCAAACCCAGGGCCATCAGAACGAAGAACATGAGGCGGACAACCATGGGCTCGGTCCTCTAGACGATCATGAAGATGAAGCCGGCGGCGATCGCGCAGGCGTAGGGAAGCGGCCTTCCCCGGCGAATCCGCCACTGCTCGACGCGGACCACGCGCTCGATCAGACCGGCCGGACGTCTCGTGCTGGGGACGGACACCAGTTTGCGGGCGAGCAGATACGAGACTGCCAGAACGCCGCCAGCGATCGCCACGGCTGCCACGAACAGCGGAACGGCATTTGGCGGCAGTGCGAACGCGGCCGCGCCGAGAAGCTTGACATCGCCTCCGCCCATCCAGCCGAGCCGCCAGAAAGTCACCGAGAGGGCGAACACGGCACCAGCCACCAGTATTGAATATTGCATTTGGCCGTTGGAGGCCGCTATCGCAAGTCCGATCACCATTACAGTCGAGGCGAGGAAATTGGGGATGGTTCGCGTCGCGACATCCAGCAACGCCCCGAGCAGCAGAGATGCTGCGCACGTAGCTGAGAGCGCCAGATACAACGTCATCCAAATATCCCTCGCCAACGGGTGCCTTGTGGAACTCGCCGCTCTCGGAACGGACGAAGTGGCGGCATCCGGAGAGGATGCCGCCACTTCGGCTAACTGCTCAGGAAAGCGATCAGACAGCAGCGCCAATACTTGTAAATGCGGTGTTAAGCTTAGTACCAATAGTGGTGACTGCAGCAACGATGACGACAGCGATCAGAGCGGCAATCATGCCGTATTCCATCGCGGTCACGGCGCGGGTGTCAGACTTGAGCTTAGCGAGACTGTTCATGATACCAGACATCATTCTCTCCATTGTAAGTAGGCCAAGGCCGCTTGTTCCTTCTGGCCGCCACAGATTGCTGTGGAGCCGGGGGAGGCTCGCCGGTGAGAAGCTTGGCCCATCGCCTTGCTGTTCACAAGCCCGTGATACGCCCTAAGACATCGCCTCGTAAACAACCAATTCTGAATTTAACAATTTCTTACTGATACGAATAAAGCAATAACCAAATCCTACCAGGCGGGTTACCGGTCATTCTTTCCGCAGCAAGGCCCGGCGCCTGTTCATCGCACGGACGCGGCTCGGCCCGACACTTGGCGCCAGGCGAGCCACACGACGTTCGCAACCGAGAGGATGAGCGGGATCTGCAGGATGACCACCGCACTGGGCCAGAACCACGCGAACACGAGGAATGGGCGGAAGAACGGCCGGTCGTAAAGGGGGCCGCAGCCACCGAAAGGGAGGCCGCCAGCGCCATTCGCAGCAGCGGGTCGAGACCGCGAAGCCGCCACGCCCGCCACGCGAGCGGCCCACAGCCAAGCGAGACCGCTGCCTGCGTCCCATAGCCACGGCGAGGCTGCCGCCTAAATCTCGCGGCCCGACGCAAGCAGGCAGATCCGCGGTCAAAGTGCCGTTTTGCCCCGGGAGCGCGTTGTCAGCGGGATTAGGCTAGTTGCTCCGGAACGCGATCAGATAGAATTGCCGAAAGAGCTAAACACGGCGGTAAGATTAGTGCCAACGGTGGTGACTGCAGCAACGATGACGATAGCGATCAGAGCAGCAATCATGCCGTATTCCATCGCGGTCACGGCGCGGGTGTCGGACTTGAGCTTAGCGAGACTGTTCATGATACCAGACATCATTCTCTCCATTGTAAGTAGGCCAAGGCGGCTTGCCCACATGGCTGCCGCAGACCATCACCTTACTGTCCACATGCTTGTATACCCCCTGAGATATTTTCTCGTCTACAACCAGCTTTGACTCTTACCAAATTCTTTCTTATATGAGAAAGTAATAATAAAGTCTTACGAGGCGGGGTACCGATCGTTCTCTCGCAGCAAAGCCCGGCGCCTGCTCATCGCGCGGATGCGGCTCGGCCCGACACTTGGCGCCAGGCGAGCCACACGATGCTCGCCACGCTCGCAACCGAAAGGATGAGCGGGATCGGCAGGATGACCACCGCACCCGGCCAGAACCACGCGAACACGAGGAATGGGCGGAAGACCGGACGGGTCCGGGGCAGCAGAATCGCCACACAAGCCGCCAGGCACGGCATGTCGTAAGCATGAATCCACGGGGCCGCAGCCACTGAGAGGGCAGCCGTCAGCGCCATCCGCAGCAGCGGGTCGAGACCCCGCATCCGCCATGCCCGCCACGCGAGCAGCCCGCAGCCAAGCGTGACCGCCGCCTGCGCCCCATACGCGACCCCGAGGCTGCCGCCCAAAGACCGCGCGGCCATGAAGACGCTGGCGAAAATCTGCTGCGACGGGAGCCCGCGCCAGGGACTCTCGAGGTAGGCGGAAGCCAAGGGGCGGCTTCGGAACCAAAGGTCCGTCCAGGCCTCCATCCCGAACAGGAGGCCGGAGGCCACGGCGAGCGCGACAGACGAGGCGCCTGCGGCAAAGAGAATCCTCCAGCGGCCCGATGCAAGCAAGCAGATCGGGACGAGGAGCCCGAGTTGCGGCTTGATGACGAGAGCGCCCAGCAGGAGGCCGGCGATGACCGGCCGAGAGTCGACGAGCAGAAGGCCGCCGGTCAGCAGAGCCGCGGTCAAAGCGCCGTTTTGCCCGGTGAGCGCGTTGTCAGCGACCGCCGGGCTCGAGAGCACGGCGGCGCAGGCGGCCGCACCGAACCCGCCAAGCCGCAACGCGATCCAGAGCGCTGCCGGGGTCGCTGCCGTATAGAGGAGGAAGCCGGCAACCAATGGCAGTTTAGAGAGCGGGGCGGCAAGCAGCAGGAACGGGGGCGGGTAAGGCCAGATCTGATCGGGGAAGCCGGCGCCAAAGCGGCTGCGAAGGGCGGCGGAGTAGAGCGCCGGGTCGGTGAGGATGTCCAGCGCATGGGTCAGGGCGAGTCGCCCGGCCATCCAGAGCGCGGTGAAGTCCCGGGCAGCAACAGCGGTCCGGTCAGCCGTCAGCCCCTCGACGGGAACCACCCAGAGGATTGCGGCGCCGGCAGCCGGCGGGAGCAGCGCGACGATGATGACGGCTGCAATCCTGAGGCGGTCCATCGGATATGCCCCGGACGGCTCCATCACGTGCTGATTTCGAAACCGGCTGCGCATGTCTGACCTCTCCGCGGCTCATCGTGGTCCGTGATTGTCGGGCGATCGCTTTGGTTCAGGTCCGATCGTCGCGCAACAGGGTTTCAGTCGAGCACGAATCCCCTCCCATCCGGGGCCAGCGTGGTTGGCACCTCCGTTATGCGCAGCCGCTGCAACGTAGCCTTTACGACCATCTCGCTGGCAAACTCCATGCCCGGCGAAGACAGGCCCAGCCGCAGAATTGCGTCGCGGTCAAAGCCGCGCAGGCCGCAATGGAAGTCTCGGCACTCGCTACGAAACAGCAGGCGGCCCACGCCGCTCAGCACGGGGTTACCGAGATAGCGGTGCAATGGTGGCATTGCGCCAGGCTGGATGCTGCCAGCGAAGCGGTTGCCCATCACAAGCTCTGACCCGGCACGGAGGCGGCTGAGGTACAAATCGAGCTTGCTGAAATCGTAACTGTCGTCGCTGTCGCCCATTATAACCCAGCGCCCGCGTGCGGCCTGTATGCCAGCAATCAGGGCGCTGCCATAGCCGCGCCACATGGACCACCCGCGCACCGAGCCGTCCTGCAATGCCTTGAGAACCGTCCGTGCTGCCATTGTCCGCGACCAGTATTTCCCCGACGATGCCAGCGCGGTCCAAAAAATCCTGTGCCTCGCGGATGCATGCCGGGAGGGTCACTGCCTCATTCAGGCAGGGCATCAGGATTGACAACTCGACAAGCCGATCCGTCGCTGCGGCACCTGCGGTCGCCTTGCCATCCCTGGGACGGCTGCGACCGCAGTCGTCTAACACGCATAGGTCAATGTCATGCTGGCCCATGTGAACAGAGTAGGCCACTCGAAGCGCCACAAATGTCAGGAACTGTCAAATTACGCGGTATTCCTAAGAAACGCTCACGTGTGGGATTTTGTCTCCGGCGATTACACCCCTGCGGGTGGACAGTTTCAAGCGGCTGTTTTGACCGTCTGCCGGCGGTGTTTGTCCTCGAACTGCGCAGGCCTGAGGTAGCCCAAGGCCGAATGTAGGCGTTTTGCGTTGTACACCTCGTTAATGAAGTGCGGAAGGTCGGCGGTGACATCCTCGAATGTCTCATAGGCGGCCAGGTAAACGGCCTCGACCTTCAGTGTTGTTGATGGCGGCCAGACTTCGCGTAAATCTGGCGCGTAATGCGGCTCTTGGCCACTTTCGATGATCAAGCTGCGAGCAGAAACCTCCGGCTGAGCAGGTCGAGGTTGGCTCGGCCATACATCTGGCGCTTGATGGTTTTCAGTCGGTTGACCTGTCCCTCAGTCGGCCCGTTGCTCCAGGCCAGCGCGACGCCGGCGCGCACGGCGGCGTAGTCGTCCGTCAGGCGCTTGGCGAAGCTTTGCAGTTCCCGGACGGTGCTGTCTCGTGCCCGTTGCAGCCATGGATCGAGGCGGTCGGGAGCATGGTCGCGGATCAGGCCGGTGAACTCCTCGGCGAGTGCGATCGCTTCGTCCAACTCGGGAGCGTGCTGGCGCAGTTCGGCCAGCAACGCCCGGTCGTCAGGGCTTCGTTTTTCCGTCCGGCGCAGCACCAGCCAAGCCGTGGTGCGCGACGTCAGCACGCGCCGGGGTGCCGCGACCAGCACCGGCCGGGATTGCTTGGCTGGCTCGCGAGCCAGCACAATGCCTTGCGCCGCGCGCAGGCGCTGAAGGTAGCACGCGAGCGTGGGGTAGCTGCCGCGGTAGCCGTCGTTCTGCAACGTGCGGAACGGTTGGCGGCCGTGACGGCGGTCACTGTTCCAGTGCTCGAATACGATGTCCTGCCACGGGTCGAGCAGGCTGTGCCCGGCGTTGCCGCGTCCCTTGCGCTCGGGAAAGGCCTCGCTGCGCAGATGGCGGAACACGGTCGAGCGGCTGATGCCGAGGTGACGCGCGATCGCCTGCCCAGACCAGCCTTGGCGCCGCAGCATCCACACCTGCTCATGTGCGGCCAGACGCGGCTCCCGACGCGCAACAGCCAGGACCCGGGCTTTTGCCTGCGGCTCCGAGGGCGGGATGGACACGGTGCCGCGCTCCGCAGCCACGGCCTCACGGCGGGCCTGCTCGGCCGCGCGCAGGTCTTTGGCATGGGCGGTGAACACCACCTCCAGCGTTTCGGCGAGGTTCTGCAACAGGTGAAAGCGATCGGCGCCCTGGACGGCCCCGGGTGCGCCGTTGCGGGCGCCCTTGTCATAAGCACCGGCACGGTCGCGCGAGATCACGGCGACGCCGGGATGGCCGCGCAGCCACGCGGCCAGCGTGTCCGCCTCGCGACCGGGCAGCAGCGCCACCGGCCGTCGTCGGTTGAGGTCCACCAGCACGGTGCCGTAGCTATGCTGCTTGCGCTGCGCCCAGTCGTCCACGCCCAGGACGGACGGCGTTGCAACGTCGGGCAGCGGCGCCCGCCGGATCAGGCGCAGCAGCGTGTTGCGGCTGGCGTTCAGCCCGAGCTTGCGGCCGAGCCGCATGCCGGCCGCACCGCCCAGCGCCAGGCCCACGGCCGTAAGCCGCCCGGTGAGGCGCGTCGTCTTGCGCCCCTCCGGTGTCATTCCACCTGCTTCGCAGGCGAAACCTTTGACACCTTCGCCCACGGCGCGGCGACGCCGGGCAAGCGTTCGGCGAAGAGGCGACGCTCGCACCCGGTGTTTTCGCAAAACAGACGTCGAATGCTCAGTCGGATCGTGACGGCATACTCGCCCCAGGGCAGGTCGGCGAGCGTCCGCTCGTAGCGGCTATGGACACGCTTGGATCGCCGGTTGCACAGCGGGCAGCGTGCCGTAATCTGGCGCGCGTTGAGGGTGATGGTGATGGCGGATTGGGCGGGCTCAAGCGCCCAGGTTTCGAACCGGACGTGGGTTGCGTCCGGCAACAAGCACGATAGTAGGTTCACTCATCCTATATAGGAACGCCCGAGGCTTCATCATCGAAAGTGGCCAAGAGCCCGATTGTGCGTCGAAAAGGACCCTTGATTGTTGGGGTGGACGGCCCTGCGGCATCTTGTGCCAAGGTTTGGTTGTCAACATCCGAACCTGAAGGACCGTCCTCATGAACCTTAAGCGCATTGGCCTCGACACGTCCAAGGCCGTCTTCACCCTGCATGGCGTGGACCACGACGAGAAGGCCGTCCTGCGCCGCAACCTGAGGCGGGCCGAGATGGAGGCGTTCTTCGCCAAGCTGCCGCCGACGCACGTGGCCTTGGAGGCGTGCGGCGGCTCGCACCATTGGGGGCGTCGGCTCGCGTCCTTTGGCCACACGGTGCAGCTGATCCCGCCGCAATACGTCAAGCCGTTCGTCAAGCGCGGCAAGAACGACCGCAACGACGCCGAGGCGATCAGCGAGGCGGCATCACGGCCGGGCATGCCGAGCGTGGCGGTGCGATCGGCCGAGCAGCAGGCCGAGGCGATCGTGCTCTCGGCGCGCGAGTTGCTGGTCCGGCAGCGGACGCAGCTGGTCAACGCCGTGCGCGGCCATGCCGCCGAGTTCGGCATCGTGGCGGCCAAGGGCACCAGCCAGCTGCCGGCGCTGCTCGAAGTCGTGGCGGCCGGGGAGGCGGTGCCGGACGCGGCCAAGGAGATGCTGGCATTCCTGGGCGGGCAAGTGGCCCAGCTCGATGAGCGGATCGGGGATCTGGAACGCCGGATGAAGCAGCAGCACAAGGCCAACCCGGTCAGCCAATTGCTGGCCGAGGTGCCTGGCATCGGCCCGATCGGCGCGCTGAGCCTGGCGCTCACGATCGACCCGGGCCGGTTCCAGTCCGGGCGGCACTTCGCAGCCTGGCTGGGCCTGACGCCCAAGGAGCACTCGACAGGCGGGCGCCAGCGCCTGGGCGGCATCAGCCGAGCCGGCAACGAGCGGCTGCGGCAGTTGCTAGTGCTGGGGGCAACGGCAGTGATCAAGTATGCCAAGCCGGGGAGCAAGACTGCTTCGCCTTGGTTGCTGGCCTTGCTGGAGCGCAAGCCGCGCAAGCTCGCGGCGGTGGCTCTAGCCAACAAGATGGCCCGCGTCGTGTGGGCCATGATGGCGACCGGGGAAGCGTATCGGGGCAGCAAGACAGTCGCCACGCAGGCGGCCGGGGCTGCCGTGATCGCCTAACCCGCTCGCAGGTGCCAGGGTGCAAGAAGAGCTGCAGGAGATGATGATCGGTCGATCCGACGAACGAGTGAACCCGGGACGCGCAACGGCCGGTCGAGGCCGCTTGATTGTTGTGGTCTCGTTCGCGGAACCCATCTGGGCCAGCGGTCATGACGCCGCGTTAACAGGCCGAACACATGACCGCCGTCGCACCGCCCATTAAATCCAGCAGCAAGACCTTGCACTCCAGGGGCCGTCCACACATGCGCGTCGGGCCGTTTATGATTGCGCGCCGCTACATCTAGCAGATTGAACTTGGCAAGGCTGGCCGCGATCGCGGGGGCCCGTGCCGCTGGCGGGGGTTCCTTGAGGCGAGCGAGCGAGGAGCGATGCTCACCCTCGGGTACATCCACCATGTCTTCGATCGCATCACGAAGGTGCTCCGGCAACCCAGATGCGACGCGGTCGAACAGGTCCTGCACCGCATGGGCCGCCACCGAGGCGACCAGGCGCTCCAGGGTGCTGGCGGCTGGCAGCACGATCCGCGCTGCACGCAGCAGGTCCTCGGCGAGGGCCAACAACGGTCCGGGCGTCATGCCCTCGGCCGCGCGTTCCTGCAGCTGGGTGCCAAGCCCTTGCTCGGCGGCGGCGTCGAACTCACGCCAGCCAAGGTGCTGGCGGACGCGCTGGAGCTGGGCGCTTTCGGTCGCGGGCCGCTCCGGGTCGGGCAGGAACAACAGCGGGTCGAGGCCGAACTGAGCCGCAAGGTGGTTCACAGCCTCGAGCGGCACGCGCCGGTAGTCGGCGATGAACCGTCCGGTGGCGCGGAGTGTGCAGAGCTGGACGGCGCAGCGCAGGCGGTGTTGCGTGCCGCGTGCCCGCAGCACCTCGGCCGCATCGTCCGGCGCCAGCGACCAGCGCCGGGTCAGGTCATCCTCGGTGATCGCCGCCATGAGCTTGCCAGGGCTACGCGTCAGGGACCAGCTGGCGCGTTCTTATGATGGATTCGACCAGCTGCATCACAGCCACAATCTGGAACGGTTTGCGGACGAAAGCGGCGTAGCCGTCGATGCGCTCGCGCACGTTTGCCTCCGGCATGGAGCTTATGACGATGCAGGGGATGTCGCGATGCGCCTCGGTCTCCCGCATCGCTTGCAGCATCCCGGCACCGTCGAGACCGGCATCATGTAGTCGGAGATGATCAGGTCGGGGCGCGGCCCTTCTGCCAGCCGCGCCAGCCCTTGGCGTCCGTTGGCTGCGGTCAGCACACGGTAGCCCTCGTCGGTGAGGGCCATCTCCAGCAGGTCCGCAATGGGGAACTCGTCATCGACGATCAGCACCGTGGCCATGCCGTTCACTTGGGCCGGCCGGTGCCGTTGTTGGGCGCGCCCTGGTAGTTGGTTTCGGACGGAGCCGTAGGCGCACCTTCTGCGACTTCCCGGGCCATCCCGCCCAGCACGGCCTCGACGCCCTCGAACGGTTTGCCCACCACGATGCCGGCGTCGGTGATCGTGAACTCGCGGATGGCGGAGTCGAACGAGCCTTCCCGCACTTTGAACAAGGAAACGAGGCGATATAGTCGCGACCTCAACTCGACGTAGCGCATGAGGACCATGACCTCGGCGTGAGGGGCGATCCCACTCACCGGCACACGGATGTCGGTCCCCACGAGGTCCGGCATCCCCAAGGTGAACACCGTGGTGACGCCGAGTGCCCGCAGCTCGTTCGACAGGGCGGACCAGAAGCGCACGATCCGCTCCGGCTCGAGCGCCGCCTCCTGGAAGCCGGACACGCCGTCGATGACGAGGCGCTTCACGCCGCGGCGGCGGACCGCATCGAGCATCCGGTGAGCAAGCTCGTCAAGGATGTGCTCGCCGGTGGGATACCAGAGGAGTTCCACATCCCCTTGCTGCTCGGCCGCTGCAAGGTCGAAGCCCATCGTCGCGGCCTTCAGGCGCAAGCGCTCCGGCGGCTCGTAGCAGCCGAACAACAGGCCGGGCTCTTCGGCGTTCGATCCCGACAGGAACTGCAAGCCGAAGGTGGTCTTGCCGGCGCCTGACGGACCGACCAGCGCCGTGACCGTTGCAGCGGGAATGCCGCCTCCGAACATGGCGTCGAGCGAGGCGACGCCGGCCGACACGCGCGTGGTGGGCGGCGGGTCACGGCGCGTGGGCGTCGCGAGCAGGGCTTCGATCCGCGGGAACACGGTGACGCCGTCGCGGGTGATGCGGAACGCGTGCTCGCCTTCCAGGAACCCGCTACCGCGGAGCTTGCTGACCAGCAGCCGACGCTCGTTGCGCAGGCCGTAGAGACGCTGGCGCAGCTCGATCAGCCCATCCACCATGGTGCGCTCCGGCGCCGACATGGTATCCGACGTGGTCAACAGGAACATGGTGCAATCCGTCATCGAGGCCAGCGTTTGCAGCTCGTGGGTGAACCGCTTCATCTCGAAGCCGGTCCCGGCCTTCTCCACGATCGCACTCATGCCGTCGAGCACCAGCAGCGTCGCCCCGTGCGCCTGGACCTCGCGGCGGAGCAGGGTCGACAGGCCCTTCAGCCCGTCGTCCTCCAGCGTGTGGTAGGCGCTGATGTAGGTCACCTTGTCGGGGATGACGGACGGGTCGAAGAACCGCATCGGGCGCAGGTGGGTGAACATGCGGCCGTGGTTCTCGCCGAGCACAGTGACGAACAGGGCGCGGCCCCCTGCTGCGGCATGGCCGTAGAGGACCTGGCTGGCCAGGATGGTCTTGCCTGCCCCGGGCGGTCCCTGGACCATGTAAAGGCCGCCTTGCAGGAAACCGCCGCACAGCACCGCGTCCAGACCCGAAACGTGGCTGGGCACCCGCGCGATCTCGCCGTCATCCTCGCCAGCATCGGTCTCAGGCTGCGTCATGCGTCGTCCGATCTGGTTCAGGTGGTGCGAAAGGCAGGGTGACGGTGAAGGTCGAACCCTCGCCCACGCGGCTCGCCACGGCAATCCGGCCACCCATGGCAGTGACCAAGCGGTTAGTGAGCCACAGGCCGACGCCGAAGCCGGTGCCGCGGTGCTGGGCAATCACCTGCTCGAAGCGCCCGAACAAGCGAGCCTGCTGGTCAGGCGGTATGCCGATGCCCCGGTCCTGCACCTCCAGCCGCACCGATTGCCCATCCAATCGGAGCCGAAGGGTCACGGGCTCGCCCGCCCCGAACTTGAGTGCGTTGGAAAGCAGGTTCTCGACCACCTGCTCAAACGCGAGCCGATCCAGCACGCCGACGATCCCGTCCTCGATGACAAGCTCGATCGAGCTCCGGCTGCGGGCGGCGATGACGTCGTATTTCTGCGCGACCGCGAGCACGAGGGCGGACAGGTCGGTGGAGGACGGCTCCAGCCGCAGGTTGCCCGCCTCGATCCGGCTCACGTCCAGCAGCCGCGTCGAGCGCTGAATGAAGTCCTGGGCGAGGAGCTGCATGCGCTCCAGCAGGGTGGTGACGCGCGGGGGACAGGCGCTTTCGGCATCGCGTGCGGCTTTGAGCGCCAACTCCGCTACCACCATGATCGGCGTCATGGGATTGCGCAGCTCGTGGGCGGCGATGGCGAGGAAGTCGTCCCGGGCGCGCACCGCTTGGCGCAGCTCCGCGACTTGCTGGCGCAGGTCGGCCAGCTCCGCCGCGACAACGTCGGACCCAAGCTGTTCTGGCAGGTCACGCATCAGCGAATGCTTGCGGTGCCCCGATAGCTGCTGTGCCGCCCGATGCTCCCTTCGCAGGATCCGCACCAGCGCCAGGCATGTCCGTATCGAGCAGCTTACGCCCGGGCGCCTTCAGCGACCCGTCCGCATGCACGTAGTGGTAAAGCGTGCTCGCGGGTAGGTCGCCCAGCTCCCGGCAGATGCTGGGAATGCTGCGGGTCTGGTCCGCCATGAGATGCTGGGCGTAGCGCAGCCGTTCGGGCGTCATCACCCGCGGGCGTCCACCCTTGCGGCCGCGGGCGCGAGCCGCTGCAACGCCTTCGCTGACGCGCTGGCGGATCAGGTTGCGCTCCATCTCGGCAAACGCCGCCTGGATCTGCAAAAAGGCGCGGCCGGCCGGGGTTGTGGTGTCAAACGGAGCGTTGAGGGCGCGAAAGCCCACGCCGCGGCGTTCCAACGCGTCCACAAGCTGGATCAGCTCGCCGGCGCGTCGGCCGAGCCGGTCGAGGTCCAGCACGACCAGCACGTCGTCGCGGCGGAGGTAATCGAGGCAGGCACTCAGGCCGGGCCGGTCGGCACTCGCCCCGCTGCCATGATCATCATAGATGCGCTCGCAACCGGCAGCCCGGAGCGCGTCCACCTGCCGGTCGAGCAGCTGCCGCTCCTCCCGGCTGGACACTCTGGCATAGCCGACCAACTCCATCGCTTTCCCGTCCCAACCTGTCCACGATAACATCGATGACAGTTGACTAGCGGTCAAGTGATTGCTGCGGAGTTTTCGTGACTACAAACGTCTCTTGCTCCGTGCTCACCAGTGCTCGCCAGCAACTTACGACAAAGAAGTGGTTGTCGTAAGCCGACGCCTACCGCCGGCCCGCACGGCCCACTCAAACGCTTACCGTAAAAATTCGCACGGATGCTGCCAGTGGGCCTACAGCGACATGCCCGTATCGTCGCGCCAAAGGAACTTCACAAGGTCGCCGCGGCGGCCCCGGAAAACATAGAAATCGCCTGCATGCGGGTCACGACCGAGGGCCTGCTGCACCTGCAGCGCCAAACCGCCCATCCCGCGGCGCATATCCGTGTGCCCGTTGGCCAGCCATACCCGCACGCCCACAGGCATCGCGATCACCGCTGCACCGCCGTCATCACACGGCGCAGCGCCACAAGGCCAACATCCGCGCCCACCCGGATGCAAGTTCCATCAGGCAGCGCGATCTCGATCCGATCCACCTCGGCCGGCGCCGCCTTGCTCCGGGCGAGGCAGGGCGGTGAAAGCGCCAGACGGTCAGGAGATGGAGTGTCAACCGCGATCTGCACCGGCACGAACACCGGCATCGGCTCCGGCGCCAACAGACCCGCGCGCACCTGACGCCGCCAGTTCCACAACAGGCCGCGGCTTACCTCGTGCCGGCGCGCCACGTCGGCAAACGACGCCCCAGGCCGCTCGACCTCAGCCACAATCCGCAGCTTCTCCTCACACCGCCAGTGGCGACGCCGCTCAACCCCGGTGATGATCTCCATCCCCAACCGCCTCCGACCTTAACAGCACTCGTACGAGCACCCCTAAGATCACCAGACCGGGTCAGATATGCCAGGCGATACTCGCCGGATGGATACGATGCTCTCATTACCGCCAGCGGATCACCCCGAGAACGTCGGAGCGATCATCGGTCCAAAGCACGGGCCCGGGCTGGACCTTATCCCAACCATCGATCGTGAGGGCATCGAGCCCGCCGCCGGGCGCAGCGAGTGCTAGCGCCTCAACCCCGGAGTGCCGCAGTGTGTCGCTGCCAGCCGACACCTTTAGATGAAGGACCGGCGCTCCAGCGTCTGCAGCTAAGCGAGCGATTACAGGAACCAAGTTTAGGTAGCGATTGGAAACGTGAAGCAACAGCATTCCACCCGGTTTCAGGTGCGTAAAGTAAAGGGCCAGGGCCTCACGCGTGATCAGATGCATTGGTATGCTGTCGGAACTAAATGCGTCCAGGACTAGCAGATCGTATTGTGCCACGGGATTGGCCGCCAGATTGATGCGCGCATCGCCAAGGACGACGGATGGATGATTGCCGCAATCAGCCATGAAGTTGAACCAGCGCTTATCGCGAGCAAGGCGTTCCACCATCGGGTCGATCTCGTAGAACGTCCAATCCTCTCCAGGACGCGCGTAGCAGCCAAGTGCACCGGTGCCAAGGCCCACCACGCCAACCGAGGAGATAGGCGTTGGCCGTTTAGCAAGAGCCGCAAACACTCGGCCAAATGCGCCGGCACGATCATAATAACCCAGTGGCGTCATATCTTCGCCTATGCGCTTACCTTGAACCCCATGCACTGTGGTGCCGTGCTGCAATATGACAACTTCGTCGGCCGGTATCTGCACTATGCGGAGTACGCCAAAGAAGTCGCGCACAGTGACCTGCGTATTGGCGGCTTCTAGGATCGGCAAAGCGAGGCAGGCAGCGAGTCCCAATGTCAGCCGTATCCGGCGTGCGGCGAACCATAGCAGAGCCGCGCCGGGCACCACGATGGCAGCAATTCGGAATGCCGGGCGCAGCAGTTCCGGTCCTTCGGGACTAGGGCCTGTTAGCATTTGATCCAGTCGATGGCTGCGGCGAGGCAAAGAACGCCCATGAAGGAGTTGGCAGTCTTCTCATAGCGTGTGGCGACTGCACGCCACTCCTTGAGCCTGGCCCAGAGCCGCTCGACCTGGTTGCGATGGGTGTAGATCCAGTCCGGGCAGGCCACGGACGCCTCGTTCTGCTTGGGCGGGATCGCGGGCCGCGCGCCGAAGTCCCAGATGTGCTCGCGGAAGCCGTGGCTGCTGTAGCCGCGGTCGGCAACCACCCAGCCGGGCACGCCCGGCAGTTGGTCGAGCAGCGCCACGGCGTGCGGCAACTCGTGCGCCTGCCCCGGCGCCAGCACGAAGGTCACGGCCCGGCCGATCGCGTCGGTGATCACGCAGGCCTTGGTGCCAAAGCCGCCGCGAGACCGGCCAAGCGCCTCACGATGGTCCCGTTGCGCTGAAGTGCCGCCTTTTTGGCCGCCCAAGCCGCTTTCTGGTGCGCCCGGATGTTGGTGCCGTCGAGGAACGTCATCCCAAGCTGCACGCCTTGCTCCTGAACCAGCATGAGCAGCCGTTCCCAAACCCCAAGCCGCGACCAACGGATGAAGGTCTGGGCGGCCATCCACCACGGCCCAAGCTCGGGCGGGACACTGCGC
>JAABUT010001653.1_pt1 | contig 24595 bp, 24 predicted proteins | sample 5559281 | NCBI WGS metagenome assembly JAABUT01 (sample SAMN10711880, study PRJNA513359) | rock metagenome | isolation source: Antarctica rocks | place: Antarctica: Victoria Land, Ricker Hills nord | collected 2016-01-04
GCCGGCTGCCGGCTGCGGGCTCAGCCGGCGGAGACGACCGAGACGATGCGGGCGCGTACGACGGGGTTGTCGTACCGCGACAGGGAGCGCCGGGCCGACCAGGCCGACAGCGCGAGCACCGGGAAGGCGAGCAGCAGCGGCAGCGCCCAGACCCCCGTCCGGGCGGCGCCCTCGAGCGCGAGCCCGACCAGTCCGGTGGGCAGGGCGAGCCGGGCGCTGGCCAGGGCCAGGGCGCCGGAGGGGGCCACGGCGTCGCGCGGTCCGGCGAGGTCGGCCCGGTGCGGACGACGTACCGACAGCGACAGGCAGGTCGCGACGACGAGCGCGGTGCATGCGACGCCACCGCTGATCACGGCAGTGAGCTCGGCTGCGGTCGGCAGCCCCGGGCTGCGCACCGAGCCGGAGACACCCGCGAGAACCGCTGCAGCGGCGACGGTCTCGGTCAGGACGACCGTCTTGGCACGCAGGACCAACCGCGGGTCGTGGGGGAGCGAGGCCAGCCACAGAGCCCCTGACCCGTCCAGGCAGAAGGCGTTCACGCCGAACAGCAGCCCGGCCCCGGCAGCGACCAGGCCGGGCAGGACGACGAGCGACTCCCACGGCACCGCGGCCCCGGCGGCCACGAGTCCGGGCAGGACGGCGAGCACGAGCGCCCCGCGGCGCAGCGCCGGGGCGCGCCAGGCGCTCGCCCGGTCGACGGCGACGAGCTCGCGCAGCGCCGAGCGGTGGGCCCGGCGCCGGCGTACGGCCCGGGTGCTGCTCGTGGCTCTCGAGTCGCCGGGCCGGCGCAGGGCCCAGGCGCAGGCCCGGGCGCCGAGCGCCAGGCCGCCGACGACGAGCAGCAGCAGGACGGCGGTCGTCAGGGTCCAGCGCCCGGTCGGGCCGTCGGCGACGGCACGGACGACGGTACGGGTCGGGCTGTGCCGGAGCAGCGCGGGTCCGCGGCCGGCCTTGACCACCACGACGGCCGCGACCAGCGCCAGGCAGGCCAGCACGGCGACGGACAGCCGACCGCGTCGGGTCTGCCGCGAGCCGGCCACGGCCCAGGCGATGGCCTGGCCGACGACGGTGAGCGCCACGACGTACGCCGCACTCGTCACGGCGCCCCACCAGCCGGCACGTCCGGTCGTGAGGGCGCCGGTGACGGCGACCAGGAGCAGCAGCTGCAGGACCCAGACGAGGTTGACCGGGGCGAGCACCAGGCCGCCGAGGAACTGGGTACGGGGGCGTACCGGGAAGGCGACCAGCTGGTCGGGCGGGACGACCTCGTGGCCGCCGCCGGCGGTGAGCGGGGCGATGACGGCGAGCACACCGAAGCCCAGGAAGGCCTGCGGGGCAAGCTGGCGGACGGTCGCCAGCGCCGGGGCCGGCAGCGAGCCCGAGCTCCCGCCGGCGAGTACGAGCAGCTCGACCAGCGCCAGGGCGCCGAGGCAGATCGCGAGCTGCACCCCGGGCGTACGGACCATGCGCCAGCGCAGGGCCAGCAGGCCCCGCAGCTGTGCCGGCGCGCCAGGAAGGCCGACGGCGGTCACCGGACGGGCGCCCGGCGAGCGACGGCGGTCCGGACGGGCGCCCGGCGAGCGACGGCGGTCCGGGCGGGCGCCCGGCGAGCGGCATGGGTCGGCGGTCATGTGATCAGCGCACGGTAGCGGTCGCGGCCGGCGTCGCCGGTCAGCTCGACGGCCGGCGCCGCGCCGACGACCCGGCCGCCCCGCAGGACCACCGCCTCCTGGCAGGCCTCGACAGCCAGGTGCAGCAGGTGCGTGGAGAGCAGGACGGCGGCTCCGCCGGCCAGCGCCTCCCGCACCACGAACAGCGTCGCATCGACGCCGAGCGGGTCCACGCCGTCGAACGGTTCGTCGAGCAGCAGCAGCCGGGGGTGGTGGAAGGCGGCGAGCACCACCGACATCCGGCGACCCATCCCGTGCGAGAAGCCGGACGTGACGCGGTCGGCCGCGCCGGTCAGGTCGAAGCGCTCGAGCAGGTCGCGGGCCCGGTCCTGCCAGTCGGTCATCCCGCGCAGCCGGGCGGCGAGCTGCAGGTGCTCCCACGGCGTGGCCCGCGGCACGAGGCCGCCGACGTCGGGGCAGTAGCCGACCAGGGCGCGTACGCCGGCGGGGTCCCGCGCCGCCTCGATGCCGCCCACGGTGACGGTCCCCGCGGTCGCCGGCAGTACGCCGGCCAGCACCCGCATGGTGGTGGACTTGCCGGCACCGTTGCGCCCGACCAGGGCGACCGACGCGCCGGAGCCGACGGACAGGTCGAACCCGTCGACTGCCCGCACCTCGCCGAAGTCGACGACCAGCGCGGACGCCAGCAGCACGGGTTCCACAGCAGGAGCCTCGACGCGCTCGGCGACCGACTTCAGTCGCGGCCTGCGCCGGAGTACAGGGCGTCGACCTCGCCGGCGTTCTCCTTCATGACCACGGCGCGCTTGAGCTTGAGCGAGGGTGTCATCTGCCCGCCCTCCTCGGTCCAGTCGACGGGCAGGATCGTGAACTTGCGGATGGCCTCGGCCTTGCTCACGGCCTTGTTCGCGTCGTCGACGGCGGCCTGCACCTCGGCCCTTAGGTCCGGGTCGTCGACCAGGTCGCCGACGTCGGCGGCCTTGCCCTTCGCCTTCGCCCAGGGCGAGAGGGCCTCGGCGTCGATCGTGACGAGGCAGGCGATGAAGGGCTTCTGGTCGCCGACCACCAGGCACTGGCTGATCAGCGGGTGCGCCCGCAGGCGGTCCTCCAGCGCGGCAGGTGCGACGTTCTTGCCGCCCGCGGTCACGATGAGCTCCTTCTTGCGACCGGTGATCTTGACGAAGCCCTGCGCGTCGATCTCGCCGATGTCGCCCGAGTGGAACCAGCCGTCGCCCTTGGTCTCCTCGGTGGCGTCCTCGTTGTGCCAGTACGCGCGAAAGACGTGCTCGCCGGTCATGAGGATCTCGCCGTCGTCGGCGATGCGGACGGTGACTCCGGGGGAGGGCCGTCCAACGGTGCCGATCCTCAGGTGCGCCGGCGTGTTCACCGTGCCGGCGGCGGTAGTCTCGGTGAGGCCGTAGCCCTCCAGGATCGTGATGCCCACCCCCCGGAAGAAGTGGCCGAGCCGGGCGCCGAGCGGGGCGCCTCCGGAGACGGCGTACGCGACCCGGCCGCCCAGCGCCGCACGGAGCTTGGAGTAGACGAGCCTGTCGTACAGCGCGTGCTGGGCCTTGAGGAAGATGCCGGCGCCCCCGTCGTCCAGCGCCTTGCTGTAGGCGATGGCGGTGGACTCGGCCAGGTCGAAGAGCTTGCCCTTTCCGTCGCTCTGCGCGCGCTGCTTGGAGCTGTTGTAGACCTTCTCGAAGATCCGTGGGACGGACAGCAGGAAGGTGGGCTGGAAGCTCGCGAAGTCCGGCAGCAGGTTCTTGATGTCGTTGGTGTGCCCCATGCGGGCGTGGCTCTCGACGCAGCCGACCTGGATGAGCCGGGCGAACACGTGCGCGAGCGGCAGGAACAGCAGGGTCGAGCCGCCCGGGCGGAACAGCTCGGGCAGCACCGCGCTGGCGGACCGTCCGGTGCCGATCAGGTTGCCGTGGGTCAGCTCGCAGCCCTTGGGCCGCCCCGTCGTGCCGCTGGTGTAGATGATCGTGGCGAGGCTGTCCGTGGTGAGCGTCGCGCGGCGGGCTGTGAGCTCGGTGTCGGGGACGTCACGGCCGGCGGCGCCGAGCTCCTCGAGGCCGCCCGCGTCGATCTGCCACGAGCCCGCGAGGTCGGGCAGCTGCTCGCGCACCGCGTCAAACACCGCCTGGTGGCCGGCGCCCTCGAGCACGACCGCGACGGCGCCGGAGTCGCCGAGGTTCCACTGCACCTGCTCCGCCGAGCTGGTCTCGTACACGGGAACGGTCACGCCGCCGGCGGTCCAGATCGCGTAGTCCACGAGCGTCCACTCGTACCGCGTCTTGCTCATCAGGCCGACCCGGTCACCGGCCCGTACGCCGGTGGCGATCAGCCCGGCAGCCAGCGAGCGCACCTCGGTGGCGAACTCCTTGGCGGTGACCGGGGCCCAGCGACCGTCGACCTTGCGGGTGAACACCACGTCGTCCGGAGCGGTGTCGGCGTGCGCGAAGACCGCGTCCGGCAGCGCCGAGCTGTCCTCGACCTCGATGACCTGGGGGGTGGAGTACTCCTGCACCTGCGGGCTCCTCGTGTGCTGCGGCCGCCCGGCGCCTGCGTGGACGCGCGGGGAGCCAACCTAGCGCGGTGAGGTGCCACGGCACGGCTCTGCTGTCGAGCACGGCTGCGCTGCTGGCTCAGGACTGCCGGTGTTTCAGGACCGCAGTTGTTTCAGGACCGCAGCTGTTTCAGGACCGCAGTTGTTTCAGGACCGCAGCTGTTTCAGGACCGCGGCGATCATGCCGAGGATCCCGGGGTGGGAGTCGACCTGGGCGCGGGCCCCCGCGGGACGGCCTGCCCGGCCTGCGGCGCAGCGCTGCGCCCCGACGCGCCCTGGTGCACGCTGTGCTTCGCCGACCTGTGCCCGGCACCCGGACCTGCCGCGGCCCGCGCACCGGCCCCTGCCGCCGATCCCGCCTCTGCCGCAGCCCGCGCAGCCGTGGCGGTGGGGACCGACGACGCTCGAGCGGGCACCCAGCCGGTCGCCCCGGTGCTCGGCGACGGGCCGAGCTGGCCGTGCTCGCGCTGCGCGGCCGCCAACGGCTACGAGCGGGACACGTGCCGCGCGTGCGGCGCGAGCTTTCTGGCCGCGGTCAAGGACGACGAGGCGCCGCTGTTGGTGCTGCCGGGCGTGGGGGACCTGAGCCGGCTCGGGCGCCCCCAACGGCTGCTGCTGGCCCTCGGCGTCGTCCTGGCCGTCCTGGTGCCCTTGGCCGTGATCACCCTTCTGCTCACCCAGCGGCCGCCCGTGGCCGGGACGACCCACGGTCCACCGGGCGCGTCGGTGCCGTCCGTTCCCGCCGCGCCCTGAGGCACCAGCCCCTTTAGGGTCGTCGTCGTGCGGGTCCACGTGGTGAGCGATGTGCACGGCAGCGTCGAGGCGTTGTCCCGGGCCTCGGACGGGGCCGACGTCCTGGTCTGCCTGGGCGACCTGGTGCTGTTCCTGGACTACGCCGACGCCAGTGGCGGGATCTTCGCCGACCTGTTCGGCGAGCAGGCCGCGCGGCACCTGGTGGAGCTGCGTACGGCCAGGCAGTTCGAGCAGGCCCGGGAGTGGTCGCGCTCGCTGCGGGAGGGGCTCGGTGAGGACCCGCGGACGGCGATCAGCCGCAAGGTCGGCGAGCAGTACGCCGCGCTGTTCGCGGTCATGCCCGACCCGACCTACCTCACCTACGGCAACGTCGACGTGCCGTCCCTGTGGCCGGACCACGTACGGCCGGGGCACACCGTGCTCGACGGGCAGACGACGCAGATCGGCGGCCGGACCTGGGGGTTCGTCGGCGGGGGGCTCACCACCGCCATGCGTACGCCGCACGAGATCTCCGACGAGGAGTACGCGGCCAAGGTCGCGGCGGTCGGCGCCGTGGACGTGCTGGCCTGCCACATCCCGCCCGACGTCCCCGAGCTGCTGTACGACGTGGAGGCCAGGCGGTTCGAGCGAGGCAGTGCGGCCACCCTGCAGGCGATCCGGGACACCCAGCCGGGGCTCGTCCTGTTCGGCCACGTGCACCAGCCGCTGCAGGCGCGCGTGCGCATCGGGCGTACCGAGTGCGTCAACGTCGGGCACTTCCGGGGCACCGGGGCGCCGTACATCCTCGAGTACTAGCGTCCGGCCCGCCTGCAACACGGCAGACCACGCTGTCATCCCCGGAGGCCGAAGTGGCGGACCAGGCCAGCTCCAGCATCACCATCGACGCGCCCGCCGCCGACGTGCTCGCGGTCATCCGTGATCTCGAGGCCTACCCCCAGTGGACTCCGCAGATCAGCAAGGCCGAGGTGCTCGAGACCGGCACCGGTGGACCGCTTCGGGCGAGGTTCTGGATGAACGCCAGCGGTATGGCCGACGACTACACCCTCGCCTACGACTGGAAGCCCGACGGGGTCTCCTGGCACCTCACCGAGCCCACGAAGCTGCAGAAGTCCCAGCGCGGCACCTACTCCCTCGCCGAGCAAGGCTCCGGCACGCAGGTGACCTACCTGCTCACCATGGAGATCAAGGTGCCGATGATCGGCGTCATGAAGCGCAAGGCCGAGAAGATGATCATCGAGTCGGCGCTCAAGGAGCTCAAGAAGCGGGTGGAGTCGCTCCGCTAGCCTCGCGGGTCACGACGACTCGAGGAGCCCTGCACCGTGCGCGTCCTGCTGTTCACCGGCAAGGGGGGCGTGGGCAAGACGACCACCGCGGCGGCCACCGCGGCTCTGGCCGCCTCCCGGGGGCGCAAGACGCTGGTGCTGTCGACCGACCCGGCCCACTCGCTGGCCGACGCCCTCGGCGTACCCGTCGGGTCCGTGCCGACCGAGGTCGACACCGGCTTCTACGCCGTGCAGGTCGACACGCAGGTCGCCTTCGAGCGCACCTGGCGCGACGTGCAGGACTACCTGCGCGGCGTGCTGGAGCGGGCCGGCGTCGATGCGCTGCAGGCCGAGGAGCTCACGGTGCTGCCCGGCGCCGAGGAGGTGCTGGCCCTGCTCGAGCTGCGGCGGCACGTCGCCTCCGGGCGCTTCGACCTCGTCGTCGTGGACTGCGCGCCGACCGGCGAGACGCTGCGCCTGCTGGCCCTGCCCGAGGCCCTGCGCTGGTATGTCGAGAAGGTCTTCCCCGCCCAGCGCCGGGCCCTGCGCGCCGTACGCCCCCTGCTGTCGCGGGTCAGCGGTCCGGTGGTGCCGCACGACAGCGTGTTCGAGGCCGTCGCGCGCCTGCACATGCAGCTGAGCGAGGTGCGCGAGCTGCTCACGGCGCCCACGACCTCGGTGCGCCTGGTGCTCACGCCCGAGGCGGTCGTCGTGGCCGAGGCCCGCCGTACCCTGACGTCGCTTGCGCTGTACGGCTACCAGGTCGACGGACTAGTGGCCAACCGCGTCTTCGTCGCCTCCGGGGACGGCTGGACCGCGGGCTGGGTCGCCGCCCAGCAGCAGCAGCTCGATGCCGTACGGCGGGACACCGCGCCCCTTCCGCTGCTCGAGTCTGCCTATGCAGCCGGTGAACCGGTAGGCCTCCAGGCGCTGATCGACGTAGGCGAGGCGCTCTACGGCGACCAGGACCCGAGCCGGTCCGAGCCGGTCGAGGATCTGTTGGGGGTCACCCAGGACCGCGACGGCTTCCTGCTGTCGCTGGCGCTGCCGCTCGCCCGGCTGGAGGACGTCGACCTGGCCCGCAGCGGGGACGAGCTCGTCGTTACGGCCGCCGTCGCCTGCTGGCGTTGCCCGGTGCCCTGTGCCGCTGCACCGTGACGGGAGCCCGCCTGCTCGGCGGCCGGCTCGTCGTACGGTTCGAGCCCGATCCGGCGCTGTGGCCGCGGCCGTGAGCGAACCGGTCGGCTCCGCCGCCGAGGAGGCGGCCCGCCTGTTCGCTGCCCTGGAGGGCTGGGCCCGCACCCGCTTCGACGGCGAACACCTGGCCAGCGGTACGGCGGAGTGCACCGTCTGCCCCGTGTGCCAGGCGATCGCGGCGGCCCGACAGGTCGGTCCCGACACGGTCACCCACCTGCTCGACGCGGCCGCGTCGTTCGTGGCCGCGCTCAGGACTGTCCTGGCTCCCGGCCCCGAGGACGGCCCGCCCCGGCGTACCCCTGGGGTGCAGCACGTCGACGTGCGGGAGGGCTGATGGGGCTGGCCATCGGCGTGGACGTCGGTGGCACCAAGGTGGCGGCCGGTCTGGTGGACGAGCAGGGGACCATCCTGGCGCGGACCCGCCGCCCGACGCCCTCGACCAACCCCGACGACGTCGAGGAGACGATCGCGGCGGTCGTCGACGAGCTGCGCGTCGGCCGCGAGGTGGTCGGGGTCGGCATCGGCGCGGCCGGGTTCGTGGACGACGAGCGCTCGAGGGTGCTGTTCGCGCCGAACCTCACCTGGCGGGACGAGCCGCTGCGCGACGAGGTGTCGGCCCGGATCGGGCTGCCGGTCGTCGTGGAGAACGACGCCAACGCGATGGCCTGGGGCGAGTATCGGTTCGGCGCGGGCCGCGGGGAGCAACATCTGGCTGCGGTCACGGTCGGGACCGGGATCGGCGGCGGTCTCGTCCTGGACGGCCGGCTCTACCGGGGCCGCTTCGGCGTGGGGGCGGAGTTCGGTCACGTCATGGTCGTGCCTGACGGCCGGCGCTGCGGCTGCGGCCAGTGCGGGTGCTGGGAGCAGTACTGCTCCGGCCGCGCCCTGCTGCACGAGGCCCGCGAGATCGCCGACGTGCAAAGGGAGTACGGCGCGACGCTGCTGGCGCTCGGTCGCGGCCGGCCCGAGGGGATCCAGGCGGTGGACGTGACCCGGGCCGCCCAGGGCGGGGACCCTGCCGCGCTGGACTGCTTCGCCGAGGTGGGCCGCTGGCTGGGGCAGGGGTTGGCCGACCTCGCCGCGCTGCTCGACCCGGGGGTGTTCGTCATCGGGGGAGGGGTGGCCGATGCCGGCGAGCTGCTCCTGGCGCCGGCGCGGGTCGAGTTCGCGCGGCGGCTCACCGCCGGTCCATACCGCCCGCACGCGCGGATCCGGCTGGCCGAGCTGGGCAACGAGGCGGGACTGGTCGGAGCCGCCGACCTCGCCCGCCAGCCGTGACCTCGAGCTGGGACCCGCCGAATGACCCAGCAGCTGGAACCCGTCGGCCGTACCTGGCGGCTGGGACCCGTCGGCCGTACCTGGCGGCTGGGACCCGCCGGCCGCGACCTCGAGCTGGGACCCGCCGGCCGCGACCTCGAGCGGGGACCCGCCGGCAGCGACCTCGAGCGGGGACCCGCCGGCAGCGACCTCGAGCGGGGACCCGCCGGCCGCGACCGCGTACCCGCGGTGAGCGGTGCTCCTGCCGGCCGTGGAGCAGCGCGCGCCCCGCGCACCAGCACAACAGCAGGGTGGCGGGCGCGGACAGGGGCTGCGGCGCCACCGCGACGCTCGTCGTCGCGCACGAATGGTCCGCCGTCCTGCTGTTGTGCTGGTCGCAGGACGCCGCCAGGGCAGGGGATCGCTCAGCTGCGGTCTGGGGACTGCCCGGTCGGCCGGCCTGGGAGCCGGGCGGCGGCCTCGCGGACCGGCGGCCTGGCGGCCTCGCGGCCTCGCGGCCCGGCGGCCCGGCGGCCCGGCGGCCTGGCGACCTGGCGACCTGGCCGGCTCGGGCCGCTGGCTGGCAGGCTGTGCTGCGTGCCAGGGCGGACAGGATGAGGGTCGTCAGCTGGAACGTCCGATCGCTGCGGGACGACGAGGGCGGTGTCGTCGAACTGGTGCGCGCGCTGGCGCCGGACATCGTCGTGCTCCAGGAGGCGCCGCGGCTCTGGCGCTGGCGCACCTCTCGGCGCCGACTCGCGCGGCGCTGCGGCCTGCGGCTGGTCACACGGCAGCGGGCGGCCGGCAACTGCGTGCTGGCTGCGCCCACGGTCGAGGTCCTCACCTCGTACGCCGTCGCCTTCCCGAAGCGGGCCGGCCTGCACCGCCGGGCGACCGCCGGGGTCCTCGTACGCCTGGAGGGGCGGCGGGCGTGCGTGGCCGGCACGCACCTCGACCTGGACGCCGGCGCCCGGCTCGACAGTGCGGCCCGGGTACGAGCGGCCGTGCCATCCGGCGTCCCGCTGGTGCTGTGCGCCGACGTGAACGACACGCCTGGCAGCGCCGCCTGGGCGGTACTCGCGGACGGCCTGGTCGACAAGGGCGAGGCCTTGACCTTCCCCGCGGCTGGGCCAGAACGGCGCCTGGACGCCCTGCTCGTCCACCCCTCGCTGCTGGTCCGCTCGCACGTGGTGGTCGAGAGTCAGGCTAGCGACCACCGCCCCATCGCCGCCGACATCGGTTGGCGCTGAGGTGAACGGGCCCGGAAACGCGTACGGTCCGCGACCTGGACCCGCGGACGGTTGTGGCCCCACCCCGAGTCGTGTCAGCATCGCGGCAGGACCGCATCGGCCGGTACCCGAACCTGCTGGTGTCCACAGGAGGTGCTGCAGCCGGTGAGCGACGACCTGCCCGAGCTGGCCGACGCGCTTCCTGCGGCGCAGTACCACTGCCAGCAAGCAGTGGACAGGCTCGTCTTGGGTGGTCCGGGGCATGAACTCGCCGTGCTGCGCAGCATCGCCCGGATGCTGGAAGCCGCCGGCGGACCGGATGTGGGGAACGCGGTACGGGCGCACCTCGAGCAGGTCGACAGGCCCCCGGACCTGGACGGCAACGCAGGACCGCGCCAAGGCGTCCTCAGCTCGGCGCTCCAGCTGCATCGCACGACGGACGACGGTCTGCGTGCCGCGCTGTCGGCCGCGGGCCTCCGGGGCGGCGACCCCGTCGACGGGTACCCCCTGGAGGCGGAGTCGGGCGGCGCGGAGCCCCTCGACCGCAGCGCCGCCGGGACTCGACGTGCGTGGCGCGTGGCTGCGGAGTCGGGCGGCGCGGAGCCCCTCGACCGCAGCGCCGCCGAGACTCGACGTGCGGAGCGCGTGGCGTTCGTCCTCAGGGTCCTGGCCGACAGGCGGGTGGCGGTCGAGGCCGTCCTTGCCGCGCTGCAGGAGGTTCCGCAAACCCGCAGCTGACCGACGTCCTGGCACGTCGCTGCGCCACTTGGGTCGGTGCCAGGGGCTCCCGACGGAGCAAGACTGTGGGGCTCAGTAGCCCTCGGGTGGTCGGTCGAACCAGCGGCGGCTGCGCCGGTGACGCCAGCGGTAGGCCCCGTCCGGGAGCCTGATCACGTCGAACGCGGCGTGCTTGGCGCGGTGGTGGCGACGGCAGAGGGCCTGCAGGTTGTGGCTGTCCGTGGAGCCGGCCGGCCAGGGCTGTCGGTGGTCCAGGTCGCAGCCGCGGGCATCGCGAGGGCAACCTGGGAACACGCACCGACGGTCCCGGGCCTGCACGAAGCGTCGCAGCCGGCCCGGGATGCGGTAGTTCGCGGTACTCAGGTCGCGGAGCTCGATGGGCCCATCGACAAGCTGCCGCACAGCCTGCGCCACGGTCTCCGGGATGGGCTCTTCGCCCTGCTCGGGAGCCTGGTTGGTGTCGAGCGCTGCCGCAAAAGCAGCTGAGCCGTCGAGGATCTCACCGGTGTCCAGGCAGACGCGGGTCGTGCCGGTCGCCGTCACTGCTCCTGGCTCGACGGAAACCGGCCGGCGGTCCTCGACGGCAAGGACGTGCCCGTCCCGATCGTCAACGGCGATCCTTCGGACACTTCCGGCCTGCGAGAGCAGATCCCGGGCGGTCGAAGGGAGGACCGCACCGAGGCCGGGCATCTCGGCGAGCTCCAGGTCGCCACCCTGAGTGGTCGTGTACGGCACGAGGACCGCGACTTCCCAGTGCTCCGGGCCGTCGGTGCCGCCGGTCAGCAGGTCCACGAACAGGTCGAAGAGCCGCTGATCGGTCGTGCGCTCGTCACCCTGTTCCGCCTCGCTCAGGCTTGCCTCCAGGCACGCGCGCACGGCAGCGATCTGCGCCAGCGGGCCGGTCGCCACCACGCACGCCTCCCCGTCCGTACCCGCGCGGAACTCGACGCGCCGCTCGCGGACCCGCGCCTGTCGGCGGTGCTCGGCTGCGTGCACGTCGATGAGCAGCACCGTGCGCCGGACAAGACGGCCGAGCTCGCCCGGCGTCTGTCCGCCGAGCCTGGACAGCACCACCGCCACGACGGCCGCCTGCTGCACCTCGCTCAACGGCACTTTCTGCAGCTCGTCGAGCACCGCCCGGACGTGCCGCTCGGTCAGCAGATCGGCCTCGACCGCTTCCAGCAGCCCTGGCAGGGCTGCTGCCGACAGCGCCAGCCCGACCAGGTTCCTGCCGGTCATCGGGGAGACCTGCAGCAGCAGCGCGACCTGGTCTCCGACGAACTCCACGTCACGCTCCAGCGCCTGCGTGTGCAGGCCGACCAGCAGGCGGCACATCTGGGCGAACGCCGCGTTCATGCCGCGTTGCACCGCGGCGATCTGCTCCAGCTGTTCCTCAGCGGGGAAGAGGGAGACAGTGTCGAACACGCGTTCGATAGTACACCTTGACCGCCTCCAACGGAAGTCCTGTGGACAGCGAGAAGCCTCTATCTGCAGCGGATGCGCTCATCGCGGGACCGTCGTCCACGATTGCCGACAGACGACGTCCTCAACGCCGGATCGTCTCAGCCGGCAAGCGCCCGGCCGTCCTTATCGAGGTAGTCGCGCCAGGACCGCGTCGGCGCGTAACCCAGCAACCGCCGGGCCTTCTCGATCGAGATGCCGCCGGCGTCCGGGCGGGCGAGCGGCCGCAGCTCGATCTGGTCGCCGTAGTACTGCCGGAGGATCTGGGCGAAGTCCCTGCCACCGACGTTGTCCGGGCTGGCGATGTAGAAGACCTCGTGCCCCGGCAGGTCGCTCTGGACCGCGAGCACGATCGCGTCGGCCAGGTCGTCGGCGTCGATGTAGCTCCACAGGTTGGGGCTCAGCACAGCCGCGTCGCGTACCTGGGCACCGAGGTTGCGTTCGTAGTTCCCTTCGTGCTGCACGTGGCTGGGCCGCAGGGTGATGCAGCGCAGGTCGCTGCGCTCGGTGGCGGCGTCGCACAGCTGCTCGCCGAACAGCTTCGCCAGCGCGTATGGGTCCTGCGGGTGCGCCGGGTGGTCCTCGTCGACCGGGGCGTACGACGGCAGGAACGGCCGCTCGGGGAAGAAGAAGCCGGGCACCGTCTCGCTGGAGATGTTGACGAACCGCGAGACGCCGAAGCTCACCGCCGCCTCGAGTAGGTTGAAGGTGCTCATGAGGTTGTTCTGGAACACCACGTGGGGCGGGTTGTGGGTGGGCTCCGGGAGGGCGGCGGCGTGCACGACGACCTCGTGCCCGCGTACGACGGCGTAGGCCTGCCCCGCGTCGGTCAGCTCTGCCTGCTGGTAGGCCGGTTCGCCGGGCAACGTGCGGTCGAAGTGGTGTCGGGCCACGTCGCAGGCGGTCAGCTCGTGCCCGGCGGCCATCAGTGCCGCGGCGGCGGCTCGGCCGACCTTGCCGTTTGCCCCTGTCAGCAGGACTTTCACGCGTCTCTCCAGGATCGTCGGTGGAACGGCGGGGTCGGGCGCGGGTCAGGCGCTGGTGAAGCCGGGGACCAGCTCGCGCGCGAGTTGTTCGAGGAACAGGCCGATGTCGGTCACGATGCCGACGGCCTGGGCGGACCCGCGGTCGGCCAGCTTGGTGACCGTGGCCGGGTTGATGTCCACGCAGACCAGGGGAACCGAGGCCGGCAGGATGTTTCCCGTCGCGATCGAGTGCAGCATCGTCGCGACCATGATTGCGAAGCCGACGCCGGGCAGCTCAGCCCGCATCGCGCGCTGGCCCACGATCACATCGGTGTGGACGTCGGGCAGCGGGCCGTCGTCGCGTACCGAGCCCACCAGCACGAAGCGCTTCCCGGACGTGACCAGCGCGTGCATGATCCCGCTGGTCAGCACGCCCTGCTCGACGGCGTCGGCGATCGAGCCGCAGCGGCGGATGGTGTTGATGGCCCGGATGTGGTGCTCGTGACCGTGCTCGACGCCCTTGCCTTGGGCGAGGTCCACGCCGAGCGAGGTGCCGTACAGCGCGCACTCGATGTCGTGCGTGGCGAGCGCGTTGCCGGCAAACAGGACGTCGACGTAGCCGGCGCAGACCAGCGCGACCAGCGCCGGGGCCGCCCCGGTGTGCACCACGCCAGGACCGCCGACCCAGAGGATGCGGCCGCCGTGGGCCTTCACCTCGCGCATGCGCTGCGCGATCTGCCGGACGAGCAGCGCCTGCGGCTTCTCGCTGGAGACCGAGGACGACATGAACTCGAAGCTGTCCTTGCTGTGCTCGCGCGACGGCATGACCACCCGCACACCGCCGGCCCCGCACACGACCTCCTGACCGGCGCGTACGTCCGAGACCGGGACCGTGCGCACCCGGCCGTTGTGCACGACCAGACCACAGTCCATCTCGGGCTGCTCGACGGGGACCCAGCCGGCTCCGAGCCGGACGACGGTCTCCAGGTTGGTCGTGGAGTAGAAGTCCTCGGGGAAGACGCCGTCCCGCTCGACCGTGCGCAGGAGCGTCTCGCCGGGGTCGACCTGATTGACCCCGTGCGTCTGCAGGCGCATCAGCAGCCGCTGCAGGCTCTCGTCGTCCTCGGCGCTGACCTCGATGAGCGCCTGCGACTCGTCATCGTGCGCCCGCCCGAGGTCCAGGCGGGCGATCCGGTAGTCGCCGCCGTAGCCCAGGACGTCGTCCAGGACCCGGGCGAGTAGCCCGGTGTCCATGAGATGTCCGCTGACCTCGAGCGTCTCGTTCGCCGGCACGGCCCTGCTCCCTGGTTCGTCGAGGGTCTAGACCACCGCTCCGTGGTCCGGCCCGCTGTCGTTGCCGGGAGCATCGCGCACCCACCACACGAGCAGACCGGCGCCCCCCGCGGTGAGCACGATCCCGAGCAGCAGGATGCCGGTGTCGGCCACCTGGCCGACCAAGTCCGGCGCGAACAGCAGTACGAGCCCCAGCACCAGCATGACGACGGCGCCGACGGTGCGCGGACGCACCCGCGGCACCGCCGGCGGCGGGGGCGGTACGAAGTGGCCGTCGTCCTCGATCCGCTCGGGCTCGACCCAGCCGGGCAGCCCTTCCGCGGGGGGCCCGTTCGAGGTCTGCGCGCCGCCGCCGCGATCATCGGGGGTCTGCGCGCCGGGGGACCGGAATCCCGGTCGCGCTGTCCCGGGACGCTGTGTCCGCGGCGACTGCACGCCGGGCGGCGGTGCGTCGCGCGGCTGCACACCCGGTGCCGGCGAGCCCGGCGGGGCGGCGCCGGCGGGTCCTTCGTCCGGCCGCGGGGGGTCGGTCCGTCGACGGTAGGGTGGGGCACCCGGTTCCGGCGTAGGACGGGCTCGTGCGGCTCCCGGGAGGTCCTCCGCGACGGGCCACGGCGGGACCTGTGGGGCGACCTCGGTCGAGAAACCGGCGATGATCTGCCGGAAGACTTCGTCGTCGTCCAGCGGCAGCTCGGCCGGGGCGCCGCTGGTGGGCAGCGCCCCGTCGCGACGGGGCGGGTCCGGCAGCTGAGGTGGCGCGAGCACGCGCGCGGCGGCCGTACGGGGGACGGGGCGGACCAGACCGTGGGCGGTGGCACCCGGCTCGTCCTCGGCCAGCAACGCCGACAGGTCCGCGACCTCGGCGGTCACCACGACCCGGGCCTGCTCCGCCCGCGCCGGGTCGACCCACAGCCGGTCCAGCGGGCGCTTGGGCAGCGACGCGGCCCGCGACACGGTGTCGACCCCCGCGGCCGGCTCCACGAACGCCGCAACACCCTCGGCGGCCAGGCTGGACAGCAGCGCTTCGGACAACCGCGGGTCGAGGTCGACCAACGCGCCCCACTCGGCTGCGGGCAGCCCGTTGCCGCGTCGGCCGGCGCCCGGGGGACCGTCCCCCGGCAAGGTCGTCACCGTTCCCTAGCCAGCAGCGGCCGGGGCGTGCGCCCGGACGAAGTCCAGGCTGCCTGCGAAGATCGTCGGAGCGTCGTTGTCGAGCGTCGCGACGTGGTAGCTGTTCTCGAGCACCCGCTCCTCGATGCGGCCGCCGGCGCACCCCTCGATCAAGGTGCGTCCGCTGACGGCCTCGACGACGTGGTCGGTCGCACTGCGGTAGACCAGGACGGGGCAGCTGATGCGCCGCAGGTCCTGCCGCACGACCGGCCAGGCCTGCTGCAGGGAGTACGCCGCCTTCAGCGGCAAGCGGTCGTAGGCCAGCTCGGTGACGCCCGGCTTCTTGATGTCGCTGGCTATGCCGGCCAACGACGGCACGACCTTGGACAGCAGGGGCAGCAGCTTGGCGTCCTTGCGCTCGGTCGCGAGCGAGGCGTTGACCACGACGAGGCCGGCCACCTGGCCGGCCCGCTCCTCGGCCAGCCGCAGCACCAGCGTGCCGCCCATCGACAGGCCCATCGCGAACACCGACCCGCAGCGGCCCCGCAGGTCATCGAAGGCGCGCGCCACCTCGCCGTACCAGTCCGCGAAGGTCGTGGTGTTCAGGTCTTTCCAGGTGGTGCCGTGGCCGGGCAGGCGGGGCGCGGCGACGGTCAGGCCGGCCGCCGCCAGATGCTCGGCCCAGGGGCGCATCGACTGCGTCGTACCGGTGAAGCCGTGGCACAGCAGCACGCCCACGGGGCCGCCGGGCACGTCGATGGGTCGGGCGCCGGCGAGCACGGGCAGCGCGGGCACGGTGGTCCTCTCGGTCGCGCGGGATGCGGCTGACCATCTTCTCACGCGGACGGCCCGGGCGGCAGGGCCGAGGGCAGGCCGGGCAGTCGTTGCAGCCGGTCGGGCCCCGGCCGTAGGGTCGACGGTCAAGAGCAGGCGGGTCGCGCGGGACGAAGGAGGCACGTCGGTGGGCTACTGGGTCGTCAAGATGGTCTTGACTCCCTTTCTGCGGGTGTTCTTCCGGCCCTGGGTCGACGGGGCCGAGCACCTGCCCGAGCAGGGCGCCGCGATCCTGGCCAGCAATCACCTGTCGTTCTCGGACTCGATCTTCCTGCCGCTCGTGCTGACCCGGCGGATCACCTTTCTGGCTAAGGCCGACTACTTCACCGGCACCGGGATGAAGGGCAAGCTGACCAAGGGCTTCTTCTCCGTCGTGGGACAGGTACCGGTGGACCGCAGCGGCGGCGCCGCGTCCGAGGGCGCGCTCACCACCGCCGCCCGGATCCTGCGGGAAGGCAATCTGCTTGGGCTCTACCCGGAGGGCACGCGCTCGCCGGACGGCCGGCTTTACCGCGGGAAGACCGGCGTGGCCCGAATGGCGCTGGAGGCCGGTGTCCCCGTCATCCCGGTCGCGATGATCAACACCGACGTCGTGCAGCCGACCGGCCAGAAGATCCCCAACATCGGCCGGGTCGGGGTCCGGGTCGGCAAGCCGCTGGACTTCAGCCGCTACGCCGGCATGGAGGGTGACCGCTTCGTGCTGCGCTCGATCACCGACGAGATCATGTACGAGCTGATGCTGCTGTCCGGCCAGGAGTACGTCGACACCTACGCCACCAAGGCCAAGACCGACATCGAGGATGCCCGCACCGCGGCCCGCGAGGCGCTCGTCAGTGACGCGCCGCGGCAGCGCCGCGCCAGCTAGAGCGGTGCCCGAGAACCACGTGCAGAACACGCTGAACAAGCTGCCCTGCACAACCGCTCGCAGCTCGTGCGCTACGCGCTGGAGCGGGGCCTCACCGACTGGCCGTGGCGGCCCGCAACGCCATGATCGGCAGGTACGACAGGGGCGGCGGGTGCGGGCTCTCAGAGGGCGGCCCAGCCGCGACTGCGCTCGACGGCCGCGCTCCAGCGCCGGTGGCTGCCGTCCTCGCGTGCCCCGGAAGCCGGCTCGAAGCGCCGGTCGAGCCGCCAGGTGTCGGCGAGCTCCTGTGCGCTGGACCACACGCCCGTACCGAGGCCGGCCAGGAACGCCGCGCCGAGGGCTGTGGTCTCCAGGACCTCGGGTCGCTGCACGGGGACGCCGAGCTGGTCCGCCTGCAGCTGGCAGAGCAGGTCGTTGGCGCTCGCGCCGCCGTCGACCTGCAGGGCGGGCACCTCGCAGCCGGCCTCGGAGGTCATCGCGTCCACGACGTCGCGCACCTCGAAGGCGATCGCGTCCAGGGTCGCCCGCGCCAGGTGCGCCCGTGTCGTCCCACGGGTGATCCCGAGGATGGCGCCTCGGGCGTCGGGGTCCCAGTGCGGCGCACCGAGCCCGGTCAGCGCGGGTACGAACACCACCCCGCCGCTGTCCGGCACCGACCGCGCCAGGGACTCCACCTCGGGTGCGCCGCCGATGAGCTGCAGGCCGTCGCGCAGCCACTGCACCGCGGCCCCGGTCACGAACACCGCGCCCTCCAGGGCGTAGGTCAGCGCCCCGTCCGGCGCCATCCAGGCCACCGTGGTGAGCAACCGCTCCGACAGCACCGGCTCGGAGCCGGTGTTGACCAGCACGAAGGAGCCGGTGCCGTAGGTGCACTTGCTGCGGCCGGTCTCGTAGCAGCCCTGCCCGAACAGCGCGGCCTGCTGGTCCCCGGCGATCCCGGCGACCGGCAGGTCGAGCCCGAGGAAGGCGTCCGGATCAGTCCGACCCACCTCGCCGTAGGACGGAACAACCTCCGGGAGGGCGGCTCGTGGCACGCCGAACAGCTCGCACAGCTCCTCGGACCAGGCGCCCGCGCGCAGGTCGTACATCAGGGTGCGGCTGGCGTTGCTGGCATCGGTGACGTGCCGGGCGCCGCCGGTCAGCCGGGCGACGACGTAGCTGTCGACGGTGCCCACGGCGGTGCGCCCGTCGAGCACGCCGGCCCACGCCCGCTGGTCGTGCTCGGCCAGCCAGGTCAGCTTCGTGGCGGTGAAGTACGGGTCCAGTCGCAGCCCGGTCAGCTCCGCGACGCGCGGCTCGTGCCCGGCGTCCTTGAGCCGGTCGCACACCCCCGTCGTACGACGGTCCTGCCACACGATCGCCCGGCGCGGCGACGACAGGGTGCGGCGGTCCCACAGGACGGCGGTCTCGCGCTGGTCGGTGACACCCACCGCCGTGACGCTCCGGTCACCCAGGGCGCTGCGACAGGCGGCGAGGACCGCGACCCAGATCTCCTCCGGCTCGTGCTCCACCCAACCCGGCCGCGGGAAGTGCTGCGGGAACTCCTGGTAGCCGCGGGCCTCGACCCGGCCGTCCTCAGCGACGACCAGCGCGGTGACGCCCGTCGTACCGGCGTCGATCGCCAGGACGCTCACTGCTCGACCCCGGGCAGCGCCCCTGACGCAAGCTGGTCGGCCGGGGCTGGCGGCCGGTGAGTTCCGCGGGTCCTCGGCGCGATCGACGCGCTCGCAGACGAGGTCTTCGTCTGAACCGGGCTACTCACGACGCCTCACGCAGCTTCTCGAGCACCACCGGGTCGATGCCACCGGCGACCATCCGCTCCTCGTAGTTCTCGACACCGGCCCAGTCGTCCAGGCTCGCGTAGCCCAGGCGCGCGAGCCGGGCCTGCACCTCCTGCGCGAGGTCCCCGATCAGCGGCAGTACGGCGGCGGGGTCGGGCTTGCCGAAGTACAGCTCCCGCAGGTCCAGCAGCCGGCCGAGCTCGGGCACCGGGTCCGGGTGGTCGTCCACGCGCAGGTCGACGAGCACGTCGTTGCCCCCGCCGTACCCGCCGCCCTGGACACCACGAGAAGGGCTGCGCTCTGCCGCCCGCGCTTGTCCCCACCGGCACGATCGGCCGCGAGCAGCGCGGTCACCAGGCGGCTGCTCAATGCGCCGGCAGTCCCCTCGAAGGCGTCGGCCAGCGCGTCGACCACCTGAGGGCCGGCCAGGATGTTGCCCTGCGCCGCCCAGCCGTTGCCGGTACGCCCCCCCGCCCAGCTGTGGCAGGCGCTGCCGGTGAAGCTCGCGGCGCCCCCGTCGCGGTCCACGATGCCCAGCTGGCGTTGGTCGCGACCGTCGTCGGCTGCGGTCAGGGCCGCGACGACCTCCTGCGCACTGCGGCCGGGGAGCATCGCCAGCCCGTCGGCGCGGTAGGCCAGGTTGGCGGCGGCCTGCGTCGCGATCGCCCCCACGCCGTACGCCGCAGCGGGCACCGCGGCCCCCACCGCGAGGAACTTGCTGGCGACCACCACCCCCCACTGCGAGCCGTCGGCGGAGCGGGCCACCAGCGAGAACGTCATGGTGGCAACCTAACCGCGTGCGCGTCTTCTACGACCTGGAGTTCGGCAACACCGACGGGCTGATCACGCTGGTCTCGGTCGGCGCCGTCCGCGAGGACGGCGAGGAGTACTACGCCGTGTCGGCGGAGTTCGACCCCCTGGGCGTGCACCCCTGGGTCCGCGACAACGTGCTCCCACAACTGCCACCGACCTCGACCTGGAAGCCCCGGGCAGTCATCCGGGACGAGCTGCTCAGCTTCTTCGGCGAGGAGCCGGTGCTGTGGGCCTGGTACGGCGCGTACGACCACGTCACGCTCTGCCAGCTGTGGGGCGCGATGCCCCAGCTGCCGCGGGCGCTCCCGCGGTTCACCCTGGACGTCCGGCAGCTCTGGGAGCACCTCGGTCGCCCCGCACTGCCCGCGCAGCCGGGCGGCCTGCACGACGCGCTCGCCGACGCGCGGCATGTCAGGGTCCGCTTCGAGGCCCTGTCCGAGAGGGCGTACCTGCTCGGCCTCGTGGTCTGAACGCTCGCTGGTGCACCCTCAGACCGGAAGCAGGACCTCGATCGTCACGTCGGCCACCCCGTCGTACCCGAGAGCCCGTGAGCCGGCGCGCGACATGTCCAGGATGCGCGTCCCGACGTACGGGCCGCGGTCGTTGACCAGGCAGTTGACCGAGCGGCCGTTCGCGCTGACGTGCAGCACCGTCCCGAGCGGCAGCTCCTTGTTGGCGCAGGTCAACCGCTCCGGGTCGTACGGCGCGCCGCTGGCCGTGGGGGAGCCGACGAATCCGGGGCCGTACCAGGACGCCTGGCCGGCGAGGGCCCTTCCGGAGCGCGCGTAGCCCGCCGGGATCGCGCTGCCGGTCGCCTCCAGCAGCGCGAGCACCAGGCCCTGCGCCGATGCAGCAGCCGACGTACGGCGGGACTGGGTCGGAGTCAGCGCCCGGGTCACCGTGGCCGAGACGTCGTCCAGCGCCGACTGCAACCGCGCGAGCTCGGCCTGCGCCTGGACGTCGGCGGACCCGGCGCTGCTCGGCTGGGTACCGCCCGGTGGCGCTGCCGTTCCCAGGGCTCCTGACCCCAGGGCGCGTGCCGCTGCACCCGCGTCTTGTCCGCCGGCGCTGCCGGACAGCTGCGCACCATGCTGGGTGGACAGGTCGCCGGCGGTGAGTCGCTGCAGGGCGAGCTGGTCCGCCGCGCGCTGCCGGCTCGCGCGCTGCTGCTCGACGAGCTGTTGGGCCTGCGCGAGCAGGGCTCGGGCACGGTCCTGGTCCACGAGCACGTGCGCAACCTGCGCCCGTAGCTGCGCGCGGAAGGCCTCCGCGCGAGCCTGCACCACGCGCAGCAGCACGGACTGCCGGGTGACCGCCTCGACCAGCGAACGGTCGACCGACAGCGCGGCTCGTTGCCCCCGCTGGGCGAGCTCGCGCAGGTCCGGTTCCGCGACGCCGACCTGCAGCGTGCCCAACGGGTCGACCTGGCCCGTCATGTAGACCTCGCGGGCCCGTGCGTCGAGCTGCCCCTGCGCCAGCGCGCGCCGCAGGAGCAGTCGCTCGAGGTCGACCCGCAGGCCCCCGTCCCGGCTGGCCGCGGCGTCGAGGTCGTCGGTGAGCTGCTGCGCGTGGGCGGTGACCGAGGCGAGCTCGGCCTCCAGCTTCGGCAGATCGGTGCCTCCGGTGCTGGTCGCACCAGCCGGTACGACACCGGCCGACACCGCGCTCGCCTGCGGTACCGCGTGGGCCGGCGCGCTCGTCGCGGCCAGGGCCAGCACGAGGCACCCGGACGACACCGCCGTACGGCGGAACAGAGCTCGCACCCTGACGACCTCGACGCGACCTGGGCCTGCCTTGACCGTTCTGCGCTGTAGGTTCCCGCCATGCGGATCGGTGTGCTGACGGGCGGCGGCGACTGCCCGGGGCTGAACGCGGTGATCAGAGCCGTGGTGCGCAAGGGCACCGAGGTCTACGGCCACGAGTTCGTCGGCTTCCGGGACGGCTGGAAGGGCCCGCTCGAGGGCCTGACCCGCCCGCTCGGTGTCCCCGAGGTACGCGGGATCCTGCCGCGGGGGGGCACAATCCTCGGTTCGAGCCGCACCAACCCCCTCAAGGTCGACGGGGGGACCGCCCGCATTCAGCGCAATCTCGACGCGCTGCGGGTGGACGCTCTGGTCGCGATCGGCGGCGAGGACACCCTCGGTGTCGCCACCGCGCTGGCCGCGGCCGGTCTGGCCGTCGTCGGCGTGCCCAAGACGATCGACAACGACCTCGGCGCGACGGACTACACCTTTGGCTTCGACACCGCCGTCACGATCGCGACCGAAGCGCTCGACCGTCTGCACACCACCGCCGAGTCGCACCACCGCGTGCTGATCTGCGAGGTCATGGGCCGGCACGCCGGGTGGATCGCCCTGCACGCGGGGCTGGCCGGCGGCGCCAACGTCATCCTGATCCCCGAGCGGCCCTTCGACATCGACGAGGTCTGCCGCTACGTCCAACAGCGCTTCGTCCTGGAGTACGCGCCGATCATCGTGGTCGCCGAGGGAGCGGTGCCTCGCGAGGGCACGATGGCCACCCAGAAGGCCGAGCTCGATGCCTTCGGGCACGCGCGGCTGGGCGGCATCGGCGCGCGCCTGGAGCGGGAGATCGAGACGCGGACCGGCAAGGAGGCCCGCGCCACGGTGCTGGGCCACGTCCAGCGGGGCGGCTCCCCGACGGCGTACGACCGGGTGCTGGCAACCCGCTTCGGCCTGCACGCGATTGATGCGGTGCACGAAGGCGACAGCGGCGTCATGGTTGCCCTCCGCGGCACCGACATCGTCCGCGTCCCCCTCGCGGACGCGACCCGGGAGCTCAAGACCGTCCCCGTTGAGCGGTACGCCGAAGCCGAGGTCTTCTTCGGCTGACGCGCCCGCGCCTTGCCTAGCGGCGCGGAGCGCAGCTGAGGGGTTGGCGCGGACCGGACGCGATGACGCGAAAGGCGCCCGCCCCTCAGCCCTGCTTCTGGTGCCGCACCAGCGAGGCCTCCACCAGGAACTTCACCCGCTGCTCGCCCGGCTGACGGAACGGGTAGCTGTCGGCGTCGAGGTAGCGCTTGGCCAGCCGGTCGATGTGGGCGTCGGCGTCCGTGCCCACGACCGCCCGTCCCCGCACCTCGACGTAGTCGTAGTCGTAGGGGTTGTCCTCGTCGTACACCACCACGGTGACCGAGGGGTCGCGTTCCAGGTTCGTCGGCCACTTGCGCCCGGCCGCGCTGTTGACGGCCAGCCGCCCGTCCTCGACGTCGACCCACACGACGGTACTGTGGATCGAGCCGTCCTCGTTCAGCGATGACACCACCGCGTGGTTGCGCGCCGACAGCAGGTGCTGCACACCCGGGTCCTCGAGAGTCGTCACAGCCGGTCCCTTCTGCCGGAGGGGCATCGTCGCCCCCGCGACTAGCCTGGCGCAGGTGAGCCTCGACGTCAGCACCGGCGACCTCGACACCTGGCGCGAGCTCACGGCCGCGCAGCAGCCGGCCTGGCCCGACCGCGCGGTCCTGGCCGAGGTGGCCCGGACCCTGTCGGCCGTGCCACCGCTGGTGCAGCCGCAGGAGTGCGACGTACTGCGCCGGCGCCTCGCGGCGGTCGCCCGCGGCGAGGCGTTCCTGCTCCAGGGCGGCGACTGCGCCGAGACGTTCGAGGCCAACACCGCCGACGGCATTCGCGGCAAGGTGCGCACCTTGCTGCAGATGGCCGTGGTGCTGACCTACGGCGCGAGCTTGCCGGTGGTGAAGGTCGGTCGGCTCGCGGGGCAGTACGCCAAGCCCCGGTCAGCAGACGTCGAGACCGCCACCGGGCTGCCGTCCTACCGAGGTGACGCCGTCAATGACCTGCACGGCGACCGCACGCCGGACCCGCAGCGGATGGTGCGCGCCTACGCCAACAGTGCGGCGACCCTGAACTTCATGCGCGCCATGGCGCACGACGGCAGTGCCGACCTGCACGCCGTGCACGACTGGAACACCGCCTTCGTCGCGAGCTCGCCGGCGGGCCACCGCTACGCCGAGCTGGCCACCGACATCGAGCGGGCACTGGCGTTCATGCGGGCCTGCGGCCTGGACCCGGCCCATACCAGCGTCACTCAGGGCACCGAGCTGTACGCCAGCCACGAGGCGCTGCTGCTGGAGTACGAGCGGGCGATGACCCGGCCGGACGAGGACGGCACGCCGTACGACCTGTCCGCGCACCTGGTGTGGGTCGGCGAGCGCACCCGTGACCTGCGCGGCGCGCACGTTGATCTGCTGAGCCGCATCGCCAACCCGATCGGTGTCAAGCTCGGACCCGGTACGACGGGGGAGCAGGCGCTCGCCCTGTGCGAGCGGCTCGACCCGGGCCGCGTGCCGGGCCGCCTGACCGTGATCAGCCGGATGGGCGCCGCTCGGGTGCGCGCGGTCCTGCCGGGCATCGTGCAGGAGGTCGAGGCAGCGCGCGGCCCGGGCAGTGTGGTGTGGACCTGCGACCCCATGCACGGCAACACCACCGAGACGCCGAGCGGGTACAAGACGCGGCACTTCGATGACGTGATGGAGGAGGTGCGGGGGTTCTTCGAGGTGCACGCGCGCCTCGGCTCGCACCCGGGAGGCGTGCACGTCGAGCTCACTGGGGACGACGTGACCGAGTGCCTCGGCGGGGCGCACCAGCTCACCGACGCCGACCTGGCGGGCCGCTACGAGACGGCCTGCGACCCGCGGCTCAACACCGGTCAGGCCCTTGAGCTGAGCTTCCTGGTCGCCGAGATGCTGCAGCGGGCCAGGGTCATCCGCGCGCGTTGAACACGGCGCTGTCGGTGTGCTTGCCGTCGCCGGCCCGGATGGTGTGCCGTCCGGGGACCTTCTTGGGGTCCCTGGCCGTGA
>JAABUT010001654.1_pt1 | contig 24576 bp, 21 predicted proteins | sample 5559281 | NCBI WGS metagenome assembly JAABUT01 (sample SAMN10711880, study PRJNA513359) | rock metagenome | isolation source: Antarctica rocks | place: Antarctica: Victoria Land, Ricker Hills nord | collected 2016-01-04
GCACGATGCGCAGCGTTGGGCAGGACACGCGCAGCTCGCTGCCCATCTGCTCGTGATCGAACCTGTCGAGCTCTCCTGGGACGGCGACCGCCACGGCCTCGCTGTGGTCGACGAGGTACTGCATCTCGTGGCGCCGGTGTGCGGGAAGCGCCATTACCGGAACTACCCCGGCGCGCATGCATCCGAGGGTGAGCACCACGAACTGCCAGCAGTTCGCGAGCTGAACCACGATCCGGTCACCGCTTTTGATCCCGAGCTCGTCGGTCATGCGCGCAGCAGCGGCGTCGGCTCGCTTGATCAACTCGCCGTAGGTCAAGCGCATCTCGCCGTCGACGAGGGCCACCTTGTCGATGCGCGTGTCGGCGACGGCCCAGATCTCGCTACCCAGCGCCTGCTCGCGCCACCAGCCGCGCCGGACGTAGTCTTCGGCGATCTCGTCCGGCCAAGGCACGACGCCCGTTGAGATGGGCGCGATCTCAGGTCGATCATCGGCATGCGACGGTGCGGTCCCGGTCATAATCCTTCTCCTTCGCTGTGCAGTCTGGGCGGAGTGTTCGCCAGGGTGATCACGGCGTCGAGCGCGAGAACGTCCCGACCGGTCACCCGCAGCGGGTTGATCTCGATCGAGTCGAGGCCGGGCGAGGCGGCAAGCACGTCCCCGAGCGCGGCGACGATCCCGCCGACCCGCATCCGGTCGACCGCGGGGCCGCTGCGAAAGCCGTCGAGTAGCGCGCGGCCGGCGAGCCGGTCCAGCATGCGGGCCGCTGCGGCTGCGCCCAGCGGGGCGGGTGATACGGCGACGTCATCGAGCGCCTCGGCGACCGTTCCGCCGAGCCCGACCAGCACCTGCGGCCCGAAGACCGGGTCGCGCGTGGCACCGACGATGAGGTCGACGCCGCTCGGTGCCATCGTCTCGACGAGGAAACGCGAGGCCCCGACGGCCTCCAGTGCGTCCAGCGCTCGCTCCAGGCCCTCGACGGTGCCGACATCCAGGTGAACGCCGCCCACATCGGTCTTGTGGGTAACAGCCGCGTCGAGCAGCTTAACCGCGACCGGGCCGGTGAGCTCACCGAGCGCATGGCGTGCCTCGTCCCGCGTGGCGCACGCCCGACGTGACGTCGTCGGCACGCCGAGGCTGTCGAGGAAGGACTTGGCCTCGTTCTCGTCCGGAGGGCGGTCGAAGGCCACCGCAGCGAACGTTACTTCGGATCGCGGTTCGACCTCGATCTGGAGGCGGGCGTCGGCAACGAGGGCACGGACCGAGTTCGTCAGTGCGGTCGGTCCGACGACCGCCGGGATCCCCCGTTCGCGTAGCCGGTCGCGCTGCTCGCGGACGTCGGCTTCCGGTCCGCCGAGGCCGACCACGGCGCGTAAGTCGCCGGCGGCGCCGAGTGCCGCCGGCAGGTCGACGACCCCGGGCTCGGTGAGCGCGTAAACGCTGGTGAGCGCGATCGAGGGGTCGGCGGCGACCGCACGCACCACCTCGCCGAACGACTCGCCGGGGCGCCCCGTGTCGACGGGATTACGCTGGAAGGTCAGCGGTGGGAGCAGCTCTGCCAGTCGGGCCACGGTGGGCTCGCTAAGCGGGGGGACGTCGACTCCCGCGCCGCGCAGCCCGTCGGTGTGTAGCAACCCGGGGCCCGCCTGCGCGGTGACCACGCCGACGCCGGAATTGGCGCGGGGTGCGAGACGCCCGAAGGACAGGGCGACGGCGGCGTCGACGAGTTCGCGTTCGTCGTCGACGAGCACGGCCCCAGCGCTCGCCAGCGCGGCTCGGGTCGTCCGCCAGGACGTGGCGAGCGCGCCGGTGTGCGACCGGGCGAACTCGGCGACGTCGTTGCGCCCGACGACCAACACCGCGACGGGCTTGCTGGCGGCGAGTTCGGCGACGGCTGCCACGAGCGCGGGGCCGTCGGGAACGGCCTCGACGTGCAGGGCGACACACGTCGTCTCGTCGTCGTCTACGAGGTGGCGCAGCACGTCGACCGCAGTGACGTCCGCGCCGTTGCCGATCCCGACGGCCAGGGACACTCCGCTGCCGGCGCCGGCGAGTTGGAACGCCAGCGCGTGGTTGACCCCGCCGCTGGCGGCCACGACCGCCACCGGCCCCGAGCGCAGCGCGGCGGCACCGGGTACGAAGGACGCGCTCAGCCTCCGTCGCGGGACGACGAAGCCCGACGTGTTGGGGCCGAGCAGCGCGACACCCGCGGCCTGGGCCGCGGCCACGAGTTCGCACTGGTGGCCGGCGCCGCTCTGGTCGACCTCCGCGAATCCACCTGCGCAGACCAAGGCAGCGCGCACGCCGGAGGACGCGGCCTCGGTGAGCGCCGAGGCCGACACCGCAGCCGGAATGCAGAGGACGGCGAGGTCGATCGCGCACCCAAGGTGGTCCGCGGCGTCGCGAACCGAGGCGTACCGGCGCTCCGGGAGGTCGACGTCGCGCTGGTTCACCCCGACGACCGCGCCGGGGAATTGCGCCAGGCCGCGGGTCATCGCCGAGCCGAGCTTGCTTCGATCGCGGGAGGCGCCGATGACAGCGATTCCGCGGGGGGCGAAGAGGGCGGTCAGATCGCGTGGGGCGGTACTGCCCGCGACTTGCGCGCGTCGCTTCACCGTGCCGGTCACGCCGACAATCCGGCACCGGTCGGGCCGGGCACGGCGACCATGTCGGTTCGCCCGGACAGGACGGCGGTCAGGGGGGTGTCGTCCACGCCGTACCCGGTGTCCTCGGCGTCCTCGACGAGGATCGAGGCGACGTTGTGCTCGAGGCGAACGGCCTCGCAGAGCAGCCGTCTGGTCAGCGGGGTACCGCCCCCTACCACCACGAGGCGGGCACCGGCGGCAGTGCCCTTGGCGAGGCCGTCGAGCACGGGCGGGAGTTCCTCTTCGGACTTCGGAGCGCAGACGCGCAGGGCCCATTCGCCCGCGTCGGTGGGCTTGGCCCGCAGCGGAATGCGGACGTCCTCGAGGACGACTGTCTCGTCGCGGATCTCGACGCGCCTGCCCGGCGAGTGACAGGTGCCGATCGTGATCGGGGTGTCGAGCGGCTCAGCGTCGTGGGCGGCACGCCAGGCCGCGTGGCTGTCCTTGACGAAGTCGGGAGCGCGTTTGTGCAGGCGGCCGTCGGTGAGCGAGCGCGTGAAGAAGTGATAGGCGAACTGCCATCCGGGCATGGTGTCGTATGTGCGGCCGAAGTGCTCCCACCACGACAGGCTCGGCCGGGCGGAGTTTTGGATCTTGTCGACCTCGGGGCGTCGGCGAGCCTCGTAGGCCTCGAGGGCGGAATCGACGTCCGCGGGGTCGTCGCTAGTAAGTTCGCCCAGCGCGTCGGCGAGGGCGATCGCATCCTCCATCGCCATCTTGGTGCCGGACCCGACGGAGAAGTGCGCGGTGTGTGCGGCGTCGCCGAGCAACGTGACCGCGGTGCCCCCGACGCGGTGACGCCATCGGCCGGCGCGGCGTGTTCGGAAGTTGCCCCAGCGCGAGTTGTTCACCAGCAGGGGTTGGCCGCCAAGGCGCTCGCCGAACAGCTCGTGCAGGTAGACGCGACTCTTCTCGTCGCTCACGCCCGGCCGCTGCGTGACGTCGAACTCATCGAGCCCCGCGGCACGCCAGGTCCCCTCGTCGGTTTCGACGATGAACGTAGACAGGCCGTTGCCGATGGGGTACCCGTGCACCGCGAAGACGCCGTGAGGGCCGCGCTCGTGGACGAAGGTGAGGCCTTCGAACGGATACGTCGTGCCGAGCCAGATGAACTTGGCCGTCGCTGTCTCGACCGACGGCGCGAATATGTCGGCGTACCGCTCCCGCAGGCGCGAGTTCGCACCGTCGGCGGCTAGGACGAGCTCGTATCCGCCGGAGAGGACCGTGTCGACATCGGCGTCGGTTGAGAAGCGCAGGTCGACGTCTTCGGCGACGGCCTGGGCCTGGAGGAGGCGTAGCAGCTGCTTGCGTTCGACCGCTGCCATTCCGTTGCCTTCGCAGCGGTGTCGCTCGCCGCGCAGCCGTACCTCTATGGTGTCCCAGTGGACGCCGTGATCGCTCAACGCGGTGAGCAGCACCGGGTCGGCGGCGTGGATACCGGCGAGCGTGGCGTCGGAGAAGACGACCCCGAATCCGAAGGTGTCCTCGGCGCGGTTGCGCTCGAACAGCGTGACGTCGTGGTCTGCGTTCGTGCGTTTGATCAGCGTTGCGGCGAGCAGCCCTCCGGGGCCGCCGCCCACGATCGCGATCCGCATCGACGACTCCTTGCAGAATGTGGCAACAGAATTACGTTCGTCGTCAGTTTGTCACATGTCAGCGCTGGAGGAAAGCTCTACAGACTCGGGCGAGGCCGCTCACAGGTTCTCGAAGGCACATCCTCAGGTGCCCGTGACGGCTTCGTAGAACCGCTGCGCGGGACCGGCCCAGGTGTCGTAGAGCTTGAGAAACAGCTCGTGGGCACCTGACCCTGGCCAGTCCGCCGGGAGCAGCTCCGCCGGAAGGTCGGGGTCCGAGAACGGGAACTTGCGGTAGTCCTGGACGAGCTCGGTACGGGCGACCAGGACCTGCCCGTCGTCGAGCTCGGCGTCGACACGACCGGACCATGCCCGCACCCAGGCCAGATATCCGTCTGCGAGCCGTGACAGGTTCCAGCACCGGGCCGCCAACTCGCGGTCCGCGTCCAGCCCGCCCGTGCGGGACACCAGCTCGTCGAAGCGCGCCTGCCCGGAATCGGCGAACAGCTCACGCACCTGGGGCCGTCGGTCGTGGGCGGACAGCCACGTACTGGGGGCGAGCGGGCCGAAGCCGAGCCAGGCGAGGCCGGTGCGCAGCCGCTCGCGGCGCGCGCGCTCGCTCTCGGGCACCTGGTAAATCACCATGTGCCAATTCCCGGACCACGCCTCGGTGTTGCGGGTGAAGATGCGGTTCCGGCCCTCATCAAGGGTGCGCAGGGTCTCGGACGTGATGACGTAGTTCGTGGTGCGGCCGTCTCGCGTTGTGTCGAAGAAGCCCTCCCTGCGCAGGCGAGACATAACGACACGCACGTTGTCAGCGGTAACGTCGAAGGCCTGCAACAGCTCGGTCAGCGCGCCGAGCCCGATGACGTTGCCGTGATAGCGGATGTAGTCGCCGCAGAGGTCAAGCACGACGGATCGAGGCTTCACCGTCCCAGGATGCCCGACTGCGACGACGCCCCGGCCCGTCTCAGCCCGACATCGACCTCGTGGGCAAGCGCGTTGCGGTCCTCGGGACCGGCGCCAGTGCCATGCAGGTCGTTCCGGAGATCGCGGGGACGCCGGAGCGCCTACTTGTCTTCCAACGCTCCCCGCAGTGGGCGGCGCCGAACGGGAACTGCCGATGTCGCCAAGCGCGCGGCCCGCGGCTCGCTCTCCGGTTTCACCGCGCGCCAGATTATGCGCGACGTGTTGCAGCGAGGGCTGCGCGTTGGTGACTCATTGGGCGACGAGACGTGGTTGATCGAGCACTTCGATGTTGCTCGCGGCACGTTGCGAGAGGCGTTGAAGCTGCTGTCATTTCTCGGTGCCATTGCGGTGAAATCCGGGCCCCGTGGGGGGCCCCAGCTCACCAGGCCTGGGTCAGCTGTCGTCGGATCGGCACTGGGCATGGTTATCCAGTTCAGGGGCGCGTCGCTGCACACCGTCTTCGAAGCCCGAACCGCGATCGAGACGTCGGCTGCCGCGCTGGCCGCCGAACGCCGCAACGCCACCGATCTCAAACAAATGGGCATGCAGCTCGATCTGCTGCGGGGGACCCAGTCCGTACCCGGTCCCGCCTACGCGGCGCACAGCGAGCGATTCAACGTCGTTCTCGCTGAGGCCTCACACAACGACGTGATCGCGACCCTGGTGCCTGCCCTGGCCGCGATGACGGCAGCGGTCAGCTGGCGGTACCCGCGAGGCATGCGTCCCGAGCTGACCGATCGCATCGGCACGGTCGTCGACGCCATCGCCACTCGGGATGCCACCACGGCCGCGGCTGCCCACTCGGACATGTGGCACTGGGTCATGGACTCCCTGCTGGCGACTCAGCCTTCGAGAATGCAGACGCGCATCTTGTGGCCCGATGTGGACGAGATTCTCACCATGCGTCGTTACGACTGAACCCGCCGATCGCTCATCCGTCGCGGGTCACCCGGACGCCGTGCTTGTCCCGGTCCCAGGTGTCCTCGGTGATCCCTGCCTCCCTCAGCGGAACCTTGTGGATCTTCGAGGTCGGCGTCTTCGGGAGCTCGTCGACGATCCGGATGTAGCGGGGGATGGCGAAGTACGCGACCCGGCTGCGCAACGAGTGAATGAGCTCTTCGGGATGCAGGATCTCGCCAGGCACGATCGATATGACAGCCATCACCTCGTCCTCGGAGTACTCGTTCGGAACAGCAATGACGGCGACCTCGCGGATCTTCGGATTGGCGAAGATCTCGGCCTCGACCTCCATGGACGAGATGTTCTCTCCCCGGCGGCGAATCGAGTCCTTGAGGCGGTCGACGAAGAAGTAGTTGCCCTCGGCATCGCGGCGCCCGAGATCGCCGGTGTGGAACCAGCCGTTTCGCCACGCGGCGGCAGTCGCCTCAGGCATGGCGAAATAGCCGTGATTGAGCGCCCACGGCGCATCCGTGCGAACGACGAACTCGCCCGTTTCCCCGATCGGCACCTCGCAATCGTTGGCGTCGACGAGGCGGACCTCGACACCGGGTCGAACTCGGCCACATGTTCCGGGTATGACCGGATTCGGCTCGGTGATCAGCGGCGCGGAGAGTTCTGTCATGTTGTAGATCGAATAGACGTCCACACCGAAACGCTCGACGAAGCCAGGGACATCCTCGACCAGCGGAACCATGAACACCTTCGTCAGCGGATGATCGCGATCGCGCTCGTCCGGCGGCGCCCGGTCGATGAAGCTGGCCATCACCCCGAGCAGGAACACCACCGTCGCGTTGGTGTCACGGATCTGATCCCAGAACTTGCTCACACTGAAGTATTCGAAGACGGCGACGGAGCCGCCGCGAAGCAGCATCGCGTAGAGCAGCCCGGTGCCGCCGACGTGGAACAAGGGCATGTTGATCAAGTATCGGTCGTCACCGCTGATGAACGGCATCGTCTCCGGCCCGAACATCGCGTACGACTGCATGTACGACGACAACACGCCCTTCGACGGCCCGGTCGTTCCGGACGTGTACAGGATCGCTTGGGTGTCCCACGGCTCGATCGGCCGGTCGAGGGACTCGCATTCGGTGCCGCGGAGCTCGGTCGAGGAGAAGACCCGCACGCCGGGTGGGGTCTCGTCCCACGGCCCGACCGACGCGATCTGCGAAATCCGGCCGTGGCCGCCTGGTTCGAGGCGGCCGAGTAGCTCGCCCGCCGCAACGAGAAGGTCGGCGTCGGCGTTCGACAGGACGTGGGCCAGGACGCTCCCGCGGTAGGCGGTGTTCATCGGAACGTAGACAGCGCCGAAGTAGTTGATCGCAAACCAGAACCTGACCACGTCCGGGCCGTTGGGCAGCCAGCACACGACACGGTCATCACGCCGCACGCCCGCCGCTTGAAGCCCGGCGGCTGTCGTCTGCACCTCCCGCCGCAGCGCGGCGTAGGTCCAGTTGGTGCCGTCAGCGAACTCGGCAAAGACCTTCTGCGGGTGCTCGTCGCCGAGAGCGTCGACCAGATATCGAAGAACGCAGTTCTCGCGTGGCGGCAGCCGGGAATCGGTCATCGAACCCCCTTGTGCCTGTACCGATCAGTCAAGATACTGGCCATCGGGCGCAGCCCCGTCAATGACCGTTGCCGACAACCACGAGGCAGATCCGACGCCCGGGTTCGTGACAGTCCTGTTTTGGGGGCATGTCGGCCGCGAAGGTTCGTGCTCGGGTCGGCTACCGCTCGGTCGGTTCGAAAGTCGCGTCTACGAGCGCCGAAAGGATCGTGGGTATGAAGGCTGTCCGGCTGACGGCGGAGGACGGACCGAGCGCACTGGAGGTCGCAGAAGTCGACCCACCCGTGGCCGGCCCCGCCCAGGTACTAATCGATGTTCACGCCGCCGGGGTCAGTTTCGTCGATCTCCTCATGACGCGTGGGCAATACCAGGAACGCCCGTCGGTCCCATTCGTGCCAGGGATCGAGGTGAGCGGCGTGGTGAGCGAGGCGCCGCCGGAGTCCGGCTTCACCACCGGGGACCGGGTCGCCGCGTCGGTGACATCCGGGGGATACGCCGAGGTTGTCGCCGCGCCGACGGGGACCACCTTCCGGCTACCCGACGTCCTCGATTTCCGTCAGGGCACCGCGCTCGCGGTCAACTACCAGACCGCGCATTTTGCGTTGGTGCGGCGTGGCCGGCTTCAGAGCGGACAGAGTGTTCTGGTGCACGGGGCTGCGGGCGGCGTCGGCACGGCGAGCATCCAGGTGGCGAAGGGCCTGGGCGCGGTCGTGACCGCAGTTGTCCGCAGTGAGCGCAAACAGGCAGTTGCGAGCGAGGCCGGTGCCGATCATGTGGTGATCATCGACGCCGAATGGGCCAAGCAGGCGCGGGAGTTCGCGCCGAAGGGCTACGCGTTGGTGGTCGATCCCGTCGGCGGAGAGCTCTTCGACGACAGCCTGCGAACTTTGGCTCCGGAAGGGCGTCATCTCGTGATCGGGTTCGCCGCGGGCGGCATCCCGGCAGTCAAGGTCAATCGCATCCTGCTCCGCAATATCGACGTCGTCGGAGTGGGCTGGGGGGCCTTCCTGAAGGTCGACCCCTCGATCGTGGCGAGCGCCGCAGACGAACTGGGCCGCATGGCCGACGAAGGAATCGTGTCGCCGCTGGTCGGCGGCACCTACCCCCTTGACGAGGCGGCTACCGCGCTGGCGGACCTTGATAAGCACGCCGCGTCAGCGAAGCTGGTTCTCGACGTTCGATGAAGCCCGGGGGGCAGGCGTGAGTGTCGACCGCAATGGCACGCGAGAGCGGATCCTCGCGGTCGCAGGGCCACTCTTCGCCGAGCAGGGCTACCACGGCACGGGCATCGACCAGCTGTGCAAGGTCGTCGGGCTGGGCAAGGGATCGCTCTACTACCACCTCGACAGCAAGGAACAGGTGCTCTTCGAGCTGTGCCGGCGCAACGTCGCTGAACTGATCCAGCAGGCGAACGTGCTCGAGTCGCACGACATGCCCGCGCGCACCCGCCTGCGCGCGATGCTGCGCGTGCTCGTCCGCAACATCGCGGACAACCAGCAGGAGTGGCAGGTGTTCTTCCACGATTTCGGTGCGTTGACCGGCACCAGGGCGCAGACCGTGCACAGGCTGCGCGACAGGTTCGAGGAACTCATCGGGACGATGATCAACCAGTGCGTCAGGGAGGGTGCGTTCAGGACCGTCCCACCGATCGTCGTGAAGGGCGTCCTCGGCCTCTTCAACTACTCCTACCTCTGGTATCGCCACGACGGGCCACTGACGCCGGAGCAGATCGCAGACATCTTCTTCGACGTGCTCGTCAACGGGCTGCGAGTCGTGCCCGCGGGACCGGAGCACGGGCCTGCGCAGCACATCAACGGATCGGAGCGCACGTCATGACCACTTTCGCCGCATCGATGACGCTCGACCAGGAGCAGTTCGCGGCTTGGGGACCGCCGTCGTTCTCCGTCGCCGACGAACGCTGGCTGCAGGCCTACGCGGCAGCAGTGGGCGACGCCGCGGACGATCTGATCAACCTCGCTCGACCTGGAGGCGTCGTGGCGCATCCGGTCTTCGTTGCGTGCCCCGAGTGGCCCATCGTGCTCGCGGAATACCCGGCGATCGACATGCCGCTGGATGCGCGCCGCCGCGGGCTGCATGTGGAGCACGAGATCCAGCACCATGCGCCCATCCGCGTCGGAGAGGAACTCGTGACCCGAGCTCGCCTCGTCACGGCGCAGATGCGCTCGATCGGCGCATTCATCCAGGCTGAGTTCGAGACGGCTACCGCCGCCGGCCAGCGGCGAGCGACGACCGTGCTGAGCATGCTGTACCCGGGCGTTGACCTTCGCGGAGCCCACCCGCGCAGCCGGCCGGCCGCGGCGCCCGCCCGTTCCCCGATTGATCGCGCGGCGGGGGAGTTCGGCGTTTCCCTGCTCAATGCCCCCGTCTACACCGAGTGCGCGCGAATCTGGAACCCGATACACACGGACAGGAGGGTGGCCGACGAGTACGGATTGCCAGCGCCGGTGCTGCACGGCACCGAGATTCTGGCCCGCGCCATCTCGATCCTGAAGAACGACCATGTCGGTGTCGAGTCCGGGTCCGTGACGCACCTGGAATGCCGCTTCGTGAACATGGTTCTTCCCGGCATGGTGCTCATGGTGGGCGCCTCGAAGGTGACGCGAGACGCGTTCGGATGGTCGGTCGACTTCGACGTCCAGATTCGAGACGGCGGCGCCGCCATCACCGGTGGACGGCTGACGGGCTCCTGAACTCGTCCGATCCGGTCACGCCGTTCTGTTCAGTCTGGGCGTCTGTCCCGTGCCAGAATCCCTATGTTGCGGCGGCCGGCCCGGCACCGGTGGTTCACGCAGCTCGGTGGTACTCGTTGATGAGTCCGCCGACTACCGGTCTTCTCTGGATGGCCGCAGTCACGACAACGTCCCGGTCTGGCCTGCCGTTCGGTGCCTGCTGACGCCGACCCTGATGCGGGCGATGGTTGCTGTAATGCCCTTGCCAATCGGCCAGCGCAGTCTATGCCTGAGTGTGGTGCGGTGACAGCGGGCAGGGTGGCTCGTGATCCCAGTGTCCGCACAACGCCACAGTGATCGCCGCACCCGGAGCGCGGCTGTCGCAGTCGGGAGCCATGACGACCTCCGCCTCGTGCGCGAACGCTTGACGCATGGAGCCAGTCTGCTGCAGACCTTCGCCCATGTCACCTGGGGCTTCGCCGAATGACCCCCCTTACGGGAGGCCAGCCAACCACCCTGGCCCGACTGTGCGCACAGAACGACGGCGCCGAGCCCTCGACTTGCACGCCTGCGTCCAGCTACACATTCGGCGTTATACGTGTGATCAGGTACGTCGTGCGGCGAACCGGTCGAAGACGGCGAGCACCTCGGGTACCTGCCACATGCGGTTGCGCTTGGAACCGGTCAATTCGTTCACCACGCCTGCCTTGGCGAGCGGGGCGATGGCGCGCTGCGCGTTCCGGGGCTCGACGCCCAGCTCCTCGGCGACGGTCGCGGCGTTGATCACCGGCCGGCGGAGAAGGAGGTCGGCCACTCGCCACGCGGCTGCGCCGCGTCGCGCTTTGATCTTGTCGTCCCAGTCCCTGCGGATACCGCGAAGCGCTGCTATGAGCTGACGTCCGTTCGTCATCGCCTCGAAGGAGGCATTGGCCAGGCACTCGACGATCGCCGACGGGTCGCCCTTTCGATAGGCGGTGAGCGTTTCGAAGTAGGCCTTCTTGTCGATCAGCAAGCCGGCGGAGATCGGCAACGTGATGCTCGACGCCAGTCCGCGACGCCGCAGCATCGTGTGGATCAGCACTCGCCCGGTTCGGCCGTTGCCGTCAGTGAACGGGTGGATGGTCTCGAACTGGGCGTGCGCAATCGCGACCTGCGCGAGCAGCGGTAGATCCGTCCGGCGGACAAACGCGACGAGATCGTCCATCAGCGCCGGCACGTGGTCATGGTGTGGCGGGACGAACGTCGCCTCGTGTGGCCCGGACGACATTCCGCCGATCCAGACCTGCTCCTCGCGCCATCGGCCGGCGACGTCCGGATGCAGGTCACCGAACAACGCGGCCTGCACACCCAGAATCCCGTCGGCATCATCAGCCGATTCCAACGCAGCCCGTAACGCTGCGATGTTGCGGACCATCTCCCGGGCATCGTCGTTCGCGGTGCTGCCCAGCCCGGCCAGCGCGATCGCCTTCGCGTCGGCCGAGATGCCTTCGATCCGCGACGAGGCCATCGACTCGACCTGCAGGAGCGCGGGACCGAAGACCGCCGCCTCCGTCCCGAGCTCGGCATCGAAGCGCGCGATCTCGACCGACGCCTCTTCGGCCAGAGCGGCGATCGAAGAGGGCAGTTGCAGAGCCAGGTCGGCGATGAGCGCCGGCACCGCGGCTCGGTAGGAACGCGTCCCTCGCCGACGGCCGCCGAGCGACGCCGAATCGGGCGCGATCCGGGGTGTCCACGGCCGGACTTCCCAGCCGACTCGAGGCCAGCCAACATCTGAAACCACGCCCGAATCTTAGTCTCAGTTATTCAATAAGTGAGACTAAGGAGCCCTTTTGGCGGGCGCGCAACACCACATATAGAACGGGGGCGTTGGCACCAATGGCTACCAAGATGGCTACCGCGCGATTCGACGTTCGATTCCGACGTGGCTCGAGGCCAATGATTCCGGGTGGAGCTGAGGGGACTCGAACCCCTGACCCCCACACTGCCAGCAGGGTTGTCTCCGTTCATGAATCGGGTGCTGGATCTCTTGTTCTACCGCCATTCTACGCTAGAATCTCCTTATACAACAAGGGATTCACGCTGCCAGCTCCTGTTGACTTATACCGCCTGATGCCGTCTCGTGCCAGGTCGTGGCGGAGGGTCGCAGGGTCAGATCAGGGTCAGACCCGGCGGCGGCGGACGTGAGGGGTGTTGATGGGGCAGGCACGCAAACGGGTCGGCGCCGACGGCAAAGCCCGCTACACCGCCTACTACGACGACGTCGCCGGCAGGCGCCGCTCTGCGGGCACCTTCACCAGCAAGCGCGACGCCGAGAAAGCGTGGCAACGCGCGGAGGCTCACACCGGCGAAGGACGCCACACCGATTCCGGGCGCAGTCGGCAGCTGTTGCGCCGCTATGTCGAGGACGAGTGGTTCCCCAACCATCAGATCGAACTCACCACCCGGCAGAACTACCGCTACGTGTTGGACAAGCACATCCTGCCCGTCTTCGGTGGCTACAAGATGATCGCGATCCTGCCGGCGGACATCCGCGCCTGGCTCACCACGTTGAAAGACGCCGGGGTGAAGCCGGCGACGATCAAGTACTGCCTGTCCGTGCTGTCCGCGGTGTTCACCACGGCGTTCAACGACCAGATCACTACCCTGCACCCCTGCGCAGGGATCAAGGCACCGACCGTCCCCACCGGGCAGCGGCGCATCATCACCCCCGACCAGTTCGCCGCCATCCACGCCGCGCTGCCCACCGCCGAGTTGCGGCTGCTAATCGAGACCGACATCGAAACCGGGCTGCGCTGGGGCGAACTCATCGAACTCCGCACCCACGACCTCGACCTACCCCGCGGCCAACTCGTGGTGTCGCGGGTCGTGATCGAGATCGCCGCCAAGTTCCACCCGAGCGGTGACCGGTTCCTGATCAAGAACTACCCCAAAGACAAACAACCCCGCCGCGTCGGACTCTCCACCCACATCCACGACCTGCTCACCACGCACATCGCCGGCAAGAAACCAGGCGACCTGCTCTTCCCCGCACCCGTGCCCGTCGAGAAGCGACAGGTTGGTGACGTTGCATCCGATGCGGCTAGTCTCGGCCTCACCGAACCCAACGAAGCCGGACACACCTACCGCCACGGCACCCTCACCGGCTACTCCAGCGGCAACTGCCGCTGCCAACACTGCCGCCACGCCTACGCCACCTACCGCGCCCAACGCCGTGCCGCCGGCGCCGACCCCACCCGCGGCCAACGCTCAGATTCCGACGCGGGCGGCGACACAGACCGCCACCCAGCCGGCAGAGTCGATCGGCACATCCCCCGCGCCTTGTTCCGCCAACAAATCTGGCAACCAGCCCTCAACACCGCAGGACTGCCATTCCACGTCCGCGTCCACGACCTCCGCCACGCCCACGCATCCTGGCTACTCGCCGGCGGCGCAGACTTGCAAACCGTCAAAGACCGCATGGGCCACGCCCGACTCACCACCACCGAGCAATACCTCCACACCCTCCCCCACGCCGACGCGGCTGCAGTCACAGCCCTCAACACCATCCGCAACCGAAACACCTGAGCCGTTCGCGGAGATCGTCGACCAGCCACGGTGTGGCTGACGGAGCCTGGCTCTGATCGACGCGGTCTGCGCGACTAAGATTGGCACGATGACAGAATCTCGGTATAGATTCATGTCATGAGCGCGGCTACGAGGACACCTGGGAAGCACCTTGCTGGGGTGCCTGCCGGGTCGTTCGTGCACGTGGAAAAGCTGCCTGGCAGCCGAGGGGCTGCGAGCTCGGCGGCCTCACGGGCCCACAAGCATGGCGAGCTGGTTGCTGTCCGTAAGGGGCTGTATTGGAAGGGGACGCCGACCCGGTACGGGATGACGCGACCGTCGTCGGAAGCGATCGCTGTCGAAGTGCTCGGCAAGACTGGTGTTGGTCCGACTGGGCATAGCGCGGCCCGGGCGTTGGGACTCACTACGCAGGTGCCGGCGAAACCCGCACTCACGGTCGCGGGACCGGTACCCACCTCGGTCCCGGGGGTACGGATTTCGCGTCGCAACAACATGCGCCGCCGGGAGCTGCGCTATGCCGAGATCGCGCTCCTGGAACTTCTCCGCGGGGACTGGGAGTCCGTCGTGGAAGGCGGCTGGGACGCACTGGTCTCCGCAACCGCCGACGCAGTCAAGGAACGCACCATGCGCCTCGACGCGGTCACCAGAGCCGTCGACGGCGAGCACTCCCCCACGGCGAGACTCAACCTCGCCCGGTTGACTGACGCGCTGAGTAGCGCTGCTCTTCACGACGGTCGAGCAAAGGTCACGAAGCGAACCAGCCGCTAATGGCGCGCCTCAGCGATGACGGCGACAGCCTCAATGCGCTGGTCGCAACGACTGCGGACGCTCTCGGAATCGACGCAGCATTCGTAGAGAAGGACTTCTGGGTGATCGAGGTGCTCCGGGCGGCCACGGACGACGTCGACGTGATCGACAAAGATCGCCGCAGCCATCCGGTCACTACGATCTTCAAAGGCGGGACAAGTTTGAGCCGCGTCTACGGCATCATCGACCGATTCTCCGAGGACGTGGACCTACTTGTCGCCTTCCCCGACGCTGACCTTTCGATCGGGGCCCGAGACCGAGTCCTCAAAGCCATCCGCGACGCCGTCGCCGCGCATCTTGGTGTCGAGTTCAGCGCCGTCGCGAGCACGACTGGAGTCAAGCGAAACGTGCGCTACTCCTACCCATCCCGCTACGGCTCCGCGGCTGTCTCGGAAGGCGTGCTGCTCGAGATGGGCTCACGCGGTGGCACCTACCCCACCCAACAGCATGAGCTTCGCTCTCTGGTCGCCAATCACGCGATCGGCACGTTGGGCGAAGACGAAACCCTGTGGGAGGAGTTCGCCGCCGTACCCGTCCGCGTTCTCGCACCCGAACGCACCCTGCTGGAGAAACTCGTCCTCCTGCACGACGGCGCATCCCGATTCCCCGACCCCGCCGCACGAACCAAACTTCTCCAAGGAGGACGCCACCTCTACGACGTTCACCAACTGTTGGAATCACCAGACGTCATCGCCGCACTCACGAAGCTCGGCCCCGCAGGAGTCCAAGCAATCTGGGCAGACATCGACGAACACAGCCGCGCCGCCGAGTTCAGCTACACGGCCCGACCGGAATCAGGCCTAGGCGACAGTCCACTCCTCGACCCCGACAACCCCTGCCAAACGATCGCACGCCAGGGCTACGCCACGGCCATGGACCTCGTCTACGGCGGCCACCCCAACTTCGATGACTGCATCGAAACCATCCGCGTTCGCGCGCCACTGCTTGGGTAACTCTCCGTCAGATAATGCGACGCACCGAGTTTTGGAACCCCACAGGTGTCTGGTGGGAGCCCTCGCGCAGAGGTCGCCTCTTTGACCCTGGTGTCCGAGTCGGCTGAGATCGGCACCGCTTCGGCCTACCAAGCACCACGCGGTACGCCGTTCCATGCGCGGATTGCGCGCTGAGGGGCCGGGAAGAGGGAACTGTCAGGGACGCGTGCCACCATCCGCGCATGGCTAGTGATCCGTCGTGCTGAGGGACCGCCTGAGAGGCAGCGCCGCCGAGCCTGCCGTCCCTTGGCGAACGCCTAGTAGAGGCGCCCTGTCGAGGTCATGACGCCGAGCGAAGCAGTGGTGGGGAACAGGGATCAACCTGGAAGTTGAATGACCGACGACGATTGGATGCCCAACCGATGTCACGCTGCGGGTGGCCGGCGATCATCCGCCGGCCACCCGTCCCTGAGTTTCCGACGCGGTCAGCCGTCGCTGCGGGACTGCCCGCGCGAGGTCGGAGCCCCGGTGACCGGGTCGAGGAACAGCGGCTTGGCCGCCGGCTTGCTGAAGTCCAGCATCCCGGTAAGCGGGCCGGCCAGTGCGTCGAAGGAGTTGTGGATGCGCTGTCCACCGAGCCAGTTGTCCTCCACGAAGCGCAGGATCGAGGATTGGTCGGTGAGCGTCCCGTCGACGGCGTTCACCTTGCTGTAGGGCGAGACGACCAGCAGCGGCAGGCGCGGACCGTAGCCGCAGCGCAGCTCCTCGCCGCCCAACTTCGGGCCGCCGGTGCCGCACTGCCCGTCGGCGGTCAGCGCGTCCTGGCTGCTGTCGGAGTGGTTGACGACCGGAGCGAGCTGGTGGTCGTACCAGCCGTCCGAATCGTCGTAGGCGATGACCACGGCCGTGGACTTCCAGTCTTTGGAGTGCTCGAGCTTGTTGATGGTGTCGACCACGAAGTGCTGCTCGTCGAGTGGGTCGGAGTAGGCGGCGTGACCGTCCTGGGACTTCTTGGCCTTGACGAAGCTGACCGCGGGCAGGTTGCCGGCGTCCAGCGCCTCGTCGAAGTAGGACAGGTCGTACTGGTGGTTCGCAACACCCCCATGACCGACCTCGGCGACCGACGCCGGCGCCGTGTGGCCCGGGTTAGCCGTGGACGCGTAGTACTGGAACGGCTGGTGGTGCGCGCTGTAGTCCTGCGTCGTCCCGGCGCCGTGCTGGTCGGAGTACTTGCCCACCTCGGATTTTGCCGAGCAGTCGGCGAAGCCGCCCTGGAACCAGCCCCAGCTGACTCCCTTCTTGTTCAGCAGGTCGCCGACGTTCTTGCCCGTCAGCGCCGCCCGGTTGTACTTCGGGTTGGAGCACTTGTCGAACGCCGGGTCCGGGTCGTTGATGACGGTGCCGGTGCCGTCCGCGGACGTCTGGTTCGGCGTGGCGTAGGGGTCGGTCGTGCGCACGCCGGCCGGGGTCACGGCGTAGGCCCCTGCGGTCTCACCGGAGACGAGGTTGAGCGCGCCGGGCGTCGAGGGGCCGAACGTGGTGCCGTAGGAGTTGTCGTTCATCGCGAAGTGCTGGGCGTAGTTCCACAGCGCGGAGACGGTGTTGCCGTCGTAGTAGTCGAGCACCAGGTGCGGGTCGGTGGCCCCGTAGGCCGGCCCGGAGCAGCTGGTCTTCTGGGTGTACTGGATAAACTTGTCCATGGCGCCGTGGTCGGCGGCCTCCTGCTCGGCCTTGTACTCGTGGTCCTGGTCGCAGGTCAGCGCCTGGCCGTGCGAGAGCCGCCCGGGGTTCATCCCGTTCGGGTTGTTCGTCAGCAGCGCGCCGGTCAGCCCGTTGACCGTCGGGGTGCCCGCGGCCGCGCGGAACGGGGTGCCGTCGGTGTTGGCCGCCTTGGGGTAGGTGCCGAAGTAGTGGTCGAAGGAGACGTTCTCCTGGTAGATCACCACCAGGTGCTTGATCGGCGTGGCAGTCGCACTTCCCCTGCTGGGCGAGGTTGCGTACGCCGTGCTGCCGGCGGCCAGGGCGGTCGCGCCAGCGACGGCGGCGGCCGCCGCCGCCAGGACCTTACGTCGGTTCATGTGGGCTCCCCAGAAGTCGTCGTTCCGGACGACGATAAGCGTGTCTGCTGGGGGCGAACGCCCGGCATACGGCAGATGACGCCTGGCCGAAGTCGGGACGTGGCGATCGCTGCGCCGATCGGCCCATCGCCAGTGACGTGCAAGTTGCGCCGATCGGCACAGGTATGGCACGGAATACCTAGATGAGTAATTCCAAGGGGTGATCTTGCGCGTGTCGACCTGAAGTAGCGGTTGAGGGTGCCCAGGATCGGCGTTGCTTACCCGACGCCGAGCTTGGAGGCTCATCGTGGACGCTGACCTGGACACCGTCGGCACTGCACTCTATGTCAAGACCGACGACTGGTTGAAGAGCTTCCCGGAGCGGGTGCCGGCCCGCACAGCGGCGCACTGATTCACCCACCGACCGACCGCTCGCCGAGTGACTTCCTGCGTTAGCCGGTTGCGTGGCGCAGCACCGAAGACCACGGCTCGCGGCTTACCCGACAGCGAGCCGATGAGCGCGCGACAGCAACTCGGTCCCGTCGCGGATAAGGCGGTCGGCTGTCGGCTCGTCGATGGCTTGGTGGTCGAACGCCGCGTGCAACAGTTGGGCGCTCATGCCAGCGGTCAGTTGGTTGCGCTGGTTGTCCAGCTGGGTCAGCAGCCCTTCGATCCTGGTGTACGTGGTGTCGTTCGTCGGAGTGCCGCTGGCCAGGGCCCGGGTGGAGGCCTGCAGCGTGTCCCGGCCGAAGCGTCCAGCGCCGGCGAGCAGTTGTTTGTAGATCACGCCGAGGCGACGCAGCGTCTCTCTGTGCGCGCGCAGCGAGCGTGGCAACGCAGCCGGCCGCAGGTCCTCGGCCAGGACGCGTCCGTCGACGCGGTAGTCGTCGTGCAGGCCCAGCAAGGCAAGGGTGGTGGGCCGCAAGTCGGTCTGACCGGACCAGGTGGTGCGGTCGATGCCCCGATGACGGACGCCGGGGCCGACCAGGCCGAGCCAGATATTGGTCATGTCGGGGAAAACGCCACCGTGGATCCAGTTGTAGCCAGGCGTTACGGCCACACAAGGGCTGGTGCACGATGGCGCCCCGGCGTAGACGTACTCGTTCTCCCCGGATAATGCGGTGAAGCTCGGGGTGCGCGCCGGGTCCGCGGTGACATAGTGCAGGATCTTCTCCTCGACCGGGTCGGCGAGTTGGCGAGCTACCGGGACGGTGTGTCCGACGTAGGGATCCGTGATCCGCAGCGCGGCAGTGTCCCGCTCGAGCTGTCGAACGTTGGGGGAGGCCGGTGCCGGGTTGCCGGTGACGTACACGCTCGGCGCCGGGTCGCTGTGCGCGGTGAGCGGTGTCGTGTTGCCGCGCTGAGTGGCGAGCAGGCCGGTGAGGTTGACTGCGACCTCGCCCTTCTGCTGATAGGTGCAGGCGACGTGCACCCCGTCGCAGCCGGCGGGCGACGCGGGTCCGCCGGCGAAGTGGTCGCCCTCGTCGGTGGTCACCGAGAACAGCGTGTTCGCGGGAGTGATGCCGTCGCGCGCGAGCCGGGCGAAGAACGCCGCGAATGCCTTGTCGTATGCCGCGAGCTGGGCTACATAGCCGGCCTGTCCGGGCCCAAAGTCGCCGGTACCGCTTGACAGCGTCGGCTACGAAGTCGGACGGCATTTCGGCACCCGGCTGCTCAAGCTCCGCGTGTTCGCTCACCGCCAAGAAGGACTGCGGCGCGCTCAGGAGGCGCTGCGCAACAACGGTGGGCGCGCGGTTTTCCTGGCCCGGTTCACGGCGTTTCTCCGCGCGGTGATGCCAGGTTTGGCGGGAACCGCTCGGATGCCCTACCGCCGATTTCTTGCCTTCAACGCCGCCGGCGGACTCGTCTGGGCGAGTGGGTTCACTATGCTCGGTTACGCTGCTGGTGCCAGCTACCGGACCGTCGAAAAGGTGGCCGGGCGCGCCAGCGAGATCATCCTCGCGGTCGTCGTGGTGGCCGTGATCGCGCTCGTCATCCGGCGCCGACGCAAAGAACGCGACACTCCAGGCGCTGACCCGAGCGCAACATCCGACCAGCCACCTCGCGCCTCAGCGCCTGAAGAAAGCGGAACTCAATGATCAGCTACCTGCAGGCTGCCGTGATCGGCCTCATCCAAGGCATCAGTGAACTGTTCCCGGTGTCCAGCCTGGGCCACTCGGTGCTGGTGCCCGCGTTCATCGGGGGCAGCTGGAAAGCGCTGGTCACCCAATCCTCGACCTCAACGTCGGAGACGAGCCCCTATCTGGCGTTCATCGTCGCGCTGCACGTCGCCACCGCGATCGCTTTGATCATCTTTTTCCGTAGCGACTGGATCCGGATCATCTCCGGGTTCTTCCGGACGTTGAAGCCGTCGATCGCCGCGCGACGCATCGTGGCCCGCGATGCGGATGAACGGCTCGCGTGGCTGCTGATCATCGCCACCATCCCGGTCGGCATCACCGGGCTCGCCCTCGAGCACACCTTCCGCACCTTGTTCGCTAAACCGATCGCGGCGGCCATCTTCCTCACGGTCAACGGGCTGATCCTGCTCGCGGGTGAATACCTGCGCCGCAAAGCACCCGTCGAGGAGGAGGAGGTCGACGTTCTGCAGCCAGTCTCAGCCCGAGCCGATGGGGCCACTGTCGAACCCGCTCCGGTCGACGGCGACGGGCGGCGCACGCGACGCCTGGTCACCTTGAGCTACAAGGAAGCCGGCGTCATCGGCTTCTTCCAGACCTTTGCCCTGCTGGCCGGCATCAGCCGCTCCGGAATTTCGATGGTCGGCGGCCTGGTTCGCGGCCTGTCGCACCGCGACGCAGCACGGTTCTCCTTCCTCCTAGCCACACCAGTGATCCTCGCCGCCGGTGTCCTCAAGCTGCCCAGCCTGGCCGGACACGCCGGAGATCACATCCACGGCCAAGTGCTGGTCGGCGCCCTGATTGCCGGCGTTGCGTCCTACGTGTCGATCAAGTGGCTGACCCGCTGGTTGGAGACCCGCACCCTGACACCCTTCGCCGTCTACAGCCTGATCGCCGGGGTCATCTGCATCATCCGCTTCGCGTAGGCAGGTTCTGATGCCGGCCGGCGACGCGACCCGTGACCGCGATCGGTCATGAACGTCACAGCTGCGCTCGTCTTCACGTTGGCCGCCGCGATCAGCTTCGCCGCAGCCGCGGCACTGCAACATCGCAGCCCGTCCAACGTTGGTGACCCGGGCGCAGCGCTATGCGGTTACTCGTCCGGCTGGCCCGACGTCCGCTGTGGATCGTCGGGTTGTTCGCCCACGCCGTGGGCACCGGCTTGCACGCCGTTGCGTTGCGGTTCGGGGCGTTGTCCCTGGTGCAGCCGCTGCTCGTGATCAGCCTGGTCTTCGCTCTCCCCCTTCGCGCTCGCGGCGCTCGACCGGGTCACCTCGACGGCGCCGCCACCGTTTCACCATCGGTCTCACGCTGACCTTGACCTGCCTGGGCGCGGTACGACGTGTACGAGCACCGGCCGTGCGCGGAGTGCTGCTCGGGGTGGCCGCAGGTACCGTGTCCGGGCTGGGCGCGGTAGCACTCAAAGCAACCGTGCACGCGGCATCCCACGGTGTGCTGGCCGTGCTCGCCAGCGGCTGGCTCTATCTGGTCATCGCCCTGGGAGCCTGGGTGCTGCTTCTGAGCCAGCACGCCTACCGCCGGGCCCCGCTGCCTGCCCGCGCTGACCAGCGCGCCAAGGAATGACCGGTCCTGCGGGAACGTGCGGTGCGACAAACACCAGCCGGGATGGGTGCGGCCGCTCGCGCGAGAGTCGGTCGCGATCGCGGCGAACGCGGCGATGTTCGCCGTCACCAGCAACCGATCCTGCCCGGCTTCTATGACCGGCAGATCCTCATCGGGCATGGACACCAGCGACGGGTCCTCGACCACTGCGATTACGTCCAGCCCACGTTCTGGCAGCTGTTCGGCGATGGTGCCCGAGAGCATCTCGTCCAGCAGCAACCCGCGGGCCGAGCGGCGAGCGGGGCGGGTCACCTGGCCAGCAGGTCCTGCGCTCGCTCCCACGCCGTCAGCGCGTCGGCTTCCACCGTCCCGACGTCGCGGATCCACGCGTCGATCTCATTCGGGTAGGACGGCCAGTAACGCACCGCGGTCTCGACCAGCCGCGCCGCCACACCGGTATTCGCTTCGACCAGCGCCACGATCGCGGCGGGTCCAGGCCGGGCTCGGCCGCGCGGGCCGAGCGCACCGCCCTGGAACACCTCCCGCACCTCCGGGCCACCCACCAGCACCGCCCGACGCCCGGTCCGGCCGTCACGGAACAACACCCCCGTGGTGTTCCACCATCCGCAACGCCTCGTCCCCGAAACGGTTCGGCGCCGACGACCCCGACGACCCCAGATGCCGCGCCACATACGCCGACAGACGCGTGTTGACCCGCTCGTCGAACCGGATCGACCGAGGAGAGCCAGCTACCGGCGAACAGCAGGCATCGTGGAGGTATACGGACGGGGCTGTTGGGCTGGCACACTGGGCTGATGGCTCATTCTTTCGTGGAGCGAGAACTGAAGTTCGACGTCGATGCCGGATTCGTGGTGCCGCCGCTGGACGCGGTGTTGCCGTCCGGTGGGCGGGTAGAGACGCGCTCGGAGCACCTGCGCAGCGATTACTTTGACACGGCCGACCATGCCCTTCTTCGGGCCGAGATGACGTTGCGTCGACGCACCGGCAGCGCTGACACCGGGTGGCAACTCAAGATTCCACACGCGCCGTTCCGGGAGGAGATCCACGCCAAGTCGAGCGGGGGCGCGGTCGCTGAAGGGGTCCCGACGAATTGAGCCGTCTGTTGCTCGGCGTCAGCGGCGGGCAACAGCTCACCCGGATCGCCAGCGTCGTCACCGAACGCTCGGTGACCCGGTTGCTCGATGAACATGGCACGCACCTGGCCGAGATCGACGACGACAGCTTGCACGCCTCCGCCGGTGGCGACGCCGTTGCCACAGTCTCGACCTGGCGCGAGGTCGAGATCGAACTGGGCGAGGACGTGGTTGAGCTGCTCTACGCCCTGGGCAAGCGGCTGCGGAAGGCTGGCGCACGGCGATCGACGAGCTCCTCGAAACTGGCCCGAGCGTTGCCCTCGCCCCGCCCGAGCATAGGATCCGGCCCGGCGAAGCCGGCACGTCGAGCCAAGCGGCAGGGCGGCGACGTCGTCGCGGCCTACATCGGCGAGCAGCACCGAGTCCTGCTCGCCGGCGATTTGGCTCTGCGCCGCGGCGACGACTCCGTGATCCACAAGACACGGGTGGCGACACGTCGGTTGCGGAGCACCCTGCACGTGTTCGGGCCGCTGCTTCAGGCCGACCGCGCGACCGCGCTGGACAGTGAGCTGCGCTGGTACGCCGCCGAATTGGGGGAGGTCCGCGACCGCCAGGTCCTGCGGAAACGCCGCCACAAGATGATCGCCGGGGTGGACGACAGCCTGCTGCTCGGCCCGGTGCAGGCCCGCGTCGACACCGAGCTGACCCGGGAGCAGACCGAGCACTGGCAGAATCTTCAGCGGGACCTGAGTTCAGACCGCTATCTGGCCCTGCTCGCTGATGTTGCCAGCTGGGCCCGGCAACCACCGACAACAGCGAAGGCCGACCAGGTCGCGGTGACCATAACGAAACTCGTCGCGCGGGCCGACCGGCAAGTCGCCCGCAAGCTCCGCCGCGCCAACGCGACCGGCGACGCGCACCTGCTCCACGCCGCGCGCAAGGCCGCCAAACGAGCCCGATACGCCGCCGAAGCTGCACAACCAGTCATCGGCCAGCATGCCGCCACCCGCGACGCCAAGCTCTACCAGAACCTGCAGGATCTGCTCGGTGAACACCAGGACAGTCTGGTCAGCGCTGATCTGATCCGCCGCCTCGGCGCCATCGCCGGCACCACCGCCGGTGAAAACGGCTTCGCCTTCGGCATCCTCCACGAACGCGAGCAGCGCAACGCCCGAGCTTCGCGCCGCACAGCACGAAAGATTGTTAGGCGCTACTCCTGACGCCGCTGTGCGTGCGCTGCGGCGTTGACGAAGTGCATGCGGCCTCGCCGGTCTTGCCGTCCCAGTCCTTAGGTGGTGTGCGAACCGAGGGTCAGGTTCAGCACGCCGAACGCCTTGTCCTGACCGGTCACCACGTTGGGGTTGCTGTAGGCGGCGCCGGCGGTGGCGAGGGTGTCGAGGGGCTCTAATGGCTTCTGCCGGGGCTGTTTGGCAGAAGCCATTAGAGCCCCCGGGAGGAAGGCGAGCAGGATGGCGTGCCGCACTCCCAGCACGCCGACGAGCCCGGCGGCGAGCAGTGGCCCGATGATGGCGCCGGCGTTGTCACCGGCCCGCTCGACGCCGAATGCTCGCCCGTACGCGTCGCGGCGGGACAGCGTCGTGAGCAGCATGTCCCGCGCGGGAGACCGGATGCCGCGAGACATCCAGGCGAGCCCGCGCAGGATCGCGACCTGCCACACGGCCGTCGCGAAGCCGATGGCTGCCGTCGCGACGGCGGTGCCGAGGTAGCCGGTCGAGGCTAGCTTGGCGCGTCGACCGGGGTCGTTGGCCAGTGGACCGCCGGCCAGCTTGGTGAGGCCCGGCGGCGCATCGGCCACGCCGTCGATCGCGCCGAGCGCAGCAGGACCTGAATGGAGGGTGGAGGCGGGGAAGGTCGGCAGCAGGCTGGTGACCATCTCGTGGCCCGTGTCGCTGAACGGCGACGCGGAACCGACGCCGAGCACACCCGGGCTCAACCAGTGCTGATCAGCCGGTCGGCCTCTGTCTCGGCCTCACGCGGCAGGCTCCTCGACGTCTTCGATG
>JAABUT010001657.1_pt1 | contig 24565 bp, 25 predicted proteins | sample 5559281 | NCBI WGS metagenome assembly JAABUT01 (sample SAMN10711880, study PRJNA513359) | rock metagenome | isolation source: Antarctica rocks | place: Antarctica: Victoria Land, Ricker Hills nord | collected 2016-01-04
ACTTCAATTCGCTTGAGTAACTCAATTGATTCAATTCAATACTCTGAAAGAAATTCGTTTCTATCTTATTTGATTGAATAATAATCAACGAGCTATTCAAGAGATCAAGAATAAAGAAGCAATGATCAAAGCTAGAATAACTAAACAGATCATCTTCGTTGAAGAATCAGTCAAAGCTACTTGTAGAATCATAGAAATGAAGATAACTGATCAGTCAAAATCACGCGACGCTGTTTTGACTAACGTCAAAGAAAATGACTTACTAATTGAAAACTGCTTTTTTTTTCATAAGTCTGATCATACTTTTAAAGAGTGTTCAAATAGATCTTTCAGAATTAATGCATTAAATGACAAGTTTGATCATTCTTCGAACTTCGATTCAAAGTCTGATTCAAAAAACTAATCATTTCTTTCAGAGTCATCAAAAAGATAGAGATCATTTCTTTGTGCAATCTAATCGACGAAATTTCATCTATCAAAGAAAACTACTTTGAAAAGTTATTTCTAGTCAATGTCACTCTATTCTTGCAAGACAAATTCTTCAAACTATGATCTTTGATAAATAGTGACTTGATGATCTACATCTTGATTCATACAAAGCTAGTCGATCAAATATGTCAGAAGCTTGAAATTCAACTCATATGATTAGCTAAAGAGAAGTTAATAAGAGAATATGACGAAAAGCTGACAAAGAAAATCATTACTCGTAAAATTCTACTCAATCTCACAGTTGAAAGTCATAAGAAATTGACTGTTTCAATGTTAATAACTGATATAAATTATCATGACATCATATTAAAAAAGCTCTGAATGAATAAAAATGAAATACTACTAGATATGCAAAACGATGTCATCGTTTTTTTGAATCAATTAAAAGCTTTCATTTCTGTTTTTTCAATGTCAGTCAGAGCTTCACACTCAAAATAATCATGATCATCAAATTCTTCTATCAGTTCAGCTCTCAAAGTGCTTCAACGACTCACTTCTACTGCTTCGAAAAAGAACTTTTCTATGTTCAGTGTGAGAGCTGCATCTTTTCATGCATTGATTAAATGATCAAAGAAGAATTGCATCGAGATTTTCGCTATGTTGATCGAAGATATTGATAGAGAAATAGTTTACAACACTCAATGCAAACTGAATGTTCTAGACATCGCTTTCATCAATGCATCAGCTCAAAATCTAGAAGACATCAAAGTCAAGCTATCTTTGAAATATCAGAATTTTCTCGACGTGTTTGATCGAGCTCAAGTCGATAAGCTATCATCTCATCGTTCATATGATCATAAGATAAAACTCACTAATGATGTCACTTTTTCTAGATGTCGAGCTTATTGAATGTCACTCTACAAGCTTCAGAAGATCAAAGAATATTTGAACGAAAATCTGTCAAAGAGTTTTATTACTTCTAGCAAGATCTCATATTTCTCACTCGTTTTATTCACTCTGAAGATCAATGATGATCTTCACTTTTGCATCAACTATCGAAAGCTCAATGTCATTATCAAAAGAAATCGCTACTTTCTATTGCTCATAAATGAGATGATTGACAAAATCGTTGACTGCAAGCATTTGACTCAACTGAATATAATTTTCGCTTTCAACAAACTTCGTATGCATCTCGATAGTGAGAACTATACGATCTTCATTATCATTCTAGAAGCATACAAATCAAAGATTTTATCATTTGAATTAACAAATGATTTGATCTCGTTTCAGTAATATATGAATGATGTTTTATGAAACTTTCTAAATGACTTCTGTCAAGCTTATTTAAATGACATTTTCATATACAGCAAGACTCAAAAGAAGCTTAAACAACATGTCAAGATGATACTAAATTATCTACAAGACGTTGATCTGCAAATAGATATTTGAAAGTGCAAATTCAATGTAGAAGAAACAGTCTTCTTAGAAATCATAGTATTAGAACAAGATCTTTGCATGAACTCTATTAAAGTGAAAGCTATAGTAAATTGAGCTACATTTACTAATTTAAAAGAGATACAAGACTTCATTGACTTCGTCAATTTCTATCAACGCTTCATCAAGAACTTTTCAAAACTAGTCAAGTCATTCATTCAGCTGACTTGAAAAAACATGTCTTTTGTTTGAAATGAAGTCTGCGTCAAAGTTTTTGACAATTTGAAGAAGCAGATCAGCTCGATCTCAGTTCTACGTCATTTCAATGTCAAACATCAAGCTATTTTGAAAATTGATGCATTCAACTATGTAAAAGACGACGTACTATCTCAGTACAATGACGAGAATGTGCTTCACTCGATAGCTTTCTATAGCAAGAGCATGATCTCAGCTGAATGCAATTATCACATTTATGACAAGAAATTGCTAACTATCATTTGATGCTTCAAACATTAATGACTTGAACTAAAAGATACTGAGTTATTTATTTAAATGTTTACTGATCATCAGACTTTGAAGATCTTTATGAAAAATAAACAGCTGACTCGACAACAAGCAAACTATCTGAATATTCTATCAAAGTTTAACTTTCAAATTATCTTTCAATCAGGTAAAATAAACATCAAAGTCGATGTTGTAACTAAAATGTCAATGATCAATAGTTCTGAATCAGTTAAAGACATAGATGATCATTTTTAGACTATACTGATCTCAAATTGAATAAACGTTTTATCAATTGAGTTCGAAATTGAATCTGAATACAAGATCAATCTCTATCAACACGTACGTTTAGTTAATCAGAAGAATGAACTATGCAATGAGTATTGACAAACTATGAACAAAGATGAACTGAAGCTTCATGACATGAAGCAAAAGAACTGTCAAATCATTGATAACATTTTATTCAAAAAGAATCTACTATGAATGTTGAAATAAATGCATACAAAATTGCTTTGAAAGATTCACGATCAATTATCAATCTTGCACTCTGACATTAAATGAATGATTGATTTAGTTCAACGCTTCTACTATTGATCAGATCATCGAGCAACTATTTGATAATACATTTGAAACTGTCATGCTTGTCAGTGAAGCAAAGCATCTTAAGATGATACAAATGATTTGCTTCAGTCTTTATCAATTTCTCAGCAACGTTGACAAAATATAGCTATGAACTTCATCACTGAGTTATTTCTATCAAAAAACTATAACATCATTTGCATGATCATATGTCATCTCTTCAAAGAACATCACTATGTTTTCTGTCATTGAAGAGACGATGACATCTCAATTGAAGAAACAGTATGAATCATGCTATGAAACATCTATCAACTTCATGATTTACTCAGTTCTATCATTTCAAATAGAGACTTTCAGTTCATATCAATCATGTGACAAAGTTTTTGTAAACAACTGAAGATCAAAGTCAATCTATCAACAGTTTATCATTCAGAGATTGATGATCAGTTGAAACAAGCTAATCAAGATGTTGAATGCAAACTTCGAATCTACTGCAATTACATGCAGAATGACTGAGCTAAATGACTTTCAATGATGAAATTCAGTGATAATTTCAATACATTCTCGACTATCTTGATGATTTCTTTCTACTTCAATAAAAACTTTCACTCTTGAATGAGTTTTGATTCAAATACAACTGATTATAAAACAATTCATCAATGTATTGAAGCTAGAAAGATTGATGACATTGTCACTTAAATGAGCGAACTTCTTATCTTTAATCATCAACAATTGAAAAAGATCAAGCAGATCATTGAAGCTCAGATAAACAAGCATAAATGAGATGTCATTTATGAAGTAGATAATCAAGTTTGATTAGTCTTTGAAAACATCAAGATCACTAGATCATGCAAAGATTTGAAAGACAAGCAACTCAATCTTTATTCAATCACAGTCAAAGTTGAAATCTTCTATCATCTTCAGCTATTTAGAAGCATAAAGCATATACATTCAATGTTCAGCTCAAAGTGTTTATGATCTTCATCAAATGACTCTTTATCAAAACAATATTCTGAACTCTTTAAATCAATGATCATTGAAGAGAATAAAAAGCACTGAAAAGTAAATGATATATTGAACTTCAGACGATATAAAGAAAAACTACAATACAAGATCAAATGAATTGAGATAAATTGTAATGACAAATGATACTATGTTGATAAAGAAAAATTCAATGACTTGAAGAAAGTTCTGAATGAATTTCACAAGCTATACTCGAATAAGTTGCACTAAATTGAAAATACGATGAATTTTTTTTGCTTTTATTTCTTTTCTATTCATGCAAACATGAATGTTCAAAAAGAGAAATAATGTTATGAACATGTCTGAATCAATCAGAGTTCAGATCTAACTCTAATCAATTTGATTAAAGCAAGTCATGATGCTATGTCTAGTTTAAATCTAGCACATCTTTGTTGAACTCTTTGAGTCATTCTCAACACTTCTTCTCATTATTCAGCACTTTCTTCATTCATCTCTTTCATTATTCTTTTAAATAAACACATCTGATTTATTACATCACATCTGTATCGAGTCTAGCGCAGTCTCAAGTCATTATTTATAAAAGAGCTTGCACTCTTTCTCTTCTGTATTCTTAATGTCTTGTTATAGTTATCTTTAAAGAGCAATATATACATATCAATCTCAAGTCTCTTTGATTGAATGATTTAAACATGATTTCAACATTCAGTCTTATCAGTCTTGTTAATCTTGATATGCTAATAACAATTTGTTGCATTTGCTGTGAAAAATCTTTCTCTTTCTGCTTAAAGAAAGTGTACAATTTGTTGTACATGCTTATAAAGCTTGCTTAACTTGTAAACTTTCTGAAATCTTTCTTTACTTCAAGATGATCTTCTTCTTGCTCAAGAGCATCTTCTGCTACAATAGTGAATGCTCATAAAGTTTTGCTAAGTCAATTTTCTTCTTCAACTGCTTAATGAATAGTTTCTTTGATGCTGTTTGATCTATTCAAGTTATATGCTTTGCTGTCAAAAATCTTTGATTTCGTGATTATAATGAATGAACTTTCATCACTATTCTCATCATGCACTTTCGATTGATGATGAGTTGCTGCATAGAAACAATTCTTTCATAAAAGTTTTAAGTATTATTCAAAATCTTTCTTATTGCTCAGATGAGTGCAACAATTGTTCTTGTAACATGCTGTTCATGATAATGCTTGATGCTTATCTTTCTGATCTTTTTTTGTTGCTGCAAAAAATTTATTTTGCTTATTATAAAATTTTGACTTGTTTTTGTACTTGTTCTGAGTACAATTCTTGAAGTAATGACTCAGCTTTTTACATATGTAACATGTTTTACTTTTTTTTTTTAATTCTTATTCAATTTAACACTCATTGTGAATCTATGCAAAAGCTATATATTTGCAATCAATATAATCTTTGCTTATATTCTCTTTCTTGTGATAATATTTGTATACTGTAAAATTCATCAGCTGCTTAAACTCTTGTATAAATCAAACAATTTGTGCTTTTTCTTGCAGATATCATATGATATTCTGATGAAACAATCTTCTAAAGAAATCGAAGTTTTCTCTTATAAATTTTCATCATATCAGAAGTATCTCAGAATGAGTTTCAAGAGATATGCATCTTTTTTGTAGATTATAATCATATCAAAACTCATTCTCAATCTTTAATCATTCATAAAGTCATCTTGCGTCTCAACTTTTATAAGACGTGAAAGTCATCATATGTTTCAACTTTCGTAAGATTTCTTGTAGAATCATTGTACATCTTGACTCTCATGAAGTGTTCTTGTAGAATCATCATGCGTTGTAACTTTTGTAAAACATAAAGTATTTCTAGCTCTTCTTGCAATCTTTTGCACGTTGTCACTTCGTACATTCTAATGATGTTTATCGCGTCGTTGTTGCTTCTTCGCACATCTCAAGTTGTGTGAAGAGAAAAGTGTAAAGAATTTGAGCATGCAATTGCAGTCTGAGTACATCAATTCATTATGTCGATTGCATTCATCTTTTTCGCGTTAGCGATTGCAGCTAGAAATAATGATTTGAGCGATTGAAATGTTATCGCGTTGATGTTGTTCTGATTGCGTCGTACGATGATGACTTTGCAACGACAGCGATCTTGAGAATAAAGAGTAAAGAACATTAAACTTCACTGAATACTGCAGACAGCATTAATGAGTTCATAGTCAACATCACGTACAAATAATTCTTGTCATCAACTCATGTTTTACTTTGTTAAACTGTTTTATCATGAATGTTCATCAATATCTTTCAAGTTGCATTTAACTTCATAGATTGAGAATCATAGTATGACTGTCATCGTTTCTTCTTGAACTTTCAACTCAATACTATTGATGTAGTTAATTTTTTATCTTTTTTCAGACATTTTTTGTATTGTCTGTTATCAATGATCATCACTTTGAATATCATCTTCTACAAGTCATCAAGTTTATCAATTCTAACAATTTCATTCTTGATTTTCTTTTGCAGTCTTTAATAGAACTGACTGATGAAAGCTGCATTGTTTCATTTTATATTCATTGCAATATGTTGAAAGTTGATTAAATAAGTTGCTGCGAAGATTTTCTGTTGCAGATTGTACAACTGTCGTTTTGCTGTACATTTTTTATCAATGTTTTCAAATACTTTTCTTAAATGTTTTTCAAACATCTGAGAATCATGAAATATTGTGTTGATTTTCTCTTCTCATTTCTCTGATTTCTTCTGCAAATAATTCATTAGATAGTGATGAAATCATGTAAATGCATTATTTTTTAAATAAATAAATGCAAAGAGTACTTTGTCTTCAATGAACTTGAACTGAGATGAGTGTCATTTGATGTATAGCTTTATCTGTACTAAATATGCTTCAAGTTTATTTTGATCATCATGATACAAGTTTAATGTTGAGATTTTGATTTTATCTGCGCTGAAGATGCTTACTTCTTGACTGAGCATAATTCATTTTAACTGACTAAACATAATTGAAAGAAATGAACATCTTTGATATCTTGTAAAAAAATGATGCTTAAAGTGTAATAATTGTTTCTTTAATAACATAAAATATATACAGAGATCAAACAGTAATCACTACTACTAAACTTGAGATTTGAAGATAGCTGAGACAATAATATATATTAACTACTTACATGAGTTGAGCATGAAGCTTCTATTTAAGAGAACAATCATCATTATATAAATATAAAAGAATCATGTCAAATTATCTCTGCTTTGAATGATCATTTTGATCATCTTCAAGCAAGATGAGCAAGATGAGCATCATGCTCATCATGCTTACTGTGATCACTTCTGATTTGAACAATCAGAGCAATCACTTCAAAACTCTGATTACTCAATGATTATTTAATCATTGCTGTTACATAATTTCATGCAAAAGAGTTTTAACATTTGAGAACATTAAAATGATCAAGATAAGAAAATGAAAAAACATAAGAAAATATACATGTGATGTTCTTGAAGAATTTAACAACGTGAATGAAGTAATCATGTCAAAAGAAATTGATGTGACAACTTTTAATGATTGATGAAATCTTATTATCAAACTTTGCATTACTGACATTAATGAATTAAGATCTGAGATCATTATTATATTGCTTGCAATCAACATGAAGTATGAATTTTCATTCTTCAATATTATTGATAAGCATCTTGATTATAATGACAGTATTAATGATCTTGATCTTCTTTTGAAATCAAACTGTGAAATTGCTGATGAGTTAAAAACAGTCTTGACATGATTTGTTTTCAAGATCATGTCACTGATATGCTCACATAACACATCAGACTTTACTCATCTTTAGTTCATATGATTTAACTTCTCATTTATTAACATAACTTCAATCTGATTTGCAATCAATTTGTTGAAGTCTGTAAGTTGTAAAAATGAAAAGATTGAAACTTAATTTTTGCTGAAAGTTGTTTGCATCATTTTATGATATACTATCTGCTTCATTATTGCTTTAATTAGATGCTCATTCTGAATTCTTGCAATAATTGCATGCATTTTATTCATCATTTCTCTTTTTACTGAATACAATGAAGAATCTTTCTTTGAACTTCAAAGATTCAGTAGCTTCAAGTCTCATTTGTTTATCACGACTCTTTTTGTCTCAATTATATCTCTTCTTTCTTTTTCAATTCTTTCATGCTAAATATTCATTCTCTTTCATCATTTGTAATTTGTAAAGAGTGACAGTGATAGATTTTAGTGCTTTTAATGATCAATATTTCAAATATTCATTTAATCTCATGTCTCAGATTTGCGTTACTTTTAGCTGAGACATATTCATAAAAGCATCAATATTTTCAACATTTCTAGCATTTCTAGCATTTTCATGAGCGCAGTATGCGTCTTTATCATTTAATTCAATAAACATAACTATTTTAACATTTGTAACATTGATACGTAGTTGCAATGTTGAATAATTAATGATTGATTTGACTATCTAAATAATAGCTATTTAATATATGCGTCGGAAAAATCAATGAAAAAGTCAATGAGAAAGTTAATGAGAAAGTTAATGAGAAAGTTAATGAGAAAGTTAATGAGAAAGTTAATGAGAAAGTTAATGAGAAAGTTAATGAGTAAACTAGAGAGATAGAAAGTCATGTAGAATGATTGATAAAGTTGTGTTTGAAGCTTGATAGAAAACAAATTTAATTCTTGATTGCGAAGCAATTTGAAGCTTGATGAAAAGTCATGTAGAAAGTCATAAAGAAAGTCATGTAGAAAGTCATGTAGAGAGTCATGTAGTAAAAAGATCAGTAGATGACTTGATCAAAAAATCAGTAGAAAGCTTACTAGTAGAAAGATCAATAGAAAGATCAATTGAAAGATCAGTAGAAAGCTCACTAAATGACTTGATCAAAAGATCAGTAGAAAGATCAGCGAAAATGCTTAATAGAGAAACATGAAGAGTGCTTGATAGAAAGTCATGAAGAATGCTTGATAGAAAGTTATGTAGAAAGTCATGTAAAAAGCATTGTTTGATTCGTGTTATGCGTTTGATCGACACGTATTTTGAAGCATGTAGAATGTTTGATAAAGTGTTTGATAAAAAGCTCAGTCAATAGCTCAATAAATAGCTTAGTAGAAAGATCAATAAAAAGATTGATAGAAAGATTGATAGAAAGATTGATAGAAAAGTCGATAGAAAGATTGATAGAAAGATTGATAGAAAGATTGATAGAAAGATTGATAGAAAGATTGATAGAAAGGTTGATAGAAAGATTAATAGAAAGATCAATAGAAAGATTAATAGAAAGATCGATTGAAAGATCAGTAGAAAGCTCACTAAATGACTCAATCAAAAGATCAGTAGAAAGCTCACTAAATGACTCAATCGAAAGATCAGTAGAAAGCTCACTAGTAGAAAGATCAATAAAAAGATTGATTGAAAGATCAGTAGAAAGATCAATGAAAAACTCAGTAGAAAGCATTGTTTGAAGCATTGTTTAACGTGTTTTGTGCACTTGATCAACGCGTTTAATAAAGCGTTTGATAAAGCATTTAATAAAGAGTTCAATAAAAAGTAAAGTGATGAGTAAATGAGTAAGTAGATAAATGAGTAGAGTGAAGAATAAATGAGTAAGTAGAGTGATGAGTAGATGAGCGAGTAGCTAAATGAGTAGAATGATGAGTAAATGAGCGAGTAAATGAGTGAGTAAATGAGCGAGTAAATGAGTGAGTAAATGAGCAAGTAAATAAGTGAGTAAATAGATGAGTAGTAAACTGAATGTGATGAAAGAAACGAAAGTGATGAAAGCGATGAAAGTAATGAAAGCAATGAAAGCAATGAAAGCAACGAAAGTGATGAAAGCACAATTCGATTCAATGACATATGAAATGATTGCAGATTTTATTCATAAAATCTGATCACATTCAGATGAACTCAGTTAAAATCTTGACTTTATCTCACTTTAAATGACAAATGTTTCTTTAGTTAAACTCAATAATTCAGTTCACTTCTTAAACTGCAAATGATTCTTCTTTCTTGCTAATCATTCTTGAATAAAGTGAGTTGTTATCAAGAAATTTCACGAAGCTATACATCAGATTTTTTACATTGACATGTAATTGCATAATCTGATTTCAAAATTAATAAATTACTGTCTGTCATTCTTGTTCTGTGTGCAAAAAATTTAAGTAATTGACTAATTCTTTTTGATCACTTATGAAGTATTTCAGATGATGCAGCGTTATTGCAGAGCTTGCTTTAGTGAATATCATTGAAATGATGAAAGTAAAGATAGTTAAAGAATTCAAATGAGATTCTTCTGAGAAAATGTGTAAAAGCTTTCATTAACAAAAGTTTTGATGTAAGCTTTTAATGTTTGAGAAATTAAATGCTGAGTGAAAAATTATGTAAGATATTTAGTTGTTTTAATGTGAGTTTAAATAATAAAAATGATGAAATACATGAGATTTTTAGATGTTTTAATACGAGTTTAAATAACAGAAATGATAACTATGTTAAAAGATAAAGAATATGTGCTGAGTTTTTTAAAGCTCAGCATTAGTAGAAATTGCTTGCAGTTTTGCAAATAATTCTTCTGCAACTTATGCTTGTCATAGCTGAAGAAGTGTTGATGACTTGATATTAGTAACAAATTTCTCAGCTGATTGATTGACTATTTCTCTATGTTATCTGCTGCACATCATATAAGTTAAATTAACTTGATGTAGCATCATTTTGTCTTGTCATGTATCATTTAAGTTGATCTTGATATATTCTCAATCTTCAATCTTAATATATTTTCTGATATACAATCATTGATTGATTTTGATTCTTGCTTTAAGCTTTAGCTCTAATCATTACGCAGTGCACTTTAGCACATACTCTGCGAATTAATTAGAATTTCGCTTTGTTCATTCAAGACTAAAGCATTTTGAAACTTTTAATCTTTAATACTGAAGTAATTCAATATTAACATTGCAAACATTTACATCTTCATTCTCATTCTTCTTTTCATATGCTTAAGCAACTTAAAGCAACTTTATGACATTCTTAACAACTCATGATCTTCTTGCATCAACTTTGCTTCTTGATGATTCAACAGAAAAAGCATTAATATAAATAATGTTGTACAAGACAATGTTATTGAAGCTGCATTCTTGAGTGTGAACAATCTTATCTCAATTCAACAGAAGTTTCAGTGACAAATGCTTTTTTCAAGTTTACAGAAACTTTCAGTCAATAATGAATAAAATTCAGTGACACATTTGAATCTTTGATCAAAATATTGATTGCAATTTCTGACATGATTTTCTCAATGAATGTTATCATCAATAGATTTTGATCTTCATTCTTCTGTTCATTGCTAATTTCACTTTTCGATGCTCAATTCATACACTTCTTCAATCTATTTTCTGCAATTGTTTCTTTCAAGATCACTTCATTAAGCTCTGCAATTTTATATCATTCTTTTTCAATGTTTATCTTTACTACTTAAAAAGATCTCAGTCATTTTCATGTTAATTTCAGCATATGCATGTTGTTTAATTTGATATCATGCAGCAGTACAAGATCATTCTTCAGAATGAAACTAGTATGAACTCATTTGTGATCATTTCATACATTTTTGTTGATCTTTCTCATTCTTCTCAAATGCAACATGATCTTCTTCAAATTCTCATCTCTGCATTCAAGTTGTTAAGCATGAAGAGTCAATAACTCATCAGTTGTGCAAACATTGTTTTATGAAAGAATTTGTCAGATTGAAACATCAAACTTTATAGAAAGAATGACATTGCAATCATACAAGACACAATATGAAGTCATTTCAATGAAAGTTTTCATGATGATTCTGTCTGCTCATAGTACATTGACAAAGCTTCTGACTCACTTCATGCTTTCATTGACTGTTATCTTGATCAAGACATTCACAACAGCTGTATGATTTTTCTTCATAAAATCATTCATCTGTAAATGATAAATTAACATCATCACTCACTTTATTTTATATTTCTCGATCAGCGTTTCTACAATCTTTTTGTTTTTCAATTCTTCATTCATGACAAATCTTCTTGAACAATCATGTTTGCAAATCACATCTTTTCACAGAAATTTTGCTATTGCTTTCAAAGTTGCTGCTCTCAAAACTCTCTCTTCTACTCATTTCAAGAAATCATCTTTTGTCAAGACAATATAACGTTTTTCTTCACTTGAAAACATGTAAATGACATTCATCTCAATCTTTTTTCAAACTTTCAAGATTCAAATGAAATGCAGAGTCTTCTTCTTTCATCTTGATGCTTGCAACTGACATTTTTCACAGAATTTTACATATATGCATATATTCTTTCATATTTTCTTTCATCAATATTTATCAATCATCTTTTAATATGTTTTCTTTCATTCATGATGATCACTTTCATTATGCAGTTTCTGCAAAATATTACTGCATTCTTCTTAAAGATTCATCATTTTTTGCACAGAAGCAATCTTGTTGAATCTTTTAAACAAATGTTTATCTTGAATCATGAATTTCAGCACTTCATGTTTGAACTTTCAAAATTCTTTTGTTGATATTTCAAATGAGCGCGATAAAAAGATTAAATAACAAGCTATTTTCTTAAAATATTCTGAATATGAATCTTTCAATATTAACATGTCTTCTTCAACAACTATACTGACTGAGCAAAAATGAATGAAATTTAACTGAGCATTAATGAAATCATTTATATCTTTCTTGTGAATCTCATCTTCATTGTTTGAAGATTCTTTGAATCTGCGTGAGAGTTCATTGAGTGTGCTATGCTTGCAATTGAGAACGTGATGAACATCAAAATCAAACAAGCAAATTCAAGTAAATCATCATGTCATTAATGCTTCTGATAAGTCTGACGCAAATTGATTCAGTTGCATCATCAGAATGTTGATGTCTATTTCAATAATAAACTTCATGTTGTATAGTCAGTAATGAATCTTCTTCAGTGTCTTCATCAGATCTCTGCATTCTCACTTTTCAGCATCATATCTTGTCTCTTGCTCATTTCATAGCTCACTTTCATATTGTACAAAGTGTCAATTCTTAAAATTCAATGCTGTCTGCTGTAACATTGCTCTTCATTCTTGAAAACTTGTGTTCACAACAAGAATAATTTCTTCTATCTGCTTAAAGTAGTTCAAACTTCTCATGATTGATGCAATGATTAATGTCAGCTTCAGCTTGTTCATGACTTTCTCTTGTTTTCTTTCTCACATGAATTAGATTTTCTTTTTGAAGAGCTGAAATATTGACGCTGCGATCAAGATGAAATTCTTTATTCACATTCAATAATACATGCATACTTCAATGAATGCTTGAGCAGATGTAACATCATGACAGAGACATCATTCTAAAATCTTGATAATTTTGAAATCTTCTGATCTATAATCATGAAAGTCATAAACAAATCTTATAATCTTTATGCTTAACATGCAGAATTGCAACTTTTCATCAGATATGATGCAATCAATGAGTTCAAAGTTCAAGAGTACAAAGTTGAGATTCTTAATGTACTTCAGTATTACGAAGCATGTCGACATTGAATAGAGTTTAGTCAATAGACTCTAGAGATTTCAATATGTGAACAAGAAACAATGATGTTTCAAATTGAAATATGCTGAAACATTTCATTTATTCAAGTTCTAGCAAATCAGCTACTTCATCTCTTTGTTCGCTTTACTATAGATACAACTCAAAACAGTCTTCTTTCTTCTGTATTCTTAGTTTTCTAGTTAAAGCTATCTTTATTGATCAAACATTCTACTCAGCTATGCACTATCTCGCTGCAGTGTGATTAGATTCTAGACATGATCTCAACATTAAACTAAGAATTCGTTTATCACATGATATTGATTTCATTACTTATTCAAGCTACTTGATGAACAACGAAACAAGTATAAAGAAATTTGTTTATCTGATGATCAACAACATTGAAAGACAGAACAACATCAGAAAGTTAATAAAATCAACAACAAGACTGTTGAATTGCTAGAGAATCTATTGCTCATTCAATAGCATCGATTCACTCGATCAATAGAATCAACGAGAACATATGATTGTTGATTGCTAGAGAATCACAAATCTTCTTTCTTTCAAAAAGCTTGTAAATCAGTTGAGTTAAAATAATTTGTGTCATCAAATTTGATTCAACTTGATTCAAATTCAGATCAATTTAGTGAGTTTGTTACAAAGATAAGTCAATAATCAATCTCTTCAATGAGCTAGTCGATTTTCTTCTAGTGAGTCTGCTACAAAGATGCTGTCAATGCAATGATCTATCTACTCACATTGCTCTATTTATCAGTGAATCGATTTACCTCATGTTTCTGTGTCAATTTAGTGAGTCTGCTACAAAGACAAGTCAATGAGAATTGATCTCTTCAATGAGCAAGTCGACTAGTGAGTCTGCTTCAATGACACTCTTCGTCAATGCAATGACTCACTCACTCTCATCATTCTATCTCTCTAGTGAGTTTGCTTCAATGACATGATCAGAATCAATCTCTTTGATGAGCAAGTCAATTTCTACATAGTGAGTCAACTACAATAAACATTTCGATGATCTGAAAGATCAATAGAAAGATTGATAGAAAGACTGACATCAGAGCTTTCTAGTCGCTGTCGCTATGAACTACACTACAAGTCATAGAGACATGACTTTTAAAGAGAAGAAAGTAATGTTACAAAGCATGTCAACATTGAATAAAGTCTAGTCAATAAACTTTAGAGATTTCAACATGTGAACAAGAAACAATGATGTTTTGAATTAAAATATGCTGAAACATTTCATTTATTTGAGTTTTAGCAAATTGACTACTTCGCTTCTTTGTTCGTTCTACTATAAATACAGCTCAAAACTGTCTTCTTTCTTCTGTATTCTTAGTTTTCTAGTTAAAGCTATCTCTATTGATCAAACATTCTACTCAGCTATGCACTATCTCGCTGCAGTGTGATTAGATTCTAGACATGATTTCAACATTCAGCATAAACTGACATACTTCTGAAGTAATCTTTGCATTATCATAAATTGTCTTTGATTTCTTTACTTCAATATCATTGAGAAAAGATCTGCATATTTCAAGAAAATTCTTCAATATCTTGATTATGACTTTGATAAACTGAGCAACGAAGTTGATGATATCTTGTGATAACGTCATCTGTTGCAATAATCTCAAAGATGTCATGAACACTGTGAGATCTCAATATATTTTTGTCAGCGTAATTTAATCATACTCAGAAAACAGATCTATCAGAAAAATCATAATCATATTGACAAATTCTTTGAAGAATTCATTCACATCTGAGAACAGATTGACGTCTCTGATGATAATTTTGTTCATATTCATTGCTGCATTGATCATGCAATACTGATTGAACTTCTTTTTAATCAAAAATCAAAGATTTTGATATGAGTCATGACAAAATTTCAGTATGTTATGCTTTATTTAATTCTTAAGCATGTTTATGATGATCTGATGAAGTGTTTTAAAAACTGAAAAATCAAGTGTTTATCATGCATCATGCAATATTGTTCAAATTTGCTGCGAAGATGAAACTATGTCTTTTATCTTTCTCATTTCTGAGAAGTTTCAGATCATTGTCACTTTTCTGTTAAACAACATCTTCAGTAGTAAATTTTTCTCTTGCAAAGTTAAAGCATCATCACACATCATTCTTTTCACTCACTTTGAAATCAGTCTGAACTTTTGAGCAATTTTGAAGAATTTGAGAAACAGTCAATGATCATACTTTTCTGACTTCATTTCTGTCATATTCAATTTGATCTGAGTCAGTAAGATTTGTTTTCAGTTTGTCAAATCTTCTGATATTAAGTCATTCAACTTTAATGAATTCACAGATTGAATCTTCTGAGCTTTTCTCTTATATGCTGTTGCTACTTTGACATAATTTATCTTCTCATGCTGATGAATTGAACTCAGATTAAATCTTCATGTCATTTGCATTGTAAATCTGTTTGAATGACATCATAACATCTGTGTATGTTGCATGCTATCATTCAAGCAAAATTGTTGAATGAAGCTTTGATCTTTCTTTTTCTTTTCTTTTTCAATTTCAATAACATTTCAGAACTTTTCAAGCGCGCTAAATCAACAATATTTGAACTTACACTTCTCATTGCAGATACACTCTTGACAAAGCATTCATTTACTCATTGAAAGAATCTTTCACTTTCTCAAGAAATATTTTCAACATATCTTGATTGACAAAATTGTGCATTAAAATTAATTTAAAGAACATCATTTTTTCATTATTATCAATGACTGTCATCTTACAAGTTTCTTTTAAAGTGTTGTTGATGTATAAACATGTTTTTCGCTCATATGATCTGCTCAGTATTAGAGTGTACTCATCGCTTTTAATCACAAATATTGAAATCATTGATTTTGCTTTGTTAATATTGATTTTCATGTCATTGCAGCATTCAATGATGTTAGTCTTTGCTTCGCTGACTTTTATCATATCTAAATGAATGTCTCATTGCATAAACAACTGAGTTCTTGCAACAAAAGTTTCAAACATAACGTTGATTTCAGCATCATTATCAAGCAATGTTTTAATGTAAATCTCATCGCTCATCAGCACTCATGTTCTTAAACACATCATTGCATACAGAATTGTGTTCAACTTTTCAAGTAAAAAATCTTCAAATTTTACTGCTATTACTTGCACATCATCAGTTTTTTCTGTTTTCTTTTTCTTATGTTGTTTTACTTGAGCGTAGAGAGTTCAAAGAAGAATAAATGAATGTGTGAACATTTATTCAATGCTTACATCTTACATCTTCTGATTCGCTATAATATGCATCACGTCTTCTGTATTTATGCATTTTTCTACTATATTTTGCGTTCTTTTGTCTCAATTGTCTGATTTTATCTTGCTGTCATCTGAATTCTTTCTTGTTAATTTCTTCATTGTTTTTATCATTCTTTCAAAGACAGCTGCATTCTGCATGATCACATTCTCACTTGTTCACTTCTTCAAGAACATCTTTGAAATCAACAAATACTCTTCAAAGTGCAAATTCTTCATGCTCGATAAATGTTTTTCTTCTTTTACTTTTTTTCTTCAAGTTCAATTCAAACTCATTCTTTGTTGTGTTGTTATCTTCATCACATTTTCATCTAACTTATAATCATGTCAAGCTGTAACAATCATTACTTTTTTATTTCATTTTTGTTTCTCATCTGTGTTTTTTGCTTTCTTCATGATCATTGCTTTTACACTTGTTAATTTAATGATGTTAACATGTTCTGTTCTTATTTGTTGATTCTGTTTCTTCAAAGCATTGTCAATCAACTTTTTTTGACAATGATTCAATGTAAAAGATGTTAATCTGTCATCTTTTTCAGCGAATCTCATTCAAAGTCTGTTTATTTCATTCACATGTATCTTTTCTTCTGTTTTATAAATATTCAGTTGATAACATTTGATCTTCTGACATTTTATTTTTTTACAGAAGAAGCATTCTTTCATTCTAAACATTGAAGATGCTCATTCACTTTTCAAAAGTGAAAATGATGACAACATTAACATTGCTGAATGAGCAGATGTGATGAGTTTGCATAAGATATAAACGTTGAGCATCGAGACAGATGCTGTCATGTTTTGCATGAAAGATTCAATCTTCTTCATTGCTGTCTGCAAAGAAAGCATCATTGTCTCAAACTTATTTATCATTTCATTCATTATCATATCGCTGAGCTGTACTACTATCAAAGAATCGAAGAACTTGTCTGATATCGTTGATCACTTGATCTGATATTTGTTCATGAGCTTGCTGAAATCATCGAAATTCTTGATCATGATCAAGAATTTCAACAGTGCTTTGACAAAATTGCAGTAAATCACTATTACGTCATTAACTTTCTTGAAGTTCATGAAACTGAGATCTTCAGAATTGAGTGCACACTTTCATATGATTTTTTCGCTTAGTATAAATGAAAGACTCTTAACAAATCAGCAACATCTGATATACTCATTCATTTGCTTACATTTTATCAACGAATGTGATATGCTTTTGTATTGTCGACTGTACAGCTTCAGATCATTCTTCATGATATAAGACTTATTCTTGAAGATTTTCAGAAAAATTCAAGAATTCAGCTGTTGATCAGTATCATTTTTCTTGTACTTCTTCTTCATCATCTTCTTCAGTTCTTGTCAGTTGAAGTCAATATATTCAATCATAGTCTTAATGCTATCATCAATGATCTTGTTGCAGTATTTTGACAGTTTGCAAAATCAATTGATCTGATTCAGCTTATAATCATCACAGAAGTCTTCATATCTTTCTAGAAAATCAGTCATGTTCTTTTCTTCAAAATACAAGACTTTTGAAGTTTCAAGCAATGACATGAATGTCAGATATTTCAGAAACAACATTGTGATCATGTTTATTTCTGAGCTGACTCAAGAGCTGATGAGCGTAACACTCGTGTTTACAACAGATGTTTTCAATGAGCTTGTCATTTTGTCGCTGTGAGTTGATATTGAGAACTGTGAGAATGAAATACAGAATAGCAAAAATAATAAAGCAGTCAAAAAGATCTCATTATTTTGTTTTTACTTCTTGACTTGTTGAAGTTCTTTTTTCTTTCTTTTGCAGTTGTTACAACTGATCAAGATGCTTTTCTTTTTTCTTCTTTTATTTGATGAACAACGCTTGATCTTATGCTTCTGCTGAAACATGATTCACTGCTGAAACTGACGTTATTTCTCGTACTTCTGTCTACATTGCTTCAAATTCATTCTTTGATTCTCACTTTTGCTATTTGTTTCTTGCAAGTTTTGAAATCAGATGAATTCTTCTTCTGATCAGAGCATCTCTTCTGAGTGTCAATCATTCGCGAAAATCAGTTTCTCTCTTCTTCGCTGTTGCATCTTCGCTCAAAGAGAGACAGTTTTCATCAGCTGAAGATACATGTCTCTTCTAGTTTTAACTATGAAAACTCTGTGACTTGAATAACTTTCATTAATATTTCTAAGTGAAATAAAGTCGTTATATCAATTTTTCGTATTTCAGAGTCAAATTGATTCTCACTTCAAATCTTTCATAAATTCTCTGATCATTGTAAAGATGTCATGTTGCTCTTTGCTGTTCAGTCAACTGTTCTACTCAAAATATTATAAAAATGATATTTTCATACTTAAGCTTCAATGTCAAGAAATAGAATACAAATGTAATATAAAAAGTCGTATTTGAGCAACAGAGAAAGCAAACAATGAACATATGCAATGATCATGCTAGTAGAAAGATACTGTAAAACGTGTATGTCTCTGTTTCTATCTACAAGTCATCATGACATTTATATGTACATTCAAGAAACGTTTCTTGACTCTTTTATCATTGACTCAGATCTCAATCTCTTTTCTCTTACTAACTATTTTATGAAAATGATGCAAACAATCTTATGACAATGTCAGATCTTTATCATTCATAATCATCAATTATTATGAAACATCATGATTGTTTATTAATCATGTATATTCTTTGCATGATCTTGCACAAACTTATACATCTTCAAATTTCTTCAAGAGCAAAACTATATTATGTTTTTATAATGACTTGATTAATTTGTTGAATCAACAAATTATGAATGACTTTCTTAAGTTTGCATGATTGTTCACATTGATTAATACAATTGAAAACAATGATGTTGAGAAAACTGAGAATATCAATACAAAGTATTTGCAAATTCTTGAACTTTTCAAATTTTTTTTATCACAAATGTATTTTAAGATAAAAACTTCAATTATGTTACTATGTAATTTGCATTTACATGAGAAAATATGTAATAACACTTGATTGATTATTACATATTTGCATTAAGATTGTATTGAAGATTGTATCTTGAAAGATGAGTTTGATGAAGACATATGATTGATTTCAAGAATTAAGTTAATCAGTAAGAAAAATGACTATTCATGAGTTTTATTGTGCAAGCAGTTTTCTATTTATTTCTGCTTTGCAATGATAATTAACAAGTTGCAAAAACAATCATTATTGATTGTAAATCTAAATCTTTCTTTGTTTTGTTTCAATTATGATTAGTTATATGTTGCATTGTTTAAAGTCACAGATGTATAAAGATTATTAATTTTGTTTCATTCTTTTAAGAATCAATGTATTGATAATGTAGTTTATTCAAAGATTTTGTTGTTATAAGTGTAATTAAACTATAGTTTTAAGTTTTGTATTTAGAATTAAATCATTATTATGTTGAATTCATCTTTTTACAGCTCAGCACTGACTATGTTACATCACAGCATAAGTAATTACAAGTTTATGTGCTCTTTGCATCAAGCTTTTTGACTAACTACAGAACTTTATGAGCTAGTTACTGCTGCGCATAAATGCAATCTACTGTTGCGCATTGATATAATCATTTGCACAGATTCTTACTACTCATCTTCAAGATTGTACTTCTTCTCAAGACTTTCAAATAAAACTTCTATTATGTGTAAAGCTTCTATAATAATCAATGCTTGATCTGCAAGAAAATTGTATACATTGAAAAGTTATTTAAACAGATTAAAGATTGAGTTGAATTCATCATCATTGAATTCAGATGTTTTACACTTTTTCACAAAGACTGTACAGATTAGTAAAGTTTTTTCATCATTAATATGAGTTCTTACTGCTTGATTTGAATTTTATGTAATCATGTACATTTTTGAACTTACTCTTTTCAAGCATCTTCTCTTTGATACATTTGCTCTTTGCTTTGATCATGTTTGTACAAATGAGTACATTATCAAACTTATTTATACAAAAATTGTACATATTTGATACAAGATTGCATTGATTAATTCTTTTCTTTAATATCAAGCATGAAATACATATCTTTTGATACAGCTTAAGAAAGAATCAACAAAAATGAAACATGTCAAAATTGTTGATGCATGACTTATATGCATTCATTTTCTTATGAAACAGTTTGACATAACTTTGCAAAATTATGCTCTAAAAAATATACTTTTGCTTTCAATTTTGTACAGATTAATAATATTCAATGTACATTAATATAAATTTATACATATGTATAATTTGATATTTTTGTTTGCTCAATTACTTTGCAGATTGATATTTTGCAATAATGACTGTGCTGCAAGTTGTACAATCTTGATTAAGCAGAATAATTCTGCACATTTCTGTTCAACTTTTACAAGAACTTCATGCTTTTTGCTTGTAAACAGTTTCATCTTGATATCAATGTGAAAAATAAATGTGTACAAGTTGTTATCAATCTCAATGAGAACTTTAACGTCTGAGACATCATTATGAATCATTTGCATGATTATATAAATTTGTAATGTTAAAGTATGATTATAAAAGAATTTGTTCAATTATAAACTTTTCTAGAAAACTCATATTTGTTGTAATCATGCACTTCAAGTTAGTTTAACATAAATCATGTCAGACTATTATAAACTAGTATAGAGCTGATGTTGACACGCTAGCGATTTAGCGTGTCTTCGTGAGCAAAACTCACGACGTGATGCATTTTCTTTTCTCTTCAGCTTTGAACTTCTAGTTAGAATACACTCATATGATTCGCTTTATGCAGACTCATAACATTAGTTCAAAGCTCATTAATCTTGCTATCGATGTGTAAATGATATAAAAATAAGTTACATTATTCAAACTTGAATCAGAATTAAAATCAGAAAATTGAGCTCAGAAGATTCATTAAAAATCAAGAAATTTCTGAAACAGAACAGAAGAACATGAACATATTGCTCTAGACTAACTCTTTACTGAGCTCGTCATCAGAACAGAAGAACAGAAAAACATGAACATGTTGTTCTAGAACTGAAATCAGAAATTTCAGTTGAATTTCAATCAGCAATTTTCTACTCACACAATGACTAGAAGCACAAAATTAGAATCAGAATCAATGAGCACGACTCGCTATGAAACTTGAAATGCTGAAAGAGAATCACTTCTATCACAGAATTAAACAGCATCAGAAAAAGAAAACACAAATGCATCATTGAATATTGAAAAAAAGAATATGAACGTGTTATTCTTTGATCACGAAATGATCAAGATCAGCATCAGCACTGAACTGAATGCTTGAATAAACACTCATGAAGCAGATGATCTTGTTGCGTTTATCAAGTACATATGTCAACAGCATGACATTGAAATCAAGATTTACAATGACATGATTCAGATGTTGAATAACATCAACAAGATTAATATTGAATTGAAAGCTATCAACATTGAGTTGAAAGCTATGCAGATGTTGAAATCGTGTCTAGATTATTCAATCAAAGAAGTTCAGAACTGATATGTATGTATTGTTCTTTAGAGATAGCTATAACAAGACATTAAGAATACAGAAGAGAAAGAATGCGAGCTCTTCTATAAATAATGACTTGAGGCTGCGCTAGACTCAATACAGATGTGATGTAATATATCAGATGTGTTTGTTTAAAAGAATGATGAAAGAGATGAATGAAGAAAGTGCTAAACAACGAAAAGAAGTGCTGAGAATGATTCAAAGAAGTGCGCTAGATTCAAACTAGACATAGCGTCATGACTTGCTTTAATCAAATTGATTAGAATTAGATCTGAACTCTGATCGATTCAAACATGTTCGTAACATTACTTCTCTCTTCGAACATTCATGTTTGCATGAATAGAAAAGAAATAAAAGCAAAAAATTCATCGTGTTTTCAATTTAGTGCGACTTATTCGAGAATAGCTTGTGAAATTCATTCAGAACTTTCTTCGAGTCATCGAATTTTTCTTTATCGACATAGTATCATTCGTCGTCATGATCTACTTCAATTCATTTGACTTTGTATTGTAGTCTTTCTTTATATCGCCTGAAGTTCAATATATTGTCTACTTCTCAGTGCTCTTCATTCTCTTCAATGATCATCAATCTAGAGAACTCAGAGTGTTGTTCTGATAGAGAGTCATTTGATGAAGATCATAGATACTTCAAGCTGAACACTGAATGTATATGCTTCATGCTTCTAGATAGCTGAAGACGATAGAAGATCTCAACTTTGACTGTGATTGAATAGAGATTGAGCTGCTTGTCTTTCAAATCTTTGCATGATTTAGTGATTTTGATGTTTTCGAAGACTAATCAAACTTGATCATCTACTTCATAGATGACGTCTCATCTATGCTTGTTTATCTGAGCTTCAATGATCTGCTTGATCTTTTTCAATTGTTGATGATTGAAGATAAGAAGTTCACTCATTCAAATGACAATGTCATCGATCTTTTTAGTTTCAATACGTTGATGAGTCATTTTGTAATCAGTCGTATCTGAATTGAAACTCATTCGAAAGTGAAAGTCTTTATTGAAGTAGAAAGAGATTATTGAGATAGTTGAGAATGTATTGAAATTGTCACTGAATTTCATCATTGAAAGTCATTTAGCTCAATCATTCTGCATGTAATTGCAGTAGATTCGAAGTTCGCGTTCAACATCTTGATTAGCTCATTTCAACTGATCATCAATCTCTGAATGATAAACTGTTGACAGATTGACTTTGATCTTCAATCGTTTACAAAGACTTTGTCACATGATTGATATGAACTGAGAGTCTTTATTTGAAACGATAGAACTGAGTAGATCATGAAGTCAATAAACGTTTCATAGCATGATTCATACTGTTTCTTCGATTGAGATGTCATCGTCTTCTCAATGACAGAAAACATAGTGATGTTCTTTGAAAAGATGACATATGATCGTGCAAATGACGTTATAGTTTTTCAATAAAGATAGCTCAGTAATGAAGTTCATAGCTATATCTTGTCAACGCTGCTGAGAAATCAATAGAGACTGAAGCAAATCATTTGTATCATCTCGAGATGCTTTGCTTCGCTGACAGACATGTCAGTTTTGAATGTATTGTTGAATAGTTGCTCGATGATCTGATCAATAGTAGAAGCGTTGAACTAGATCAATCGTTCGTTTAATGTCAGAGTGCAAGATTGATGATTGATCATGAATCTTTCGAAGCAATTTTGTATGCATTTATTTCAACACTCATAGTAGATTCTTTTTGAATAAAACGTTGTCAATGATTTGACAGTTCTTTAGCTTCATGTCATGAAGCTTCAGTTCATCTTTGTTCATAGCTTGTCGATACTCATTGCATAGTTCATTCTTCTGATTGACTAGACGTACGCGTTGATAGAGATTAGTCTCGTATTCAGATTCGATTTCAAACTCAATCAATAGAACGTTTATTCGATTCGAGATCAGTATAGTCTGAAAACGATCATCTATGTCTTTAACTGATTCAGAACTATCGATCATCAACATTCTAGTTAAAGCATTGACTTTGAAGTTTGTTTTGTCTGATCGAAAGATAATCTGAAAGTTAAACTTCGATAGAATATTCAGGTAGTTCGCTTGTCATCGAGTCAGCTGTTTGTTTTTCATAAAGATCTTCAAAGTCTGATGATCAGTAAACATCTGAATAGATAGCTCAGTATCTTCTAGTTTGAATCATCAGTGTTCGAAGCATCGAATGATAGCTAGCAATTTCTTGTCATAGATGTGATAATTGCATTCAGCTGAAATCATGCTCTTGCTATAGAAGACTATCGAGTGAAGCACATTC